>Ga0315900_10004860_pt1 | contig 18743 bp, 15 predicted proteins | sample LakEriMetagenome_FD_203521 | JGI IMG/M metagenome (GOLD analysis project Ga0315900, IMG submission 203521) | Freshwater fungal communities from buoy surface, Lake Erie, Ohio, United States - Buoy 12 MA114 | ecosystem: Environmental > Aquatic > Freshwater > Lake > Lake biofilm | place: USA: Lake...
CTTCGCCGATGTCGCAACAAAGTCGGCAACGGATCGCGTCACGACCTCATCAATTGGTCTTGGCACCGGTTATGACGAGACCATCCTCGAGGCGCTCGCCCAAGGTGGTGGCGGAGCACACCGCTTCTCAAGCACCATCGATGAGGCGGTTGGAGCTATCGCTGCAGAGGTCGATGATCTTCTCGACAAGACCATCGTCAATGCCGCACTACGGCTCACTCCCACCTCGCTCATGACAGAAGCCCCTGCGATTGAGCTAGTCCAACGTCTTCCATACTGGAAGGACGGCGATACCTACGTCGTCCAGCTAGGTGATCTCTACAGCGGGGAAAATCGTCGCTTCGTCATCGACATTCCGCTTCCAGGGATCGCCGCTCTTGGCCTCTGCAAGATCGCGGATATCTCAATCGAGTATCTCGACCTCGCAGCGCGCCAGGAGATATCCGTGACCATGCCGGTCAACATCAATGTCGTCCCTGGTGATGTTGCTGCAGGTCGCGTTGCTGACCCAATCGTTCGTGCCGAGCGATTGATCCTCGAGGCGCAGACTGCAAAGTCCTTGGCAGTCGACGAGCTTCGTGAAGGAAAGATCAAGGAAGCCTCTGGCCGCCTAAAAGGCACTGCGGCCACCCTTCGTCGTGAGGCCTCCTTGATCCCGGTCACCGATGAGCGAAGCGCTGAGTCGCTCGCAATCATCAAAGCTGAAGCGGATGAAATCGACTCCTTGGCGCAGACCGCCGAGGACCAGGACATCCTCTATTCGCAAAAGCGTATGACGGAGTCCTACTCCCGCGTCACGCGCTCTCGCAAATTCCGCAATCGACCTGTCGATCCCTCAATCGACACCGATGAATACCTGAACTAAGGAGATCCTCATGCCGTACCTGCCAAACGCTCTCTTCAATGAGATCGCTCCCAATCTCTTCATGGGAGGTACCGATGATGACGATGTCATTCATCGCGCCTCTCGTGGAAAGAACCGCACCGATCTTCCCTTCGATGCGATCGTCACGATGTATGCCTGGGCCCAGCCCGCTGATTGGCGAATTCAAGAATTCCGCTACGGAGTTCCAGACGCTGCCATCGAAGAGATCGATCTCGATCGACTTCGTGATGCAGTCAACTTTGGTCTCAACCGATGGCTCTCTGGCGATCGAGTTCTGATCCGATGCCAAGCCGGGCTCAATCGCTCTGGCCTCGTCACCGCGCTCATCTTGATGAGCTCTGGCCTCGATGCTGAAACTGCCATTGAGCAGATTCGCACCCACCGCGCTGATGTCGCTCTCTTCAATGAGGACTACGTAAACTGGCTGATCACCGAGGGCAAGAGCTTCCTCTCGCCATCACATCAGGCTGCGTAAGGAGATCCTGTGAAGGAATTGCCGGACTATTACGGTCCAATCGTTGACCTCTTGAAGTCCTACATTGATCAACGACCAAATCACTTCACCTTCCAAGCAGAAGGGGGCCACTACCAAGTCGCCCCCTATGTCCAGGCTCTTCAGGAGCATGACAACATGCTCCTGATCGAAGCGGTGAGTAATCAATTTCTGGAGCCTGATATCTCACCAGAAGGTCACTCCGCACTCATCTTCATGGGTTGGCGCTTCTACCCGGAGAGCTACCTCCCGAACTACAGCCAATTCATTGATCAATCCAAGGTCTCGTCCGAGGAAATCGCCCTGAAAATGGCTCGGGCGCTCTACTTCGGATATGGAGTTGACGACTCGTACCTCTTCGAAATCGCGCCAACTCTCGAAGTCGCGCGTTCCCTGGCTCCAACATTCGAACTTGTCAGCAATCTCAACAGATAAAGGAGTAAGTCATGTGGATATTCACGAACACCGGCTTCGTCAGTGCAGTAAGCGATGGCAAGAACTTGATGGTCCGAGCTCGCGACCGTCAATCCCTTGAACCGCTCTCCGTCTTTGCAAAGAGTGAGATCAAGAAGACCCCAACCCACGACTACCCCTATCGAGTCTTCGTCTCCCACGAGGTCTTTTCCAGGTGGGTCTCTGATCAGGCTGCAGCAATCCGGTACAAGAATTTTAAGTCCGAGGTCAGTATCCAACGAGGAGACTCTTTCGCGGAACCTCTTCTAAAGGTATGGTCGGTAATGCATGGCATAGAGGACGAGGAGGCTCGCCAATGATTTGTGTTGACCTAGACATGTTGGCTGAAAACGCACACGATGCCCTCAAGAAGATCAATCCAATTGACTTAGCTTTCTACTTTGCCTCTGGAAAGAGTGAAGGTCTAATGCGAGATTTTTTTTCCGCAAACCTTCACAAAGAACTCTCTTTAGTTGGGTCAGAGCACGTTACTCGCGAATGGAGGCGACACGATCTTGCGATCCTGAGAGATGATCAGCCTATCGCACTCATAGAGGGGAAATCGTGGATCTATCATGATGCATATCGCCAAAAGATGCTCTTAGGAGAAAAGAAAAGTATCTTTAGAGGTGCTTTCGAAGATATCAAAAAACTCGCAGTTGCAAGAAATTCATTCAATTCGCCAGACATCTTCGTATCAACAATTCTCTATGGTGTTGATGTTTCAACAAACGCCGAAGATTCGAAGATGAGCGTTACGTACTTTGATTCTCATGAAAAGGGAATTGCATCCGCAGGAAGTTTTGCTGAGCTCAATGCAGTGGCACGAGAGAATATGAACAAACTTCACAATGCTCTGGGTGCAACGAGGCACTTCTCTATCAACGCGGGTAAGTATCATGGAATGCAGGTGGAGGCGGATTTCTGGATCAGCCAAATTGAGGTTTCTATCCTTTATGAGATTCGAGAAAGTGTTTCTCGTACTGTTTTTCAATTCAAATCTTAGAGGTCTCGGACCAACGATTGATTTCTACAAGCGGAAGATCATCAAGCTAGTCGGATCTTGCTCACCTAGTCCTGCAAACCTATACTCAAGTCACTAAACGAAAGGTTTCTCCATGGCCATAGGCGGCAGCATTCTTTCCCTTGGCTCCCTGTTGAGGGATATTCAGCAGTTTGAAGTGCCTGATTTTCAAAGAAACTATTCATGGCAAGCTGAAAACGTCGATGCATTCTTGGAGGACTTAGTCTATGCCGCCAAGAGCAACAAGTCTCACTTTCTCGGCTCAACAATATTGATGAAGAAGACAAGTGAACCCCAAGATCGGTCGTACCAGGTTATAGATGGACAGCAGCGACTTACAACAATCTTTACAGTCATAGCAATTATTCGAGACTTGGTAACGGAGTTACCGGTGCAGGAAATTCAGCCAAATAACGTTGCCGGTGTCCCAATAAATGTTGTCTCTAAGGCAAACGACTACTTGTTTTCAGATCTTCAGGCAGGTAAGGCGCGATTTGTATCAAATTATCTGTTGAGGGCGTTTCTCAATCAATATGTGTTTAGACACCCATCGCCAGATCGACCAAACATTCCAGCGAGACATCAAAACGCTACATTGGCTTATCGAAAGGCTCATAAGCGCATCAAGTCGACTCTCCTCGAAAAAATGCACGAGCTTGAGGGTCACGGTGAACGGCTGGGCTTTTTGGATGGTCTACTGAACACTCTCGGAACTCAGTTCTCTATCTTGAAGATAGAAACTGCCGATCAGACGGAGTCATACGACATACTTATGACCCTGAATAATCGTGGATTGGCTTTGGGACCTTCAGATCTAGTCAAGTCCCTCATCATGAAGCACTTGACGAATGGTTTGACGGGTGAAGATCTGCAGCTAAAGAATGCTGAATTGACTGAGAAGTGGTCTGAAGCGACAGACAGTATTGATGATGGGGATATGAATCAATTCCTTCGACACTACCTTTTGGCTATTCAGGGGGATACGGTTCGTGGGAAGGACATCTTCAAGAAGATCGAAGATATCGTTGAAAGATCTGCAGAACCTTCTGATCTTGCTTCAGCACGATTGCTTGAAGATATCGTTTTTCGTGCGGGAATCTATGCTTCTCTCTTGAAGCCATCCGAGATTCAGGATGAACACGTACGTAGCTCGTGCACGACTTTGCGTGAAGTTTTGGACTCTTACCGAATTCTGCTCTTGAATGTTCTCGATACTCGCTACGCCCTTGAACAGTCAGAGCGCAGAGAACTAGCACGATTGTCTGAAGTCCTATGTTTGCGATGGGTACTCAATGGTGGAAACGCTCAGCAATTGGAGAACCTACTTCAAGGCATTTCTGGGCTCTTTAGGAAGACGCCACTTGATTATGGAGCGATTCGTGCGGCTTTGATCAAGAACATTCCTGCTGATGGTCCAATTCTGACTCAGTTTCAAAGCGAGGTTGATAGCGCGTCTCTAGTCCGGACCGTTCTCCACAAGATAAACGGACGCCTCAACGATCCTGACACCTTGATTGCCTACGATCCTCGTCGCATTCACGTGGAACACATTGCGCCCGAGGGAATAACGAATGATTGGGTGGAAGTGCTGTTTCCAGGAAAATCCAAGTCTGAAGTTTCATCCGAGTACGCTTCTGTCGTTGAAAACTGGGGAAACAAGACACTCTTGGATCGAACAATCAACCTTAAGATCAAGCAGAAGCCTTTTTTGATCAAGCGAAACGGGGTTGAGGGTTTTGGAGGATATGGGCAAGCCATGCTTGGCATCACGAAGGATTTGACTCATCTTGATGATTGGACAATAGATGAGATAAAGCGACGAAATGAGTGGATTGCGGATTGCTTTGTGAAGATCTGGAGTGTTGAGCCAAGAGTGAATGAGTTGGTCAACTATTCTGAGTATAGAAAGAAGATGCCTGATTGAGAGTTGCCTACACGGTGGGCCAGGTGTGCTGTCTTTGTCATTTCATGCAGGGTGTCTGATTTCAATCGAATATCGATCACTTCCGGAAAACTCTTCTAAATCTTCGTACGGCCGGACCAATGACCCAGATTGAATCCCCTTGGGAACTGACCTGTCGATGTTCACTCTCAGTTCCTTCTTGGACACCCTGAGAACCCCTTGGCTTCAGACCCTCCTCTATGTCTTTTGGACTCGGAACATAGTCAGGATCATTGGTGTTCGATTCAGGCATTACTTCATCACCCCGCGTCCAAACTCAGCCAGACCTTGTGCGACAGTCAAGAATGGATCACTCTGGAGTACTTCGGCAGATGGGAACGACGAATAGAGATTATGCCGAAACTGCTGCAGTTGAGATGAACCGCCCGTCATCAATAAGAATTGAACGTCTGTTTCAGACCAAGAACAGTCCTCCAGCGTTGCTTGAATTGGCTTCCACGCCGTGGACATAACTTCGTTGACAATTTCATTAAGGGTTGATACCTGAAAAGGAATTCGCGTCTCGACCAGTCCTGGTAGCTGATAGCGAATCTCTGTGCGTACATCTTGCTGAAGAACAGCCTTCGCTTTCTGGATACTTCGATACACATCCACACCACTTCCGCTCGACAGCAGTGCGTGAGCCTCATAGAGCGACTCATTCCCGGGAACATCCTTTTGCATTCGGACTTCACCTTGAACGTCACGGTCATGTAAAGCGCGAACATACCCACGAAGAGTTTTCAACATTGTGGCGGTACGAACACCAATACCTTTGGGCAAGGTATCTAAGTGTGTTGATCCGAGCCCCATACGCTCGGCCAGGAGTCGATCAAAAATTGCGTAGTCAATGTCATTGCCACCAAGTATTGCCCCGTGAGTGGCCAGGACTTGAGTTGAGTTACCTCTTCGCTCTACACCTGCAACATCCAATGTGCCGGCGCCAAAGTCGACGATGAGCGATCTACCTTGAGGAAGACTCAAGGCATGACTTGCAGCTTGAGCTTCATCAATGAAGAAGACTTCATCAAGACCGAACTTCTCCGCAGACCTACGAAGAATCTCCTTCGCTTTTAGGGATAAGGAGTCATCTTCCACCCCCTCTTCGCCAGGAAAAACAACTGGATGGCCCAGAATGACTCGCTTTACACCACTTGAATCAATGCCTCGTTTTTCGAGCGAGTACCGCATGTTTTCAATCAATCCTTGGAAAGTTCCCGAGACGAAGTCCTCAACGGAGAAATCGAGACCCCAACTGTGGGTGACTAGAGGTTTCCTATTAGCCAACTCCAACTTCACCGAACTAACTAAGCGAGCATCAAAACAGCCTTCACTTCTCCTCTGCCACTTGCATGAAAGCCGATTTGCGAAGATGCCATCATCAAAGAAGTCTGTTCGATCGCAAAAGTTGCATTGGTGATTTGCAGTAGCTTGGTTTGAAAAAAGTTCAAGTGCGGTCCAGCCGGGCTTCTTCTGCTCTGTACGGTCGAAGTAAAAGAATGACGGAAGAAGGTAGGAGTCACTCATCTCACTTTGGGGCGTTCGAGCTTTTGCAAAGACTATCTCGTCTGACTCATTGCTGTAAGCAGCAATCACACTATTCGTAGTGCCATAGTCAATGGCGAACCCTGAAATCTTCAATGGCGACTCCTGACGAGTCCGATCCACAAGTCTTCAAACTCCACTTCAACTGTCTTGGACTCAATTTGGGCTCTTGCCAACAAATGCTCTTCCTCAACTTTGCTCAAGCGTTCGCGAAGTCTTGTCACTCGGCCTCGTCGTGCGGGAACGACACGTTGAATTCGAGGAGATAGCGAATTCTCATTGTCGACTAGCCAGGTTTCTTGCTCATTCAAGTCTTCTTGAATTCGTAGCCTCTTCTGCTCAAAAATTCTGTCAACACGCGAAAACTCTTCCGCGCGAGTGATTTGGTGGTCTGCTTTCAGCTGTTCACGGATCTCCGCTGCCTTATTGAAGACCGCGACCTCAAGAATCTCTTTCCCCATTGGCAACCAATTGGGAACCTCGTCTTCCTGATAGTGGGAATCAAACACGTTGGGACGAACAGAGGTCTCAACAGAGACCAAACCACTCGCATTCGCTAGTCCTCTTATTAGAATGCTTGATGGTCGAAGGCCACCGATCTTGACGCGTTGAATCCACTCGAGGCAATCTCCGGGCAAATCCTCCTGAACGAATCGACCCCAGATTCCCGCAATGTCTGTGCGACCGTGAAACTCCAAGACTCGGTCTATCAACTCGTGACCAAATGCAAAGAAGTCGAGTTCTTCGTGACGAGACGCCAGATTGGGATCAAAGCAACCGTGATAGGTGCGTTTCCGAACTCTAAGGGCTTTGGCAGCGTCCTCGGTTAGAACGATGTGTTCACCCACTTGATCATGAGGCTCAACTCTTCCACCAAGACTTACAAGTGCGGTGGCAGTAAACCTATGTAGTTCCTCATGACTCGCCATGGGTCCTTGACGCAGGAGTTCATTTGCTCGATCTCTACGAAAACTGTTTCGATCCAGAAGCAGGTCGCCATACAACCTCTCGGTCGTCTTGGCAGCTGTGATGCGCTGTCCTAGGTCGATCTCGAATTCTTCAATCTTTTGAGCTGCTAAGGCATCTTCCAGAAATACAATCTCTGAGAGATCTCGCTCGACTTCTCCCAATATTGAATCAAGTGAACCTACAGACGATTCGAAAATACCAATACGATTTTCAAGGAGCTCTAAGACTCTTGATTCAACTGTATCTTCGTAAGCCAAATTGTAAATAACAACAGGGTGACGCTGCCCAATACGGTCAACTCGACCTATTCGTTGTTCTACCTTCATGGGGTTCCACGGAAGGTCATAATTGATTAGGTAATGCGCAAATTGAAGATTTCGTCCCTCACCTCCTGCTTCGCTTGTAAGAAGTATCTGATTGACATCTCGAAATTTTCTAATCTCGTCTTCTTTTGCGTCGGGTGAAAGTGCTCCATGAAACACACTGCACGAAAAGCGATTGAGTGTCGAGAGAAGTCCCTGAAGAAAGTGGATCGTTTCCACAAACTGGGTGAAGATAACAATCTTTGCACCCGGCTCAGTCTCGTCAATAGTCCTAATAATCTTCAGCAAGTGTGCACCTTTTGAATCATGTGTGTTGCGCAATGCTTCAATCAAAGGCTTTAGCAGGCTAATCTCGTATTCAATCTCTTCTGGCGGACCATAGACCTTCTCCAGCTCAGACATATCATCTTGAATTTCAAGCAACTGCTCGGGACTTAGCGAGTCGCTTGCCATCTCGCGCTTGTTTTCGAGACTCTTTTGGCGTACTGATTCCAGGCGAGACACTCGATTACCAAGGGACTTATAGAGTGCTTGTGAGCTAGAGGTGAGCATCTTGTAATAGGTTGTCATTAGGAAGCCCAAGGTTGGATTCTTGTGCCGTCTGGACAGGTTGTGTCCATATCTCAAGTAAGCCTCAACCTGAGCGTAGACAGATGCTTCATGATCTGACGGTGAGATGAGAAATCTCTTCGCTATTCGCTCGGTTCCGATGCCCAGCTCTCTCTTTCGATTTCGGATCAGGACCTGCGAGAGTGGGTGCCTAGCAGCGATTTCGTCTGTAACTTCTTCAATGTTTCTAGAATCTAGCCTTGACAATTCAATTCCTCTTACAGAGAGACTGTCACGATGACTCTTGATGATCTGTTGTTTTTGCTCTTCATCAGCTTCAGGCCACTGAATCAGGTCTTTCATAGCGGCATTCAGGACAGGGACATCTCTATGCACTCTCTCATATTGCTCAAATGTTGCGTAAAGTCCCGGCTCAACAAGTTCAATCAAGCTGTACAGCTCAAAGCGGTGTAGTTGTAAGGGAGTGGCCGTCAAGAGCAACAAACCTAACGTACTTTCTTTGATTTCGTCGATCAGATCATAAGCGATCGTGCTCTTTAGGCTATTTCCTCTCTTCGTCCTTCTTACCCGGTGAGCTTCGTCAATGATTACAAGATCCCAATTAGATTCAACAATTCTCTCTCGCTGTCTCTTACTGGTAGCGAATGAAAGCGAGGTGATTACGCTGTCAGACTGATGCCAAGGATTCTGATTGCCTCTTCCAAAGTGACGAGCCGAGTGCCTATCCATAATTTCAAAAGTCTCATTAAACTTTAGCTTCATTTCAGACTGCCATTGAAAAACTAAGTTCGCAGGAGAGATAACGAGAACGCGTTGCGCCAACTCTCTTGCTCGGAGCTCCTTTAGGATGAGGCCCGCTTCGATAGTTTTTCCGAGACCAACTTCGTCAGCAAGAATCATTCTAGGCTTCAGCTTCTTTGAGACCCGGTGTGCCGTGTAAACCTGATGCGGTTGAGGTTCTATCCGAGAGCTCGATAGCCCAGAGAGAGGGTCATAGCGCCGAGCATGTTCCAAAAAGATAGCTTGAGCCCGTAGCAGAGCTTTCTTGCTGTCATCCCAGTGTGTTGATGTGGTTTCTTCATTCAGAAACTCAAGGTCATCAAAGTGAAGCGAGACGGTTCCTTCAGGGAAAGAGACCGTCACGAGATTCTGTGATTGCCTTATGACAACACCAGTTGTCTTTTCGCCTTCTTTTCGACGAACCCTGGCGCCCTTCATCCAAGGAATCCCTTTCTCAACGTTGGATGGCACAGAATCTTAGGAGAAAGGGGGGACAGCTCCTAGTGCTTACAGAGTTCGACTTGGTCGCGACCGAGGCCTTGAAGCTCTGAACACAGCGAGAGGCAGAGACGTCTTGGCGGGTCACACCTACCGTCACCACCATCGACCCGAATACCATCAACCATGGAGTCGATGACGTGAGCAGTCGATCAGGAGCGCGACGCTTCTTCCCTGGCCATAGAAACCGGAAGTCTCTTCCGAAAGAGTCCTTCGATACCGTTCAAGAGCGAAACCGGTACATCATCGAGAAACGCAAGGCGGGACACACTCTCCAAGCCATCGGTGACTCCGTCGGACTCACTCGCGAGATGGTCCGCCTCATCCTTGTTGCAAACGGTGGCCCCACAAAGGCCGAAGTGAAACTAGGCGTCGAACGCCGAGTCAAGGAAGAGGTGCTCGCAGCCTTCAACGAGAAAAAAGTCGTCGATGCCAAGGAATTCGCCGCTGAACTTGGTGTCAAACAGAGCGTCATCAAGAAGGCTCTCGGGCCTAAGGCCAAGAAGATGATCAAGGGACCTAAGCACCACAAGAAGTACTTCACCGATGAGGACTTACTCGAGATCCTTCGTGGAGCCAAAGCCCAAGTCGATGGCCCACTCACTTCAAACAAGTACCAAAAGCTGAAGATCGCTCCCACCGTTGCTGTCTTCATCGCCCGCTTCGGATCATGGATTGAGGCGTGCAGGCTTGCAGGAGTTGAGTCCGGCAAGGCAGTTCGCACCAACTACACACGCGCTCACTCCGAAGAAGACATGCTCGGCTTCGTCGCCTCTTACCTCGCCGATCCACGTACCAATGGCAGCGCCGAGGGTTACGAGAAGTGGCAGCGAAACGTTGAGGGAGCCCCAAGTCTCTCCTTGATTCGCCAAAGACTCGGTAAGTGGAATGAGATCAAGGCAAGGCTGGTGACCGAGTAGACCATGTGGATCTTCACAACTACTGGTTTCGTCAGTGCCGTCAGCGATGGCAAACAACTCGTCGTCCGTTCGAGGGATCGCCAATCCCTCGAACCAATCTCTACCATCGCAAAGGCCGAGATCAAAAAATCACCGGTCAGTGACTACCCCTACCGCCTTACCCTCTCCAACGAACTCTTTGCAGAGTGGGTCTCAACAATGGCAAAGTCCATCGACTATCGAAACTTCAAGTCTGAAGTGGCCGATCTTCGGGGAGATGATTTTGCCTATCCACTAATGAAGTATTGAAACTCGAAAGAATTTCAAAAATAAGGAAAACCAGCAAAAATCCCTCATAAACGTGAGCCTAAAGCTACGAAGAGTCGGAAACCCAACTTCATGGGACTTTTTTCTTCAAGAACCAAATTAGTGACACGCAGTTATTTCGAGGATTGCCACCTGATGACCAGGTTGCGAGAGTAATTTACTTACATAAATTTGTTTTAATCCCATTGATTGAGCTTACAAAGCGAAATCTAAAGAATCTCAGGCCCTAATTGAGCTTAGGCACGTTCAATAAACCCATATTTAGGATCATGGGAATAAGACGTTAACTCGTTCAATTGAACTAATTCGATTGCCCGCTCGATATCTTGGAGTCGAACCTGGAACCATTCTCTTGGCCTAAAGGCATTTCCTTGGGAGTCTCGAAGCTCAAAGTCCAATCGCGTGGCCTCAAAAGCCTTATGTAACTGTTCCTCAACCGTGGCTGCATTTATGTTGTAGCAACGATAAGTGGCCGCAACTTTCACCCGGCTGAATAGGTATGTTGCTTCTTTCTCACAGTTCGCAATACGTGAGCTTACGAGACCTGAAGTGAATCCGATTTTAAACAGATCCTCATATTCTTTCAGCTTGGGATTCAGGGTCTTTAAAACATAGATATAACCCAATGATTGATCGCCATCAGCGACGGTTAGAGATGACACAGGAACATCCCGTGGGTCCGAGATCAAGAAACCATCAACTTGAAGCGCCTTGACGAGGGACCGATAGAGCATTCTGGATTCCGTGCCATTATCAAATATGCAAAGTGTTCGCCCATCGGCTCGATTGCGCTCGCCAGACTTAAAACCATAACTTCCTTCAGCAACTTCTGCTTTAGCGATGTAGCCAAGCACGCCAGAAAGTACAAAAAAAGTACCCTCAACCAATTTATCCGGATCAAATTCCACAAGTCTTCTTGTCTTGTTTGATAGCTCCGAGTGTATTTCTCTGAATAACGGTTCGTACTCATAGAAATTAAGGCACCGAATGCGATGGGACATATGAAACGGATTCAACTTAGAATTTGGCTTTACGTGCACCAATTTGAATATATCGTTGGAGTCGCTGGTAGACAAAAGGTTGAACCTGTCGGAAAGTCCTTCGACTTCCACCTCCTTCGACGCTTCCAGGATCACTTTCTTGAGCAATCCATTCGTGTCTAGTTTGGCCAAGACCTGTTCAAATTCTGGGCTTGCTTGAGCACTTTCAAGTCTTGACGCCAATTGGTATTCCCATACAGAATCCAAATTCTCCCTAGGTAAATGCCCGTGTTCCACGGCAAAGTCGAGAATTTCTTGAAGACTTCTTTCGATAATGGATGCAGATGCCGATTGCGATTTCTTCGTGGAGGTCTTTGATTCGAGCAAGCCCGATGTGTCATTAGCAATCAAGTCTAAGATGCGTTTCCTGCCGTCTAAATCAGGACTCATTCTTCAACTTTCGTAGATACGCAAGTACTTCAGCAAGTCGTCTCTCATGAGGGTCCAAAGATTCACGATTAGGCTCAGATCCATGATCTTGGAAGAAGTTTTCAACCTCCGGCCAAAGCCTCTCTGCTTCATCATCGGTCACGTCGATCCGTGAAGCGAAAATGTAATCTTGAATCACCTTTAAGGTTGATTTATTTAGCTCTTTTGAAAGAATTTCATAAGTAGCCGCAAATGGATTGATTTTGTAAATCAAATCAATGTTCAATTCATCTACATTGATAAACGAGTCAGCCAACTTAATTAGACGTTTATCACCCTCTAAAGTGACTCTTGCTCCGTTCATCAAAGTTCCTGCAATTACATGATCAGTTACAGAAGCAACTTCATCTTCATCGAGGTCGGGATAGGTCTCACGAATGATTTTTGGAATGAGCAAATTGTTGATCAGATATGGATCTACTCCTCCACCCATACAACCTTGAATCTCACGATTCTGGAGAATTTGCGCCTTGAGGTCAATTAGATCATCATCGACGATTTTCTCAACTCGACCAGTCGGAGGTGTCTTAAAGCCCTTGATCACAATCACGTCTTCACCGCCACCAATGTTCGAACCACCAAATTTCAATTTAGGAGCAAGTACATCTTCCATCAGCAAGGAGGCCGCAATCGCCTTAAAGATGTTATTGACTGAAGTGCTTACATTTTCTCGACTCTCATCAGGCTCAGCAACCAGATTGATAAATTGGGCGTGAGATTTATTTTCGCTGTCACGGGTGGTGCGACCGATGATTTGGATAATTTCAGTCAAAGAACCTCGATAGCCAACGGTTAAAGCCACTTCGCAATATGGCCAATCAAAACCCTCTTTAGCCATCCCTAAGGCGATAATTATGTCTACATCTGTTGGAGAGCTTACATTCTTCAGATACGCCGCAACCTTATCTCTCGATGCAGGGTCATCATTAACCAGGTCAGCGACATTTAGGTCCCTGCCATCTGAGGTCTTAACAACGATAATTCCGTCTTCGGTGGTGTGTTGATAAGTTCCGATTAACTCAAGTATTTGGTCGACTTCGAAGTATTTCTCCTTAAGAGATTCACCCGAATTCACATTAGGAATGTGAATGATTGTTTTCTTGGTGGTATCGAGAACATTTGGAATTGCAAGCGTGTAAGGGCCCTGATAAAAAGAAAAGGCAATTCCCAGGGTCTTGAGATGGGTATAACCATTCAATTGTTCATAGTAATTGTAAGTAACTTTAGTAAAAGTTGCCTCATCTTCTGGCGAGAGAATTGCATTTGAATCCCCTCGAAAATACGAGCCTGTCATAGCAAGCATATGAGCTGAAGTTTCCGAGATAACTCGACGAAGCAGTTTGCCTAATTGGTTATCCTCATGAATTGAAACATGGTGAAACTCATCTATAGCGATGAGAACGTCATTGAAATCAGAAATATCAGCCTTCTCAAAGGCGAAACGCAGAGTGGAATGAGTACACAGCAAGACGCTCTCGTCTGACTTGAGAAAATCTAGGAAAAGTTGAACCTTTCCCGTTTCTCCTCCGGCTGAACAAAGGTCATACTTCGAATTAATTTGCCAATCAGAATGAAAACCACTTGACTTCAAATCGGTATTTGCAAATGACTTAGCGATAGATCTTTCAGGGACTGCAACAATCACTTTCTTAACGCTCTTGGATTTCAACTTCTCTAGTGCGATGTACATAAGCGCTCTAGATTTTCCAGACGCTGGTGGAGCCTTGATAAGAAGGTATTTCTGACCACTTTGTGAAAAAGCACGTGATTGCATAGGACGCATACCCAATGAGTCACATGAGGTTGAAGAACCATCAGATGCGTACTTGGCTAGGTATACATTTTCCATACGTCGATTATTCTCTATTTTGTATAGATTTCAAGCAATTTTCGCAGCCTATCTTGGTCTGATATCGAGCCACGTAATCCGTATACCCCATCTACATACCGATCGATAATTAGATGCTGCTTTTCGAGCTCAATTGGCATCTTCGAATACAAATCTCCGAGTGATTTGTCTGGAAATTTTTCACGACATGAAATCAAGTCAAAAGCTAATTTTGTTAAATCTTTCTGTTGTTCCTGACTTAAGACAGGAAGAGGAAAAGTGTTATAACAAAGTTGACTCGAATAGCGGATACGAGTTTCTAAGTTTCCACATGTAGTTGTTGCCCAAGTCATATGCATTGAGGAACTTAAAATGGGCAATACCCAGGGCGGGCATTCGTAAATTGCGAAACTAAGATTCGAAACAATTGTGTCAGGACCGACGAACCCCATGGGAATAAAGCGACGATTCTCTGAAGACACAGATGGAACAACAAGAGTTTGATTCTCTGTGCTTCTGAATTCTCTGAACTGATGTGCTTTCTCAGCTAACTTCTTTGCAGCTTCATCCTTGCCGGAAAGTCTAAATTTTCTCACTTCATCGATGCGTTCTGCTATTTGTCTAATTGCTAGGGCTGAAGGAAGATCATCATTTGGTATCCAGAGACAAAATCGCTCGATTGAATTTATAAACTCATCGGAGCCAACAATTCGCTTTATAAGTCTACTTGCTTTTGGAGATACTTTAAGTAAATCGTCTTTCTCATTAGGCGTAAGAAGCAAATTACCGTTGTCATAGGGCATGTTGCCTTTAACCATGAGGGGTAACTGGCTTCCCGCTGTGCGCTTTGTCTGTGACTCAATAATATTGGTCATTCCATCGACGAGATAAGGTCCAACTACCTTTACTTTCCTAACCTGACCGTCCTGCCTGATTGTTGGCTGCGTATTGAATATACCTTTTGCTCTGAGACCAACGATTACAGCAGTTACACCGGTATTCTGCTTTGGATCGTTTAACCATTTGAAACTTGGATATGCGAATCCAATCTCAACTTCATGAATGAAAACATTGGGCCAAAGCAGTTGCACCTGCTTCCCCTGAACCAAAGAGTTTGTCAGACCGAAACAGGCCTGAGATTCTGTACCAGATATCAAACTTGCAGCTTTAATCAGCCATGCGGCAGAAAAGTCCAAGTTTGACGGTTTAAATGAATCAGCCACATGATTGAAAAGGGTTTTCTCTTCTTCTGCCATTTTGTGCCAACCCTTGAAGGTAGGAACGCCAAAAATAAAGTTAGGAAGGCTATTACCTGAGGCCACATACCAACTCTGTTCAAGTGGATTACTCTCAAACACCTGAATCTTTTTATATATTGCCTCCAAACCGTCCATTCTTGTGGCACCAGGAGTGAACATCAAGTTCAAATAAGTAAACCAAACAATAATTCTCGAAATCTCAGCGCCAATGGGATCCTCGTTGATGGCAATAAAGTTCTCAATATTCAAATGCGAGCTATAGTCATTCTCTTGTCCGGTTATAGAGACAAATGTTGAAATCTTGTTCATGGCCGTTGCCAAAAGATTACCTGTGCCATTTGTTGGATCTAGAAAGCTAAAATCAAGGACCTTATGTACTAATGCTTGATATTCCTTTGCATTCGCATCAAGCTTTGTCAACTCAATCAAATATGGTTCAACTAGTAGGGGACCAATAATTTTCAAAGAGTTTTCCTCGGAAACCATGTGCGATCGATTTCCACTTTCAGCATTTACTATCCTATAAATCAAAGACCCCAATATTTCGGAATCTATCTGACTAAAATCATATAGAAATACATTCTTAATCAAACCAAGTGTCTTGGCGTCCAGGTCCATCAAGAGCTTGACTAATGAATCGTCGGTTTTCAATCCTGGAATCTCATGCCTTGAAATTATTTCCGAATACTTCTTGCCTCTAACTTTTGAACTTTCCTGATCTACCAATTTGAATGCTGAGTCAACCTTGTTATCCTGAATAAAATACCGGGAAATACTCGCTTTGATGAGTTCCAGAATAAAACTTGGAACTTTTTGCTGATCTTTTGGTGAATCAAGTTGTCTAACTAATTCGTTCTTAAGTACCGTGATTAATTCCGCAAATATCCAAGTTTCTTGGTTTGAAGCCTGTCCTCTAACGCCTTGAATTAGGGGTAGCAGGAAGAGCAAATGTGGTGAGAGTTCGTTCGGATGGAACTGAATTCCTTCATTCGTTCGAGTATTTCGGACTGTGACAAGTTCGCTACTCACTCCAAAAACAAGAATAGGGGTCCTTTTCAAGTTATCGATTAATCCGTCTAGCGAAAATTTAGATCCTAATGAATCCAAATCCACGAATGTTGCTCGATCGAAATATTGAACTGGTTCCGATGGTGACTCTTTGTATTTCTCTTCAATTCGGGTAACTGTAATTCCGGGCGTATTGGTTGCTTCAAGAATTTGTACTACATACTGTATGAAGCCCGAATAAAGAATTTTACTCAGATTCTGATGTACATCTTCAGTTAGATTTGCCACTGATCTTCTCCATCAACCTCTGAGCAATAAAGTTGGCCATATTTACTGGAACTGCATTTCCAATCATTTGCTCTACTGATGTTTTAGGACCGAGAAACACGAAATCTTCAGGGAATGATTGCAGCAATGCTCTCTCGGAACTGTTCAGCGCACGGATCTTCTCGAAGTTCTTTGCTGCATCTGCATTATGAAATTGATAAGTTTGTGGGATAGGTCGATTTACGCCTCTGATAGTCGCACTGGGCTCATCCACGGAAAAAATGGCTCTACGTGCGTAGCTTCTTGGATGCATGTAATAGAAGTCAGTGTTGAGTTTATCGCCTAGATATTGACGAACTGTGAGGCTCTCATCTGCCAGCGACTGATCAATCAGATTTCGAATTCCATCATCTTGACCGCCGTGCTCACCGATAATGAAATACCTTTTACGCTTTTGAGGAACATTCATCAAACTAGCATCAAAAACACCATGGGTTAATCCGTAGCCAGCGGCAGAAAACTGTTCAAGCACCTTGGTCAAAACTGGCGTTCCCTGAATGTTGTAAACGTTCTCCATTACAAAATATTTTGGAGCGGCAGAAATTACGATTTCAGCGAATCTAAGGGTGAGGTTTGCACGCTTACCCTCGAAGTCCCTTCCACCGGCTATCGAAAAATCTTGACATGGTGGCCCACCAACTATTACATCTGGATCTTCACTTTTTATGAGACTTATTGCTTCAGGTTCACCTAAATCCATTTGTGTAATTGGATGTCTAAAGTTTGCCCGGTAGACCTCCACAGCAGGCTTCCAGTTATCAAATGCTGCAACGACATTAAATCCTGCTTTTTCGAATCCAAGTGTCATCCCCCCGCATCCTGAAAATAGATCGACAACTCGTGGCTTTTTACTTGCCATCGATATGCCTCTTTAAAATTCTCGCTACATATTCCGCAAGTTTGACCGGCACAGCGTTACCAATCAGAGTATTCGCATTTGTTTTTGCAATATCTAGAACAAAATCTTCTGGAAAAGTTTGAATAAGGCTGCGTTCTTTTTGAGTCAATGTTCTGATTTTCTTGCTGATAGGTGCTGAATCATTTGGATGTGGCGGATAGCCTGACGGGACAGGTCTATCCACACCTCTGATTGTCATCGCAGGTTCATGAATGCTAAAAACTCCCCGACGTTGATAGGTCCTTGGAACTCTAAAATAGTGTTCGAAACCAAGTGAGTCACCAAAATAGTCGTGAAGTGTCATCTGTTTATCTGATTGGCCGCCTAGAAGCTCCTCTTCCAGTTGATCGTGCTCGAAGTCGAGACCGCCGATTAAAAAGAAACGTTTGCGAGCTTGAGGAACTCCACACCTACTCGCATCAAGCGTCACCTTTGTAAGACCATACCCTGCACGCTTGAACTTATTAAGAGCTTTTGGGTAGACATCGCTTTTAGCAACAAGCGGCACATTTTCCATTACGAAATAATTCGGCATCAACTTTGTGACGATATCCGCAAAGGACATAGTCAGATTTGCTCGACCTAGGGATTCATTTCGATGTCCGGCAATCGAAAAGTCTTGACATGGCGGGCCCCCGATTATTAGATCCGGTTCATGACTTTCTATTTCTTTGTAAGCATTTTTATCGCCAAGATCAAGCTTGTACATCGGGTGATCGAAATTCTTATTATAAATTTCTACGGCAGGAGCCCAATCATCAAATGCGGAAACAATCTTGAACCCAGCATTCTGAAATCCCAATGACATCCCGCCACAACCTGCAAATAAGTCGACAGTGCGAGTCTTAGCCATGCTTTAACTCCAATATTGATTTAAACAGTTCACATGATGTGGTGACTGTTCCTTGATGGCGCTGTCCCACGAAATAGAGCCCACATGAGCCTACCGGGCTTCACTTTTGACCCCTCCCACCTCCCACGGGTAGCCTCTGACCCTTGCCCAGGGCGGGGTCACCCCCTTTGGCCGCTTGATCGAGAAGATCCCGATAGTAAGGAAAGTGAGTACTGCTGTGCGAACTTATAGTCCGAAGCCTGGCGATGAGGCGCGTAAGTGGTATGTCATCGATGCAGAGAATGTCGTCTTGGGTCGATTGGCGAGCCATGCTGCGACGTTGTTGCGAGGTAAGCACAAGCCGACCTTCGCTCCGCACATGGATATGGGTGACTTCGTCGTCGTCATCAACG
>Ga0315900_10004862_pt1 | contig 18738 bp, 17 predicted proteins | sample LakEriMetagenome_FD_203521 | JGI IMG/M metagenome (GOLD analysis project Ga0315900, IMG submission 203521) | Freshwater fungal communities from buoy surface, Lake Erie, Ohio, United States - Buoy 12 MA114 | ecosystem: Environmental > Aquatic > Freshwater > Lake > Lake biofilm | place: USA: Lake...
CGCCCCCACCGCCAGCAGCAGCACCGTCATCGCCAACGTCAACGCCTCCGTGCGTCACCCGGCCCCCATCCTCCACCGCTCCTTGAATGGACCGCCGAGTATACACCTTGGCCCTTGCTTCCTGACCCGCAGCCTCCGCAGCCATATCTCATCCGCGCCCCACCGAACCGCCCGCATCCCGCCAGCGTCACATCCACCAGACCACCTCATGACCACCCCGCCGCCCACGCCCGACCTCCCCACTCTGCCCCCCGCCGGCTTCGCGCTCCGGTCCACCTACACCGAACTCCCCGAGGCCCTCTACCAGCACGTCAGCCCCACCCCCGTCGCCTCGCCTCAGGTCGTTCTGCTCAACCGCGCCCTGGCCGCCCACCTCGGCCTGAACCTCGCCGCCCTCGCCGAGCCCCAGCTCGCCGCCCTCTTCGCCGGCAACGCCCTGCCGGCCGGCTGCCGCCCCTTCGCCCAGGCCTACGCCGGGCACCAATACGGCCGCTTCACCTTCCTGGGCGACGGCCGCGCCATCGTCCTCGGCGAGCAGCCCGCCGCCGACGGCTCGCTGATGGACATCCAACTCAAAGGCGCCGGCCCCACGCGGTATTCCCGCCGGGGCGACGGCCGCGCCGCCCTGGGCCCCATGCTCCGCGAGTACCTGATCTCCGAGGCCATGCACGCCCTGGGCATCCCCACCACCCGCAGCCTCGCCGTCGCCGCCACCGGCGAGCCGGTCATGCGTCAGCAGGCCCTCCCCGGCGCCGTGCTCACCCGCGTCGCCGCCAGCCACCTTCGCGTCGGCACGTTCCAGTTCGCCGCCGTCAAAGACCAGGGCGCCCACCTGGCCGCCCTGGTCGACTACGCCCTCCACCGCCACTTCCCCCACCTCCTTGCCGAGCCCGACCCCGCCCAGCGCACGCTGCACATGCTCCGCGAGATCGCCGCCCGTCAGGCCCGCCTGCTGGCCCTCTGGCAGTCCGTCGGCTTCATCCACGGCGTGATGAACACCGACAACATGGCCATCAGCGGCGAGACCATCGACTACGGCCCCTGCGCCTTCATGGACGTCTACCACCCCGACACCGTCTTCAGCTCCATCGACCACGGCGGCCGCTACGCCTATGCCCAGCAGCCCCCCATCGCCCAGTGGAACCTCGCCCGCCTCGCCGAGGCCCTCCTGCCGCTGCTCGACCCGAACCCCGACCGCGCCGTCGAACACGCCACCCAGGCCGTGCACGACTTCCAGCCCGCCTTCATCACCGCCTACCGCAACACCATGGCCCTCAAGCTCGGCATCACCCGCCAGCGCCATGCTGACATCCAGCCCGACGCCGACCTGCTCGCCGACCTCCTGGCCGCCATGCAACAGGCCCGGGCCGACTTCACCGCCACCTTCCGCGCACTGGCCGACTGGGCCGACAGCGCATCCCCGGCACCCGCCTGGATCGCCCCCTGGCTCCCCCGCTGGCACGCCCGCCTGGCCGCCCAGCCCGGCGGAACCGCCGCCGCCCGCCAGGTCATGCTCGCCGCCAACCCCGCCATCATCCCCCGCAACCACCTCGTCGAAGCCGCCCTCACCGCCGCCGAGCAGCACGCCGACTTCGGCCCTTTCTTCACCCTCCTGCTCACGGTCCAGCGCCCCTTCCACGCCACCGCCGCCGACGCCCACTTCACCACCCCGCCGCCGCCCCCGCCCCCGGGCGCGTGCGGATACCGCACCTTCTGCGGCACATGAATCACCCGACGCTTCCGCCGCGCCGTCATGCCCGCACAAACAACGCGGCCCGGCGCAGAGGCCGGGCCGCGAAGTTCAGATCATGATTCCGCCGCTCACTTCGCCTGAACGCCGGCCCCCACCGGCTGGTTCACGTACGCGTCGCCGGGGAACTGCTTGATGCCGTCCTGACGCAGCGTGCGGCCCGTGCCCTTGGCGATCGGCGACCGCTCGGGGATCGAGAACAGCCCGTTGGGCAGGCTCTCCGAGTACTTCAACGCCGCCGAGGCCGCCTTGAGCATCGTCTCGTCGGTGTTCACGTACAGCCGGCGGAAGTTCTCCTCGATGCTCCGGTGGGCCAGATCGAAGAAGTGCTCGGCCGCCGCACGGTCACGCTCAAACTCGGCCCCGTCGGCGTTCCGCCGCAGGTCCAGATCAAGCCGCGAGAGCGTGCACGCCCACGCGTGCAGCCACATGCCGTTGTCAGCGATGCGGGCCTGCACCGCCTGACGCGTGATGATCGCTTCCTCGTACCGCTTGCTGGCCAGCTTGAACTGGTGCGAGTGCTCCTGAATCGTCCGCGCCAGCTTCGCCGCGTGCTCCCGCAGCGACGGGTGCACCTTGTTGATCGACGGGGCCTTCTTGCGAATGCCCAGGAAGATCTCCATGCCCAGCCGCGTCGCCACGCGGATCATCCGCGGGTTCAGCCCGTTCTTGAGCATCCGCGACACATTGGCCCCGAAGCCCTCCTCGCCGTTCCACAGCAGGCCGTCCTTCACCGCCAGCATGCTCTCGGCCAGCTGCTTGCCGCCGTAGCCGAAGATGAAGCCCTGCATCACCTCGTTGGCGCCTTCCACGATGGTGTTGATGCGGCTGTCGCGGAACACCCGCTCCACCTCGTTCTCGGTCATGTAGCTCTCGCCGCCCATGATCTGCATGGCGTCGTTCACCGCCCGCCAGCCCATCTCCGAACAGAACACCTTGCAGATCGCCGTCTCCAGCATGATGTCCTCATCGTGCCGGTCCAGCATGCCGGTGGTCATGTACAGCACCGAGTCCATCGCGTAGCACAAGGCCGCCATGTTGGCGATCCGCGCCCGCACCAGCTCGAACTCCGCCAGCGGACGCCCGAACTGGAACCGCGTCTGGCTCCACTTGATCGCCTGGTCCATGCTCCGCCGCGCCCCGCCCAGCATGCCCGCCGACAGCGTGCAGCGCCCGTAGTTCAAACACGTCAGCGCGATGTTCAGGCCCCGGCCCTCCTGCCCCAGCAGGTTGAACTTCGGCACCTTCACATCCTTGAACCGGATGCGCGCCTGCCAAGTCCCGCGGATACCGCACTTGGAGCGGTTCTTGGAGTAAATGTCCACGCCCGGCATGTCCGGGTGGCACACCAGCGCCGTCACCTTCTCAACCGTCTTGCCGGTCTTCGGGTCGGTCACCTGCTGCTTGGCCATCACCGTGAACAGACCGCTGATCGCCCCCGAGGTCGCCCACTTCTTCTCGCCGTTGAGGATGTAGTACTCCCCATCGGCCGACCGCTCGCATCGCGTCTCCTGCCCGCCCGCGTCACACCCCACGTTCGGCTCTGACAGGCAGAACGCCGACACCCAGTCGTTCGCCAGGTGCGGCAGCCACTTCTTCTTCTGCTCCTCGTTGCCGAACAGCATCACCGCCTTGCACCCGATCGACTGGTGCGCAGACACCAGCACCGCCGTCGAGCCGCAGTATTTCCCGATCAGTTCCAGCACCCTGTTGTAGCTGGTGATCCCCAGCCCCAGCCCGCCGTACTCCTTGGGGATCGTCATCCCCATCACCCCCAGCTTGAACAGCCGGTCGATCACGTACCGCGGGATCTCCTGATCCTGATCGATCCGCACCGACGGGTGCTCGGTCTTGAGGTAGTCCTCCAACGCCGCCAGCAGACGGTCGCAGTCCGCCGTCTCCTTCGCGTCCGCCTCGGGGTACGGAAAGTACAAATCCTCGCGGAAGTTCCCCCAGAACAGGTTCTTCACCGCGCCCAGTGACGTCGGCTCAGGGCCCAGCAGCGTTTCCGCGTCCTCAATGAGCTTGCGGTCCTGTGCCGAGATGTTCTTGAGATTCTTCAGATCTGCCATAGCGGGGACCTCTGCAAAGGAAAGAACACGGGACGACCCTCAACGCTCCCTGCCGCCCTCACCACCCCCACCCCCGCCCCCCACCCCCTGACCACCCTCTCGCCCGGCCTCCGCCGGTCCGAGACCGAAGCGCCGCAGCACGGGCCGCGGCAACACACACGCCGCCCGACGCGCGGTGATACACACAGCATACACAGGATCGACCATCCAATGCACCCCGCTCCGCCCCCCGAACGCCCGCCAAGACCGCCAGCCGCCCACCTGCGCCGTGTGGGCCGCTCACGGTTTGATCTTTGTTTGGATACAGACACGCCGATAAACCCTTGGCGGGTGGCTCGGTCGCCGGACGCCGACGCTGCCCGCTGCCACCCCACAGCCCGGCCCGTGTGGCCCGCGCTCGAGTACCGTTGCCCTCCCCCGGTTCAAGTGACCCCGTCCCGCCCGCTCCCCTGTCCGCACTCGGCTTCACCCTTCCCACCATCCCTCACGCCCCGTGCTCCCGCTCCCTCACCTCAACCCGAACCAGACACCCACCGCTGCCGCCGCACCGGTCTGCCCCGCCCACGGTGCCATCCGCACGCCCTGGCGCTGGGGCATGGCCGGCATGGGCATCGCGTGCTTTGTGATGGGTGCCGTCGGCGCCATGGTGCCCGGCCTGCCCACCACAGTCTTCCTGCTGCTCGGCTCGTTCTTCCTCACCCGTTCCTGCCCCTGGCTCGAGGAACGCATGCTCGCCTGGCCGGTGCTCCGGCCCTACGCCCAGTTCGTCCGCTCGCGCGAGCCCCTCTCCCGCACCGTCCGCATCTCCGCCTGGACGGCCATGTGGACATCCATCCTCTTCTCGCTGGCCCTGCTGGCCCTGGCCGACCGGCTGCCGGTCTGGCTGGCGGCCGCCATCGTGCTCGCCGGCCTCGCCGGCACGTTGGCCATCGCGCGATTTCGCCGCGCCTGACCCCGCTTGGGGCACATCCGCCGCCCCCAAGCGACTAAAGTTGCCCCGGTATGCCACACATCATCGCTGAGCCCTGCATCGCCACCAAGGACACCTCCTGCGTCGAGGTGTGCCCGGTGGATTGCATCCACCCCACCAAGAACGAGCCCGACTTCGGTCAGGTCAAGCAGCTGTTCATTGACCCCAACACCTGCATCGACTGCGGCCTGTGCGTCGACGAGTGCCCGGTCAAGGCCATCTACCCCGAAGAGGACCTGCCCGGCGAGTGGAAGCAGTTCGTCCAGATCAACCTGGACTACTACAAGGGCAAGTAAGGGCCGGGCCCGCGTGCCGAGCCAACAAGGCCAGACCCGGCGCCAAGGGCCGCCGTCGCCGAATGAGCCACCTTCTGCCACGGCCGGGGTTCCGTCGGTTCGCGGCTGGGGCTGTGCGGTCTGCAAACCGCGACCCTGTCAATCAATCCCTTCCCGGTCGATCATCAGTGCCGTGGCTCGCGCCCGCCCATAGTCCTTCAGACTCGCGTACTGATCGACCAAACGCCCGAGCAGGACTGCTCGCACCGTCGGGTTCCTGATCATCAGGGCGAATCCGCGGGCGGTCTCCAGCGTCTGGCCCGCACCGACGGTGTCGCCCTCTTGAATCTGGTCGTGAATGACCGCGATCAAGGCCTTGGCCTTGTCGCCGTGATCCGCCAGATCCAGCGCCGAGGCCAACCCCCGATCGATCCGCTGACGTCGATCCGCCACGATCGTCGCCTCGTCCTGTACAGCCGCCCCCGGCCAGGCCCCCGCGCCGATTTCGTCCGAAGCACCCTGCTCGCCCGTCTCTTCGCCTGACGGCAACACCTCTTCGCCCAGCCGATCGAGCACCTCGGTACGCACCTGCTCATCACCGATGGCCGACGCACTCGCCTGTGCCCCTTCCGGATCCCCCTGATCGATCTGTGCCTGCACGACCGACCAGACCGCATGATCCCGCTCGGCGAAATCGCCGATCGACATCGCAACTGCGACCGCCCACCGGAACGTCGCGCGAGCGCCGGCCAGATCATCCGACTCGGCCTGACATCGAGCAACCGACGTGATGGCGCGAACCCTTGCCCCTTCCCCAGCGATACGCGTCAGTGTTGCCCGCGACTCCTCAAAGCGACCAGCCGACGCCAGCCACCCAACCAGGCGATGCAGAGCAGCGTCCCGATCCTTGCTCCCCTGGATCCGTTCCAGCGTCGCCAGCGTCTGCGCCGCACTCCCCTTGCGAACCTCAACGTCCACGATCGTCAACAGCAGCCTGTCTCGATCACGAACACAACTGATCTTGTCCGCTGTCACCTTCGCCGCTTCCACGCCGACCATCTGTGCCTGGCTGCGAACGATCCGCTCCAGCACGCTCATTCGCAAAGACTGCCACGGGATGGCCACCGCCGTGTCCGCCGCGGTCTCATACGTGCGGGCGGCTGCCCCCGCATCCCCAACCTTGGCCTGCGCCCGGCCGATCGCAAACCACGCCATCGCCAGACACGCCGCCCCTCGGATACTCGATGCGGTGATCCTCGCACCCTCAATGTCTAGATCGTCCGCCTGACCACGCACGACCTCCAACAGCGCCTTGTCCTGCCACTCCCACGGTCGCCATGGTTCATCGGTGGAGTCCCACTCACCCACCATCCCCCCATCGCCGACGAGGCGACCCCTAGCAGGCTCAGCAGCCGCGTCGGGCCCGGGATCGTCCGCTCCGCCTTGTCGCGGGGCATTGGTCATAACCGGGTCCTCGCATCAATCGCTCGCGGTGCTTCGCTCACCGCTCGACCGGCCGTCCTGCGCACGCGATCCGAGTCCCGATCGCCGCCGCGGCCACCCGCCGGCCTCTGCAATCCACGCCCGACACGCCCCTCCACCCCGCGCCCCCCTCCACCTCCGCCTCCCCCGGCCCCCGCCCCCATCACACCCCCTTCCCCCCCCGCTCCGCACGCGCCGCCGCGATGATCCGCTCCGCAGTCCGCACGTTCGCCAGCCCCGCCCGCGCGTCCACCTCAGGCTTGGTCCCGCTCATCACCGCGTCCAGGAACGCCTTGATCTCCATCACGATCGGCTCACCCTCGTCCACCTGCAGCTCTTCGATGTTCACCAGCTCGTGCCAGTTCATGTTGCTCAGGTCCGCCCCCTGCCGCAACGCGTTGCGTACGTCGATCATCTGCTGCTCGTTGGCCAGCCGCCGGATGATCGTCCCGCTCTTGGCCGCGTAGTCGATCTTCACGTACGCGTTCTCGCCGGTGATCCGCGTCACACGCTCGGTCTTCAGCGCCAGCCGGCTCGCCGTCACGTTCGCCACGCACACGCCCTCGGGCTTGCGGAACACCAGCCGCGCGTTGCAGATGTCCTCGTGCTCGGTGATCACCGGAACGCCCGACGCGTACACCTCGTCCGGCTCGTGCCCGCCCATCAGCATCAGCACCACGTCCAGGTCGTGGATCATCATGTCCATCACCACAGACGTGTCCACCGACCGGAAGGTCATCGGGCTCACCCGGTGCACCTCCATGAACCGCGGCACAATCGGCATCCCCTTCTCCTGCTCCTTCTTCAAGGCCCGCATGATCGGGTTGAACCGCTCGATGTGCCCCACCATCAGGATCGCACCCGTCGCCTCCGCCGCATGCTTGATCTTCTCCGCCTCCGCCGCGTCGCCCGCCAGCGGCTTTTCAATCAGGCAGTTCACCCCCGCCTTCAGCAGCGGCTCGGCCATCGGCAGGTGGTAACTGGTCGGCACCGCCACCGACACCACGTCCACACCCATATCCAGCAGTTGCTGCACCGAGTGCAGCGCCTTGCAGTTGTACTGCTCGGCCAGCGCCTCGGCCCGCTCGGGGTTGGTGTCCACCACGCCCACCAGCTGCGTCTCGCTCAGTTGCGAGTACACCCGCGCATGGTGCCGCCCCATCCGCCCCACGCCCACCACCCCCGCCCGCAACGGCCGCCTCCCCCGGTTGCCGTTCTCCGCCGCCTTCACGCTCGCGCCCGCCCCGTTGCTGCCCGCCGTTGCTGCCTGGCTCTTCATCGTCAGTCGCTCCTGAAGTTCAGCCCGCCCCATCACCCCCCCTGCACCCCCCCTGCACCCACCCTGCACCCACCCTGCACCCACCCCCTTCCCGCCCCGCCGCTCAGCATTCAACTCCCCCTTGCTCCTTGCTCAAAGATATCGCGCCCGGAGGATTCCCCGGGCGCGATCTGCCGATTCATCTCGCTCTTTCACCCCCCCGCACGCGACCCAACCAGCCGACGGCGCAGCACCTCCCCCCGACCGGCGCCGCTTGACCTTACTTGCTCGCGTCGGTCAGCGCCGCCACCAGTTCCGGCTCCTGCACCGCACCGTTGATCTTCTTGACCACCTGGCCGCCCTTGAACACCAGAATCGTCGGAATCGCCTGAATCCCGTACTTCATCGCCAGATTCTGCGCCTGGTCCACGTTCAGCTTCCCCACCTTCGCCTTGCCGGCGAACGCCGTCGCCACCTTGTCCACCGTCGGGCCCAGCCGCAGACACGGCTGACACCACGGCGCCCAGAAGTCCACCATCACCGGCTGCGCCGACGACAGCACCTCGCTCTGGAAATTGGCCTCGGTGAACTCAAGCGTGTGCGTTCCAGCCATAGATGACTCTGCCTTTCTGTACAAATCGCCGGTCGCGGCACGGCCAGCCGCCGTCCCAACCAGACCTTCGCCACGATTCTATCGCCCCGCCCCCGCCAAGTGTTCCAACCCCACCTGCTTCGGGCCCGCCCGACCGCCCGACCGCCCGACCGCCCAGCCGCCCAGTCGCCCAGCCGCCCAGTCGCCACCCCCCCGGGGGGGGCCGGGCAGGCCTCGCCCCCGCCTGCCAATGCACAACCGGGCAGATGACGGTCCTGCGAGACCCGTCATCCGCCCGGAAAGTGTCACCTCTCACACGCCCCCCACTCTGCGTGCATGCCCCCGCCCCTCCGTGCATGCCCGCCCTGTTTAGAAGCCGGGCTTCTTGCCACCCGCCGGGGCCTGACCGCCGCCCGCCGGGCCGCCGCCGTCGCCCAGTCCGGCGCTCTGAATCGCGCGGCTCACGTCGGCGATGGTCTTGAGCGTCGGCGCCGGCAGGTAGATCGTCGCCGTCATCCCGCCGTCCGCCGGCGAGATCGCCGCCGCGATCGGCGGAATGGTCTCGGGCAGGTCCATCTTCACGTTACCCCCCGCCACCATCGCCAGCAGCGGCGTCACCGTGTCCATGATGCCCCGCACCCCGATGAACACCTCGGCCGCACGACCCGCCGGCAACTGCTCGGCCACCTGCGCCACCACCTTGTCCTGCATGAAGCCGCCCTGACCCTTGGAAGACTTCAGAGCCGCTTCCATCAGGTCCGACGCCTTCGCGTACGTGTTGATCACGCCGCCGTCCGTCGTCGCCAGATAGCCCGTCGGTCCGCCCGACAGACCGAACATCATCGTCGTCGCCTGGGCCACCATCGGGTTGTCCGGGTCGGGCTTCATCTGCACCTTGTACTCCGACACCTTCTGCCCGCCGACCTCCACGCTGCCGTCCTTGAACTCAGTCACCGCCATGTCCGCGTCCGCCAGCTTCTGCATGGCCTGGCGGGTCGCGGCGATGCTCGCCGCCGGGTCCGTCGCCGCCGTGAACGCCACCGACCGTGTCAGCAGCCCGCCCATGATCCCCGCCGGCGAGACGCCCACCACCATCGCCTGCCCCTGGCTGGTCTTCATCGCCTCGCGGAAGTCCATCGCCGCCGGCGCTTCAGTCCCCGCCGGGGGCTTGGGCATGCTCTCCAGCAACGCCCGCAGACCAGCAGACGAATAGTCCAGCGAGAAGGCCGCCAGATACGGAATCGCCGGCAGCTTGCCCAGCATCGAAGTGGCCTTGCCCGGACCCGCCGCCGCCTTGCCCAGCCGGGAATCCGGCTTGAAGTTGCCCGTCATGTCCAGGCTCACGCCCAGATTGTCGATCGTCAGCCCCATCACCACGCCCGTCGTGTCGTCCGCCGTCAGATCCGTGAACCACTTGGCCATGCCCTCGATCGCTTCCAACTGCTCCGCCGGCAGCGGAGCCTGGTCGGCCATCTCACCGATCCCCGCCATCACGCCGCTCTTGACCAGCGGACGCGCAATCTCCATGTTCACGATGATCGACAGATCCGCCTTGTCCGCCAGCTTGTCGCCCGCCTTGCCGATCAGCGGCTTGAGCTTCGCGATCGCGCCGGGCTTGCCCAGCCCCTCCACCACCGCCTTGTCCGCAGCCATCGCCACAAACCCATCACCCAGATTCTTCAGGAACACGTCCTGATCCTGAACCTTTCCGCTGTCCACCCCGCCCGCCGCGCCCGGCGTCGCCCCCAGATTCTTCGCAAACGCCGCGTAGTCGCTCGTCTGCGCCACCACACCCGTCACAGGCTCGCCCTGCGGGTTGCCCTCGTTGTCCATCTTCGGCGGCATCACAAACGCCGCCACCGCGCCCTTCTTGGTCAGCCCGCCGGTGATCCCCGCCTGCGCCAGCAGCGAATCAATGTTGATCGCCGCCGACGGCAGACCCAGCAGCGTCGCCACACCCTGAAGGTCCTTCTCAAGGTTCTCCGCGCTCGGCACCGTGATCACCACCATCGCGCCCTCGGGAACCCGGTCCACGATCGCAGGAACGGCCCGCACGGTACCCGCTGCCATCGTCACCACAGCCGCAGCGCAAACAAGAGAGCGAAGCATCATCAATCGTCCTTTCAAGCGGGCCGGGCCGCGGCAGCCTCTGCCACTCCGTCCCGGGTTGTTCAATCCACCAGCCGTCGCCCGTCGCAGGGCGAACAACATCGCACCGGCCGCATCCACGGCCGATCAGCACAAGCGTATTCGGAATGCCTCGCCCAACCGTTTCAGGACGCCGCCACGCTTGTCCACCGCCAACCAAACCCCAAAAAAATACCTATGAAGCGTCGAATCCTTGCCCCTGAATTGCATATGCAACGCCGGCCTCGACACCAGAATCACGGTTTCCCCTCGCCGCGCCCATCCACCCCAACCAGCACCCCATTGCCCCGCACAAACGCCCCCACCGCCTTCCGATACGCCTCAAAGTCGGTCGGAAAGTCCACATGCCCGTCGCCGGTGAGGTACAGCACGTTCGCCCCCGCCGCCAACCCCGGCCGCCCCGCCGCCATGGCGTGCAGCCGCTCGGCGTGCACCACCGGCGTGATCGTGTCCGACCGACCGTGCATCACCATCACCGGCATGGTCAGCCCCGGCAGCACCGCATCGGTGCGAAACGGGCTGGTGACCACGAAGCTCGGCACCAGATACCGCCTCGCGAACGACGCCACCGACGTGAACGACGTGTGCAGCAGCAACGCCGCCGGTGGCCGCCCCTGCGCCTGCAGCCTTTGCGCCACCTGGGCCGCGACGCCCCCGCCCAGCGACCGCCCGTACAGAATCACCCGCGAGCCGTCGATCCCCGGCCGCTTCGCCGCCAGATCGATCATCCGCAGCACATCTTCAACGATCACCCCCTCCCCCGGCGAGCCGCCCGCCCGGCCATACCCGCGATACTCCGGCAGCAGCACAGCGCACCCCCACAGCCGCCACATGTCGGCCATGTCCCCCATCGCCTCCTGATCAATCGTCTCCGCATTGCCGTGCAGCCACACCACCAGCGGCCCCCGCCCGCCCGGCGGCACAGGCCGCAGATCCACCGTGCGGGGCATCAGCAGCCACGCCGGCACCCGCAGACCCCCCGCCTCCAGCCACAACTCCTCATGCTGGCCGATCGGCCGCGCTATCTGCACGTTGCCGATCACGTGCGTCGGGTAAATCAGCGCATCCTGCTTGGCATACAGCACCGCGCACCACATCACCCACCCCAGGCCCGCCAGCGCCGGCAACCGAAACCACGGCCGCGACAGCAGCCCCCGCCGCTTGCCCGCCCCATCAACTGACCCGGATGACCCGTTGCGCCCGCTGCTCATGGCCTGATGATTGGCCGGGCCCATCCCCCGGCCCGCTCACGACGCCGCATCCACCACCACCTCATCCCACGTCCCCTCCTCTCGCCCCATGTGGTCCAGAATCCACCCCCGCACCGCCTCGGCCTTCTTCGCCTTGTCCAGGCTCGCCACCTTCACACGCTCGCCCGCGCCCGCCACCGGCTCCAGCCACACCTCATACTAGTACACCTTCGCCCCCTTCACCCGCGTGAAGGTCCGCACCGCGCCCACGCGGGCGATCTGCTCGAACCTCCACCCGGTGCGCTCAACCCCCGCCTGCGGCGGGCTGATCAGCCCGAGCTGCCGATCGATCACCAAGTCATCCTGCCACCGCTTCTCCCGCTTCCGCCACAGCCACCACCCCACGCACCCGCCCCCAAGCGCCAGCACCACACTGGCGATCGACAGCGGCACCACCAACTCATCCAGCATCGCGCACGCCAGCGTGCCCCCCAGCGCCACGCCGGTGCCGACCATCAGCCCCTTGACCGCCGGCCACAGCGTCGCCGTCTTGAGCACCACCGGCGGCCCACGCCTGACCACCAGCCCGCCCACCCGCGTGGACATCACGCTGCTGATGCGGTTGAGCAGCAACCCGCCGACCAGCGCCGCCGCCAACACCCCAGTGAGCGCCGCCGGCGCCAGCCCCAGATCCACCGCCTGCAACCCCGGCTCCAGCACCGCTCGTGATGGATCGGCCGGATCGACGTACACCCAAACCGGAGCACCCACCCGATACCGCGCCACCACCGCGCGTTGGTTGGCCTCGTTGCGCGGGCCAAACGACAACGCCCGCACGCTGGAGGCCGACACCGTCCGCGATCCCACCGTGTACCGGAACTTCACCTGCGCCCGGTAGTTGGTGGACCCGCGCCGGCCCTGGGAAGTGATCAGTTGGCTCTCGATCACCTCGCCGTTCACCGACGGCCACGTCCGGCTCTGCTGCTGCGTCACCACCTCCTCACCCACAAACCAGCCCGCCACCCCCAACCCCGCCCACAGCCCCAGCACGCCCACCCCCATCAGCACCGTCACCAGCACCGCCAGCCATCCGCCGCGGCGTTCCCAACGGCCCGGATCCGCGCTCGCCGACTGCAATACCGGCATCATGCCTTGGGCTCCACACTCAGTTCACGCAGACCCCGCGCCAGTTCAGCGAGCCGCCGCTCATCAGGTGTCGGCGTGACCTGCTCGCTCCCGCCCCATCGCTCGCGCCAATGCGTAACCACCTCGTCCCACTGAGGCTCCTGACGACCCATCTCCGCCAGAATCCATGATCGCACCGCCTCTGCGTCGCGCTTGCGGGCGAAGCGGGCCACCCGCACCGGCTGGTTGATCTGGTGCGCAGGCTCCACCCACACTTCGTACCGGTGGACCTTGAAGCCCCGGTGCCGCCGCCAAAGGTGCCTCGCCCCGATGCCTGCGACGGCGCCAAACTCAAACACATATCGCTCCCCGTTCCTTCCCGGCGCCATGAGCACGCCCAGCCCGCTGTTCACCACCAGATGACCCCAACTTCTCACCGCCCGCCTCCGGAGCGCATACCACAGCCCTGCGCCTGACACAACCGCCATGGTGACGCCGATCACCGGTCCCCACACTCCGGCGCCCAACCGCAGCGACATCGTCGGCAGCGTCAGCAGCATCGCTGTGCTCAATGCCAGACCGGTGATCACGGGCGACCATCTCGGCGGCTCCAGCGTCGCCACCGGATCCCGCCGCAGGCGCCACCTTCCCACCGTCGGCACCTCCAACCACCGCCAGTGCCGCACCAGTAGCCCGCACAGCAACACCGGCACCATCGCCAGCCCCAACAGCACCGCCCCCGGCCCCACATCCTCCAGCGCCGCACCGGGCTCCAGCAGAGCGGTTCGAGGGTTATCCGGGTCGTAGTACACCGGCACCTTGGTCCCCACCGGGTAACGCCCGGCGACGGCCCGCTGCCAAGCCTCGTCGGTCACGCTCCCCCGCCACAGCCGGACGCGTGAGCCGATGAACGACAGCCGACCCACCTGGTAGTCGTACGTGAGAACAACCCGGTACTCAGTCCGGCCGCTTGCCAAAGCCACCGGCGCTGCCAAGCTGTACGTGATTCGGCCTTCGGTCGTCGGCCATCGTGTGGCGCCGTATTGGGCTGACACATCGCCCCACAACTTCCACGCCCACCCGGCCATCCACGCCATCGACAGCACACCCAGAATTGCCAGTGCCACAGCCACCAGCAGTCGCTGGTGACTCCGACGCTCCACGAACCGATCGCTGGCAAAGGCCGCTTCATCCCGCGAACCACCGCCCTGTTCAGCCGACTCCTGCACGTCGCAACTCCCGATTCGCCGCCATAATGCCCCCGCACCCGCCCGCCGGCGCGTGCAGCCGCCCCCCGGCTGGAGTGTACCACACCGTTCACCGCCGCCCAAGAGACGCACAGATGACCGCCGGTCGCAACATCGCTCTTTGTCTTGCCGCCGCGGCCCTCGCCGGTGTGTACGCCCTCTTTGCGTGGGGCCAGCCAGCCGGCCGAAGCAGCCCACCCGCCTTCGAAGGCACCCCCGCCCCCTCCCCCCTCCCCGAACTCGCCGCCCCCGACGAACTCCTCTCCGCCCAGCGCGGCACGCTCCCCATCCTCATCGTCGCCGGCCACGGCGGCCAGGTCCGCATCCCCGGTTCGTCTGATCGCACCGCCCCCGGCGCCGTGCTGGTCCGCGATGTCAACACCGCCGAGATGGCCGCCCTCCTCGCCCAGCGGCTCACCGACCGCCTCGGCGGCAAGCCCTATCTGGTCATCGCCCACTTCTCACGGCGCGATGCCGACGCCAACCGCGCCCCCGACGAAGCCTTCGAAAACCCCGCCTCAGCCCGCCACTACCACGCCTTCCACCGCGCCCTCCGCACCGCGGTGGACGAGATCCACGCCCGCTTCGGCCAGGGCCTGCTGCTCGATCTCCACGGCCAGGCCCGCGTGCCCGATGCCGTCGTCCGGGGCACCCGCAACGGCCGCACCGTGCAGGCCCTGATCACCCGCGCCGGCCGCGACGCCCTCACCGGCCCCACCTCCGTCTTCGGCGCCCTGGCCGCCAAGGGCCACCGCATCCTCCCCGAGGCCGACGCGCCCGAGCAGGGCATCGGCCGCGAGACCTTCTTCGACGGCGGCCACATCGTCGCCACCTACGGCAGCCACACCCCTGGCGGCATCGACGCCATCCAGGTCGAAGTCGGGGGCCAACGCTCCCGCACCCTGCTCACCTTCTCGCGTGATCTGGCCGAGGCCACCGCCACCTTCGCCCGCGCTCACTTGGCCAACCACCTCCCGCCGCCCGCCACCACCCAAACCCCGGCCGACCCGCCCGACGACACCCCCGCCCCCACCCCCATTCCCGCCCCCGCCCCCACCCCCCTCCCGCCAAGGTGATCACCCCAACGCGGCCCCCAGCCATGGGCCGCACCCCTCCACATCGCGATGATTCACCGGTTCCCGCTTGCCCCTTCACCGGCCCCACCCATGCACACCTCCCTCCGCCGCCTCGCCCTCCCCGCCGCCCTCGCCCTGCTTGCCGCCTGCTCCGGCGGCTGCGCCATCGTCACCGCCGTCGGCGGCGCCATGGCCGCTGCCGCCGCCGATGAAGTCGCCGCCCCGGTCACCGAGGCCGCCACCTCCGCCACCCGCACCGCCACCCGCGAGGCCATGGGCCGCGTCGGCCTGCCCACCCGCACCACAACAACCGCGACCACAACCACCACCGCCGACGCGGCCGACATCCCCGTCTGGCCCGCCGGCACGCCCGTCGCCACCGCCCCCATCCCCGCAGCACCATCGGCAAACCCCACCGACCCCGACGCCCCCCCCGCACCACCCGCCGACCCCGCCCTCGCCGGCCTGCTGCACAGCGGCCGCGAACTGGACATCGCCATCGTCGGCGCCGGCTACCTCGCCGTGCTGGGCGACGACGGCCAGCCCCGCTACACCCGCCTGGGCACGCTCACGATTGACGCCGACGGCGCCCTGGCCGTCTCCTGCGCCGGCACCAAGCGCCGCCTCCTCCCCTTCCTCTCCGTGCCCCCCGGCGTCACCCTCACCACCTCGCCCGACGCCCTCTCGGTCGACAGTTACGGCTCGGTCTTCGCCCGCACCAGCGCCGGCGTCCGCGAGCTCGGCCGGCTTGATCTCGTCCGCTTCGCCGTGCCCGAGGCCCTCACCAAGGCCGAGAGCACCCACCTGTATCGCGCTTCAGCCGCCAGCGGCCCGCCCGTCAGCGGCGCCGCCGGCGAGAACGGCTTCGGCTACATCGTCAGCGGCTACCTGGAAGTCGCCGCCAACTAACTCAGCGCCGCCTACTTGGTCACCTCCGGGTCGCCGATGTCCTCATTCCACAGATCGCCATTGGCCGCGATCCACTCCGCCATCATCCTGATGCACCCCGCGTCGCGCAGGTTCACCACCTCCACGCCCTCCTGCTTCAGCCAGTCCTCCCGACCCTGAAAGTTCACGCTCTCGGCGATCACCACCCGCGGAATGCGGTGCAGAATCGCCGTCCCCGTGCACATCGCGCACGGCGACAGCGTCGAGGCCAGCGTCAGCGTCCGCCAGTCCCGCCGCCGCCCCGCGTTGCGAATCGCCGACGTTTCCCCGTGCGCCGTCGTGTCCCCCTGCTGCACCCGCAGGTTGTGCCCCGCGCCCACCACCCGCCCGTCCCGGTCCACCAGCGCTGCCCCGATGGGAATGCCCCCCTCCGCCAACGACTTGCGCGCCTGCGCCACCGCCGCGTCCATCGCAATCGCGTCGATCTCCTGCTGCCGCATGCCCGTGCTCCTTGCCCCGCCCGAGTCACTCTATCGTTGCCCGTGCGCCAGGCCAGGCCCCATCCCGGCGACCACCCCACTCCGGCCTTCCTTGAAGTCACCCCCTTCCCGCGCTGGATCATGGCCCTGCTGGCCGTGTCAGCCCTCACCCCGCTGCTACTGATCACCGCCATGACCGCCACCGGCCGGATGCCCGTCGCCACCGGCGCCGCCGTGCTCGGTCTGATCATCACCGTCGACGGCCTGCTGCTCCTCTGGTTCACCCGCCTCAAACTCATCGTGCAGGTCCACTCCGGCGCCGTTCACGTCGCCGCCCGCCCTGCCATCTTCCCCGGCATGGTCCGCACCATCCCCATCAGCCAGATCACCCAGTGCGCCGTGCAGCGGGCCTCCACCGCCCGCGTGGGCATCCAGTGGACCCCCGGATGCTGGCACGCCACCGCCGGCCAGAAGCACGTCCTCGTCCTCACGCTTGCCCGCAAGCGCCGCTGGCAGATCGGCACCAACCAGCCCGAAGAACTCCTCGCCGCCATCGCCTCCGAAGGCGCCCGCGCCGCCGGCGTGCCCCTGCCCGCTCCGCCGCAGGCCTGACGATCACCCCCCCCACCCCCCACGCCCCAGCCCCCACCCCCCAGCCACCGCCCCCGACAGCCCCAACCGCAGCCCCGCCGCCCGACTCCATCGCCACTCCATCGCCACTCCCCGTACGGCATACACTCGGCCCGGTATGCAGAACCCTCGGTTTGAGCCCGGCACCCGTGTGAAGGTCGTCCAGCAGGTCCCCCGCCAGAGCGGCGGCCTGACCACCGAAGTGGTCGGCACCGTCGTCCGCTACGAGCAGAGCAAGACCGGCAGCTGGTACGCCCACGCCAAGGACGACCGCCTCTGGCTCGACCGCCTCGTCCTTCGCAAGGCCGATGGCGAGCAGGTGGTCCTCAACTTGGATCAATACACCATCGCCTCAGCGGTCTGAGAATCACCGCCGAGTCCCCCGTTCAAGCATCATCTATCTGCCCGCCCCGCGTCTCCGGCAGCCTCACGCCGCCGGACGACGGTTGTTGGGTCCCTTGGATCCATCCGCCCCGCCCCCCGGAAACTTGTACACAATCGCCCGCAGATCGGCCTCCAGTTGCCGGTCGTTCTCCGCATTCAACGAGTCCAACGTTCCCTGCAACCGGTTGAAGCAGGCCATCAGGGCTTCATCCGACTCCCCGTTGCTCCGCGTCGGCGGCTGCAGATAGTCCCCCAGGTTCACCACCACGTCCGACACGTCCACCGCCGCGTTCGGATGGTCAATCCCCACCGACGGCAGCCGGCCCACACTCTCCGAGGGGCGTGAAGCCTGCAGCACGAAGCTCCCCGGGCTCTCCACAGCCAGTTCATCAACACCGCAGTAGCGAAGGGTGGGCATAAGTCGCTCCTGTCAAAGTCCGAAATCTGGTCCGTTTTCCGGCGTGCGGTGCCGGGGAAGGTCCCGGCCCGGCAGCCCGAAACGCATCAGGCGGATGTTTGACCATCGGCAGCCCCACCGGTCCGATGCAGTCGCGCGTATCGCAACCGGGGTGTTCACAGGGCGATCCTGTCGATCACGCCAATCGCGTCGCCGGGGTGAGATGGGGTCGGTGCGCCGAACATGCGCTCTCGGCGAAAACCCGCGACCGAGAGTCCGCACCCACCCCCGATAACTCATCCGCACGCCCCACACCCGCGTTGGCTCCACTCCCCCGATCCGGTCCCTCACCCGCCCGCGCCGCTTACCCGCACCAGCAACCGCACCTGCTCACGCAAGCCCTCCGGCTCCCTGTCCATCTCTCCCGCAGACGAACCCGCCACCAACCGCGCCATTCTGCCAATCGCCTCCCCGCGCAGCCCTCACCCCCGCGCCCCTCCTCGCCCCAACGGGGCGACGGCCTGTCGCGGCGGGTCAAGCGAGGCTGTCCCCAGCCTCACGCAACCCGCCGTCCCCATCCCCGCAACGAATCTGCCCGGCAAGGAGCAGAGGACGACTCCCCCGCCAACCCCACCCTTCCCTCTGACCTCTGAGAGGTCAAGTGACAGCATCTTGGCGTCACGGCGCAGGAGCGGAGGTGGCCGATCGCAGAGGTGACAGCAACCCGGCGTCAGTGCGGGTGTTCGTAGAAGAGGACGGGAAGTGTGCGAACGGC
>Ga0315900_10004863_pt1 | contig 18738 bp, 25 predicted proteins | sample LakEriMetagenome_FD_203521 | JGI IMG/M metagenome (GOLD analysis project Ga0315900, IMG submission 203521) | Freshwater fungal communities from buoy surface, Lake Erie, Ohio, United States - Buoy 12 MA114 | ecosystem: Environmental > Aquatic > Freshwater > Lake > Lake biofilm | place: USA: Lake...
CCGGCAGTATTTTAGCCTTTTGAAATGAGCAACGAAGAACTGATAGAACGGCTGGAAGATGCGGTGGAGCTAATGGAGCTGACCGAGGTCAATGTATTTAAAATCAATGCCTATCGTAAGCTGATTCAAAGTCTGGAATCCGACAGCAGGCAGGTGCAGAACTTGGATCGTGAGGAAATATGCAAGCTGTATTCCAAAGGAATGGCTGCGGTGCTGAACGAGCTGCTTGCCAGCGGTACCTTCAGTGAACTCACCGAGCTGGAAAAGGAAGTACCGACGGGTGTACGCAGCCTGCTCCGCATCAATGGCATCGGGCCAAAAAAAGTGCGGGCGCTCTGGAAAGATGCCGGCATTGAAAGCACAGCAGAACTGAAAAAATTCTGTCAGGAAGGGAAAGTTTCCCAGCTGAAGGGTTTTGGCGATAAGATTCAGCATAGCATTCTGGAAGGCATTGCCTATCTGGAGCAGGTTGAAGGCCGTCTGCTTCTTCACAAAGCCGATGCACTGGCTGATGGAATGGAAATGGAATGGAAAACTGCCGGAATTAACTCAGTATACAGAACGGGTCAGTTCAGGACAAATCCGGAAACCATTTCTTCTCTGGATTTTCTATTTCCTGTTTCTGAAAGAAAAAAGGTGCAGAAATGGTCTGAGGAGAACCCTGACCTGGAATTGCTGCCGGAGAAATCAGGTCCCATGCACCTGCGCTTCCGGCACAGAACTTCCGGCTGGATGCTAAGTCTGTTTTTTTCTTCGGAGGATAACCGGGACCGGATAAGCTTTTCTCTGGAAACAGAACAAAAGCACTGGCTGGAGGCCAGAAACGCAGGGAAAAATCTCTATCAGGTCTGGAAAAAAGGACTACCGGCTGATGATATTTACCGCTCACTCGGCACAGCCGGGATACCTCCTGCACTCAGAAACGGTTCTTTTGAATGGGAAGAAGGATTTGAGAAGCGACTGCCTGATCTCGTGCAGTACCGTGATGTGAAGGGTTGTCTGCATAACCACAGCCGCTGGAGCGACGGAAAGAACAGCATCAGGGAAATGGCAGACTGGTGCCGCAAACAAGGCTGGACCTATTTCGGTATTGCCGATCACTCCCGCTCGGCAGGCTATGCCAACGGTCTTTCAGAAGATTCCGTTTACTCCCAATGGGCAGAGATAGACGCACTCAACGGGGAATACAGGAATGAATTCCGGGTGCTGAAAGGCATTGAATGCGATATTCTGGGTGACGGAAGTCTGGATTATCCCGAGGAAATACTGTCCGGCTTTGACTATGTGGTAGCATCGGTCCATTCGATCATGAAGATGGACATCCGCACTGCCACCAGCCGATTGATTAAGGCCATTGAAAATCCATACACCAGCATTCTTGGTCATTGTTCCGGCCGGATTTTACTGCGGCGACCGGGTTACCCGCTGGATTACGACAAGGTAATTGATGCCTGCATTGCCAACGGGGTTGCCATCGAACTCAATGCGCATCCGGCGCGGCTGGATATGGATTTTCACCATCTTCAGTCTGCCCTGGAAAAAGGTGCCATGATTTCGGTAAATCCGGATGCTCATGAAGACAGCGGCATGGCCTACACTGAATATGGCATCAGAATGGCCATGAAGGCAGGGGCATCTGCTGAACAGGTTCTGAACTGTCTTCCGCTTTCCGGAGTTTTAAAATATTTAAACGAAAAGAAAAAAAGCAATGCAATTCACGGATAAAGAATGGAAAACATGGAGGCCGGAGGAATGCAGCGTAGCTGAGTTTCACAGCTATATGCTTGCCTGTGTTGGCCCAAGGCCGATTGCATTTGTAAGTACCCTGGATGCAGAAGGCCGGCCGAATCTGGCGCCTTTCAGTTTTTTCAATGTTTTCGGTACCAATCCGGCGACATTGATTTTTTCTCCGGCAAGGCGGGGAAGAGATAACACTACCAAACATACCCTGCACAATGTGGAGGCCGTGCCCGAGTGCGTGGTAAATGTGGTAAACTACCCCATTGTTGAACAGATGTCCCTCGCCAGTACCGAGTTTGAAGAAGGCGTGAATGAATTTGAGAAGGCAGGATTTACCGCTCTGCCTTCGCAGTTTGTAAAACCCTTCCGGGTAGCGGAATCTCCGGCAGCCTTTGAGTGCCGGGTCGAACAGGTGATTCATACCGGTAATCAGGGAGGTGCCGGCAATCTCGTAATATGCCGGATTCTCGCACTGCACATCAACCGGGAATTTCTGGATTCGAGTAACAAAGTAATGCAGGCTGAACTGGACCTGGTTGGAAGAATGGGCTATGAATTCTATTGCCGGGCAGATTCAAAATCAATTTTCGAAGTTCCCAAGCCCAGAAAAAATGATGCCATTGGTTTTGACGGACTGCCGGTTTACATACGCGAATCCGAATTTCTGAGCGGTAACGAGCTGGCCAGACTGGCAGCATGCAGCCACCTTTTTTCAGAAGAAGAAATCCGATCTCAGCTAAGCCTGTTCCATGAAAATGAGAGGACCAGAGCTACTATACTCAAAAAAGTAAAAGAAGAATTGAATAAAACTAATTTTGAAACTGCGTTACTTTTTGCGCAATGTGCTTATTTTACTGATTAATGAGGTTACCATTATTCCAATTTCAGCATAAAAGAGAAACCACCCAATACTGAATGAATATTCTGGAAAACTCCCTGCTTTCAGGCATTTTTCTGGGGCTAAACTTAATAAGCCTGAGCTTGTTTATTATCTCATATTTACTAAAAGAGTACAGGACAGCCTTTTATGCAATGCTTTTTCAGACATCTGCCGTCCTCTTGTACTTTTTCATTTCCTACCTGGCCGGAAGCATTTTTATACTCTCAAATCAGTCTGATTTTACAGCCAACCTGGTTTACTTTATTGGCATTCTGTCGGGCTTTTTAAATGCCATATTCGGAATGAAATTGTTTTACCACCACAGGGTGGTTTCAGCTATCATCATTCAGCTTGGAATTTTCTTTTCAGCCATCCTGCTGACCACCCAAATCTCCGATTCTCTTTATAATTACTTTTTACAGCGAAAAACAACAAAGCCTCTTCAGGAGAAAAAGGGATTCAACCAGACAAAAGATTTCCAGCCTGAAGCCAGTGAAATAAAACAAGACAGCACTAAAGCAGAGTAATCAGCTTAGCTTTCTGAGCGTATTGATTTTTGCGTTTGTTTCTGCAAGTTCAGCTTCCGGATCAGAACCTTCGACAATTCCTGCTCCTGCGTAGAAAATGAGGTGATCGTCCCTGAAGCAGGCGGTTCTCAGGTTAACTACAAACTTCATTCGTTCCGGGTGAAATGAACCCGAGAATCCCGAGAAGAATGAGCGGTCGAGTTTTTCATTCTCCAACAACCATGCATAGGACGCCTCAAATGGAAAACCGCAGACTGCAGGTGTGGGATGAAGGCTGGCTGCCAGATGAACGGCGAGCTGCTGATTGCCGCCGGCAAAGTGGAAAATGGTAGAGAGGTGCTGCAATTCGCCGGCAGCATGCGGCATTGGACCAACTTTCTGAAGATTTTCCTTCCCGGCAAGTGCAGTAAATTTATCTTCAATGAAGCCAGCAACCAGCGCCTGCTCTCTCACTTCCTTTTCCGTCCAGGGATGATCGGATGAAAGTGGTTTTGTCCCCGCAAGTGCATGACTGATGATCTGGGTCTGGGGAAAACCAAGAATGGAATGACCACTGGCCAGAAGAATTTCCGGACTTGCTGAAATCCACAAACCTTTTCCGGGAATATTGAACACAATCAGATTGGCTTGCGGATAGGTGTTAAAAACCCGGCTCAGAAAATCAGACAGTCCGGCACGTGAATAGGGATCTGCAAAACTTCTGCTTAGCACTACTTTTTCAAAAGTACCGCTTCGAATGAGCTCAAGAGCATTAAAGACCTTTTCCTTGTAATCTTCCTCAGAATCAAACTGAACAGCCTGCAGGTGGGCCGGACCCGGTTCATCTGCATCCTCCCGAAAAAAGCCTTCCACTACAAAACGCCGGGAAACGCATTCCTGAACGCCCAAAAAAGGTGGAATCAGGTAACCGGTAGCCCCACCCTGAAACGGAAAAGCAACAAATGCGCTGTTCCCAACATAGTCAGACAATTGCAAAGGGGACGATATCGGAACAAGATTGTCAGCATCGCAGGCAAAAAAATCGGCAAGGCCGGTTTCAGGAAAATAATGCAGTCCGAAAGCTATGCGGGATAAATCAATTTCCGGCAAAGCCTGTATCAGTTCCTGGGGATTAAGTCCCCCTCTTCCATGAAATTCCCAGGGCATAGGTTTTATCTGTATTTATTTAATTCAGGCGGATAAACTTTATAGAACATGGCATTGGAGCGAATTTTGCTCTGCACCTTCCGATACTTCAAAAAACTGGAATCGATGTCTTTATATCGACCAATTGAGGTGATTCCATCAAAAAAGAAACCCCCTACCGCTCCGGCAAGGCCTCCGATTCCCAGCAGAAACAATGAATTTCCTGACCTGAGATAATCCTCCTTATCGGTGATATTAAAACCCATCTGAATGGCGCCAAGTGCAAGGCCAGCTCCGATACTGGCACCAAAAAGCTTGGTTGAGAAACTGGGCCTGACTTCAATGGAGTTAATTTCTGAATAATGAAAGCGCCTGATGTACTGATCACAGCCCTCAGGAAGAAAATCTCCTCTTTTCATCCAGATGCAGATGGCAGAATCGGAGGCGAGGAGCAGTCTTCCGGAAAAATTTCCACTTTTTGTGAAAACAGTAACATTGCGTCCGACATTCTCAAAATAATTCAGACGGGCAGGGTCGAATCCCGGCAAAAGCTTCCAGTTTACAATTTTGCTACTATCGGGCACATCCTCAAAGCGATTGATGAGTTTTGAAAGTTCATCTCCTGCAAGTTTGGATATGCTTACCGTAGTATCCTTTCCATCTGCGCGGCTGAGTAAGAAAAGCACATTGCCAAAACCATCTTTCCGGTAAACGGCGCTTTTAATAAAATCCAGTTCGGGAAAAACGTTGAAATACTCAATTTCATTGGAATCTAATTCTGCACCAACCCTGGGGCTGAGTTCGAATGGCGGATTGTTCTGGGCAAATGCACAGGAAAACAAGCTGCAAAGCCAAAACAGCAGCGGCAGGATGAATGCTATACGAAAAACTCCCTTTTTTGAAATTATCAAGACAAGCTGATTAGATTTGGCCCAAACTTCCGTGAAAAGCCCCATATTCTGAAATGTTTTTCAAATCAAATCCGCATGAAGGGACCGGTTTTATTATAACCCGCTTCTTTGTGCTTTGTTTTCTGGGCTTTTATACCATTGGTTTCCAATCCGTTTCCATTGCGCAAAACATTGAGCTGAGCGAATCCACGGGAAACATAAAAGAAAAAAGTATTAAGGGCTTCACCGTATGTCTGGAGCTGGATGCCAAATCGGTTGAAAGCGGGCTAAGCCGTTTTTTAAAATCAATTGGTAAGTTTGACAAGGCTGAGCGGCAGGCATGGGCAGGATTAACTCAGGTAATTCCTTCCATCAGTTCGGATGCGGTTGATTTTTTTGCACGGCTTACTGTATCGCCAAGATGTATTCAGGTTTTTATGGGAGCCAGCAGAAGCGGAACAGAATCAGATTTAGGTGTTACTGAAAAAGAGAATCTTCGAAAACTGGTATATGAATTTTCCCTTGAGCAGTACAGAAGTGATTATAAAAAGCAGATTTCTGAAGCAGAGCGTGTGGTCAACCTTGCTGTAAAGGCCCATGATAAGAGGACCCAGGAGGGAGATGACATCAAATACAGACTGAGCAGAAACCGGAAAAATAAAATCAGGCTTCAGGAAGAACTGGAAGAAAATGCAAGGGAATTCCAGAAGCTGACCTCGGATTCCGTCCGGAATTCATCAGAAAAAGAAACTGCACTGGAAGAAATCAAGAAGGTGCGTCTGATTGCAGAAGAAAAGAAACTTCGCCTCGGCCAGGTCAAATAGCGCGGAGTCGCTTTAAAGATTCGGCCAGCCTCCTGAAGCTGCCTTCTCTTCCGAGAAGCTGTATAAAAAGCATTAAATCCGGCCCGGCAGTACTGCCTGTCATGGCAATACGAAGCGGAAGAAATAGTTTTCCAGGTTTCAGTCCGGCAGCTTCTGTAATTCGGGAAAAGCCCTCCTTGATGGATGCTGCATTCCAGTCTGGAATCGTGCTCATTTGTTCAAGAAATGCAGTAAGTCCGGAAGCTGCGTCCGGATTCCACTTTTCCTTAATCAAATCCGGGTCAAAATCTGCAGGCATGGAAAGAAGCTGTGAAATCATGCTGGTCATTTCCTGAGGAAAAGTACAGCGCTCCCGAACAAGCTGAACCCACAAACCAAGCTCCTCCACACTGAGAGAACGGCCGATTATTGTTTCCAGTTCGTCTCTAAAACAGTCTGCCGGCTTTTGCTGAAGGTAATGATGATTGAACCAGTTTGCCTTCTGAATATCAAAACGGGTACCGGATTTACCAATTCTTTCAAGTGAAAATGCCTGTACCAGCTCATCCAGGGTAAATAATTCCTGTTCTGTTCCAGGATTCCATCCAAGCAAAGCCAGAAAGTTGAGGAGAGCCTCTGGCAGATATCCTTTTTCCCGGAAACCGGGAATCTCAACCTGCCTGCTTTCATCTGTCCAGCTTAGGGGAAACACCGGGAAACCGAGTGCCTCGCCATCACGCTTGGATAACTTCCCATCACCGACCGGCTTAAGGAGCAGTGGTAGATGGGCAAATTGAGGCATGGAATCTTCCCAGCCAAAGGCGCGGTAAAGGAGAACATGAGTCGGTGCAGATGGCAGCCATTCCTCTCCACGGATCACATGAGATATATCCATAAGATGGTCATCCACCACATTAGCCAGATGATAGGTTGGCATGCCATCACTTTTCAGCAAGACCTTATCATCAAGTGTGGATGAGTGGACCATTACCCAGCCGCGCACGATGTCTTCAAAACGTATTTCCTCATTCTTGGGAACTTTCAGACGAACCACAAAGGGCTTTCCTGATGAGATTCGGCTTTCAGTTTCTTCAGGTGAAAGTGAAAGGCTGTTTTCCATAGACAGCCTTGTAGCCGAATTATATTGCCAGCTCCCATCCGGCTGGGAAGCACGGGCAGCTTCCAGCTTTTCAGCTGAATCAAATGCATAATATGCCAACCCTTTGTCAATGAGCTTCTGAACCTGTTCCTGATACAGGGGCAGCCTTTCAGATTGCCGGTAAGGAGTGCAGGGGCCTCCTTTACGGGGAGATTCGTCTTCGCTTAGACCAAGCCAGCTTAAAGAATTGAAGATATACTCCTCTGCTCCGGGAACGAAACGATTCTGATCGGTATCTTCAATACGAATAATAAAGGTGCCGCCGGTTTTACGGGCATAAAGGTAATTGTAAAGTGCCGTGCGTACACCTCCAATATGAAGAGAGCCTGTCGGACTGGGAGCAAAACGAACCCTTACTTTTCTCATGACGATTAATCTCAAAAAAAAACCCTTGAATTACAAGGGTTTGAAAGTTTTACCAGCTTGCTTTTACAACACCGGGAATTTTCCCCTGACTGGCCAATTCCCGGAAGGTAACGCGGGAAATTCCGAATTTACGCATGTAACCGCGTGGACGACCAGTGAGTTTGCAACGGTTATGAAGGCGAATTGGGGAAGCATTCTTTGGAAGCTTGTCCAAACCAACATAATCACCGGCTGCCTTTAGCGCGGCTCGTTTGGCTGCATAACGGGCAACCATAGCTTCTTTTTTACGCTCTCTTGCTTTTATGGATTCTTTTGCCATGACTGCTTACTTGTTGATGTTTGAAAATGGCATACCCAGCTGACGGAGCAATTCATAGCTCTCTTCATCTGTTTTGGCCGTTGTAACAAAGGTAATGTCCATACCGGTTATTTTGGCAATCTTTTCGATGGAAATCTCCGGGAAAATGATTTGCTCTTTTACACCCAGTGTATAATTACCTCTGCCATCGAAACCTTTCTCGCTCACACCCTTGAAATCCCGAACGCGGGGCAGCGCTACTGCGGTAAGACGGTCAAAGAATTCATACATACGCTCGCCGCGCAATGTAACCCTTGCACCAATCGGCATGTTTTCACGTAGTTTGAAGTTGGATATCGCATTCTTGGATTTGGTAGCGACAGCCTTCTGACCGGTAATAATACCGAGTTCTTCAACACCTACATCAACAAGTTTCTTGTCTGCCACGGCAGCACCGATTCCTTTATTAATGGAGATCTTGGTAATTTTCGGAACCTGCATAATGGATTTGTACTGAAACTTCTCCATCAGACTGGGCACCACTTTGTTAAGATATACTTCTTTAAGACGGGCAGCCATTACTTTACTAATTCATTGTTTGACTTGAAATAACGCTGGAGTTTACCGGAAGCATTTTCCTTGCGGCCGGTACGCTCACCTTTACCACTTGCAGGATTTACCAGCAAAAGATTAGATATGTGAACAGCAGACTCCTTTTTTATGATGCCACCACTTTGAGGATCACCGGCGGACGGCTTTTTGTGGCGGCTGACCATATTGATACCTTCTACGAGTGCACGGTTTTTTTCCTGATCGATTTGCATGACCAGACCGGTCTTCCCTTTGTCGTCGCCGCTGATCACCTGGACCAGGTCGCCTTTTTTAATGTGAAGCTTTGCCATATTACAGTACCTCAGGGGCAAGTGAAATAATTTTCATGAATTGCTTTTCGCGAAGTTCCCTGGCAACAGGCCCGAAAATGCGGGTACCGCGGGGCTCATCGTTGTTGTTCAGGAGAACAGCAGCGTTATCTTCAAAACGGATGTAGCTTCCGTCTTTTCTGCGTACCTCCTTCCGGGTACGAACAACTACTGCTTTTGTAACTGTACCTTTTTTTAGGTTACTGCTGCTGAGTGCAGATTTAACGGTTACGACAATTTTGTCGCCAACGGAGGCGTATCGCCTTCCGGTTCCTCCCAGCACACGGATTACCAGGACCTCTTTCGCCCCGCTGTTGTCTGCTACTGATAAACGTGATTCCTGTTGTACCATGATTACTTCGCTTTTTCGATGATTTCTACCAGCCTCCAGCGCTTGCTTTTACTGAGAGGACGGGTTTCCATAATTTTAACGAGGTCACCAATACCACAGTCATTATTCTCATCATGGATGATAAACTTCTTGGTACGGGTTAAAACCTTTCCATATTTATTGTCCTTGAAACTTCTTTCCACGGACACGGTGGCAGACTTCATCATCTTGTCGCTGACGACTCTGCCAATCCTTACTTTTCGTTCGTTTCTTTCCATGATTATTTTGCAGAAGAAAGATAAGTGTTAATGCGGGCGATGTCCCTGCGCAGGTGTCTGATCTGAAGAGGGTTCTCCAGGTTGGTTACACCATGAGAAAACTTCATTTTGCTGAGCATGCCACTTAGTTCAGCATGTCTGGCAATAAGCTGCTCTCTGTTAAGTGATTTTAATTCGTTCTTTTTCATTATTCTGCGTAATCAGGACGGGTTACAAATTTAGTACGAACCGGAAGCTTCTGAGAAGCAAGACGGAGAGACTCCTGAGCAAGTTCAAGTGGCACACCGGTTGATTCAAAAATGATGGTTCCGGGTTTTACACAGGCTACCCAATATTCAGGCGCACCCTTACCTTTACCCATACGTACCTCAGCAGGTTTTTTGGTAATGGGTTTGTCAGGAAATATCCGTACCCAAACCTGACCTTCCCTCTTCATTGCACGGGTTACGGCAATACGGGCGGCCTCAATCTGACGGGCAGTAATCCAGCCAGCTTCAAGCGACTTAATGGCAAAACTTCCAAAGTCTACAGAGAATCCGCGGGTGGCAAGACCACGAACGCGACCCTTCTGTTGTTTTCTGAACCTGGTTCTTTTAGGCTGTAACATCGTTTATCTTTTTATCTTGAACCTTAGTTTCTTTTAGATCTGCGTTCTCCACCGCGCTCACCGCCGCGTCCACCGCCACGGTTGTCACGATCACCTCCGCGACGGTCACCACCACCACGGCGGTCACCCCTTCTTTCACCTCCCTCCTGTCCGCCACTCTGGCTCATGCCTGTGTTAGGAGTAAGATCTCTCTTGCCAAAAACTTCACCTTTGAAAATCCATACTTTAATACCGATTTTACCATAGGTAGTGAGGGCTTCGGAAATTGCGTAATCGACATCGGCGCGGAGCGTATGAAGAGGAATGCGCCCCTCCTTATATTGCTCGGAACGTGCGATGTCAGCACCACCCAGACGACCTGAAACCTTAATTTTAATTCCAAGTGCTCCGGAACGCATAGTAGAGGCAATGGCCATTTTCATGGCGCGTCTGAATGAAATTCTCGCTTCGAGCTGCTGTGCGATGTTTTCGCCTACCAGCTTGGCATCCAGTTCCGGACGTTTGATTTCAAAGATGTTGATCTGAACATCTTTGCTGGTAAAGCTTTTCAGTTCTTCCTTGATTTTATCAACTTCGGCTCCACCCTTACCAATAACAACGCCAGGCTTGGCAGTGTTGATGGTGAGTGTAACACGCTTGAGCGTACGCTCAATGATGATTTTTGAAATTCCTCCTTTAACAATTCTTCTGCCAAGGTAGGTGCGGATTTTGTCATCCTCAACCAATTTGTCGGCATAAGTTTTGCCCCCAAACCAATTGGAATCCCAACCTCTGATGATGCCCAGGCGAAGACCTACGGGATTTGATTTCTGACCCATATTATGAAATTGAATCTACTGCTAATGTGATGTGATTGGAACGCTTGCGGATGCGGTGTGCTCTTCCCTGAGGCGCCACACGCAGGCGCTTCAGGACACGACCACCATCTACAAAAACCTTTGTTACATGAAGATTGGCATCTTCAAGATTCAACTCAGGATTTTTGGCCTGCCAGTTGGCGATGGCAGAACGAAGAAGCTTATCCACAAAATAAGAACCGCTCTGATCCATGTACTGAAGCGTGCTGAGTGCAGCAGCTACAGGTTTGTTGCGGATAAGGTCTACCACATAACGCATTTTGCGAGGAGAGGTAGGCACGTTTTTAAGTTTTGCGATTGCTTCCATTATTTCTTGCCTTTATCTTTCTTACCGGCATGCCCGCGGAAATTCCGGGTCGGGGCAAACTCACCCAGTTTGTGGCCTACCATGTTATCGGTAACATATACAGGAATGAATTTATTCCCATTGTGTACCGCGAAGGTATGACCAATAAAATCAGGCGAAATCATGCTTCTGCGTGACCAGGTCTTAATCACTGATTTCTTGCCTGAATCGTTCAGTGTCTGGACCTTGTTGTCCAGACGGAAGTCGATATAGGGACCTTTTTTAAGCGACCTACCCATTACTTGGAATTTCTACGGCTGATGATAAGTTTATCGGAATATTTATTGCTGGACCTGGTCTTTTTACCTTTGGCAATCAAACCGGTGCGGCTTCTTGGATGACCACCTGAAGCGCGGCCTTCACCACCACCCATAGGGTGATCAACAGGGTTCATGGCAACACCGCGAACGCGCGGACGACGACCGAGCCAGCGGGTACGACCTGCCTTGCCGGAAGTTACATTCATATGATCCGGGTTTGAAGCGGAACCTATGGTAGCATAGCAGGTAAGCAGAACCATACGCATTTCGCCGGAAGGCATCTTCAATGTGGCGTACTTGCCTTCGCGGGCAAGAAGCTGGCAGTAAGAACCGGCCGAACGGGCCATGGCTCCACCCTTGCCGGGCTTAAGCTCAATATTAAAAATGATGGTACCCAAAGGAATGGCAGAAAGAGGAAGACTGTTCCCGAGTTCAGGAGGAACTCCTGGTCCAGAAAGAAGTGTCTGACCAACTTTCAATCCGTGGGGCGCAAGAATGTAACGCTTTTCGCCATCGGCATAATGCAACAATGCGATACGGGCCGAACGATTCGGATCATACTCTACGCTGGCAACCCTGGCAGGAATATCAAACTTGTTACGCTTGAAATCGATGATACGATACTGTTTTTTGTGACCACCACCCAGATAACGCATAGTCATCTTTCCGGTGTTGTTACGTCCGCCCGACTTTTTAAGTTCAGTTATCAGGCTTTTCTCGGGACGGGAAGCCGTGATTTCTTCGAAATCAGGCATTACGCGGAAGCGCATTCCCGGGGTAACTGGTTTTAGTTTTTTGAGTCCCATCTTAGATAGCAGCGTAAATGTCTATTGTTTCACCTTTGGCCAGCGTGACGATGGCCTTTTTAACGGAGCTCTTTCTTCCTGAAATAAAGCGCGTTTTGGTACTGCGGTTTTTCACCTTACCAATGGAAATCATGGTATTCACGCTGTCTACATTGACGCCGAACATGGTTTCCACCGCTTTCTTGATTTCGATTTTGTTTGCATCCTTGTCTACGATGAATCCGTAGACGCCCTGCTGATTCAGCTTGGCAAACTTCTCGTTGATTACCGGTTTTTTAAGCACTGGCATTTTAACTCAGAATTGATTGTAAAACTTCTACTGCGCCTTCTTCGAACACCACCATATCAGAATTGATAAGATCGTAGGTGCTGACATTCTGAACCGGCAGAATGGTTACAGAGGGGAGGTTACGGCCTGAGCGGTAAAAGTTGTCGTTAACACCATTGGTGTAGAAAACCGACTTTTTTCCGTCCATTGAAATGGCCCTTAATATTTTGCTGAACTCTTTTGTAGAAGGAGATGCAAGACTTACTGCTTCGAGAAGTGCAATTTTACCATCAGAAGCCTTTGCAGAAAGGACAGACTTTCTGGCCAGGTCTTTAACCTTCTTATTGAGTTTGAAGTCGTAATCGCGTGGACGCGGTCCGAAAATCCGGCCACCACCTACGAATACAGGTGACTTCATGGAACCTGCACGGGCGCCGCCGGTTCCTTTTTGTTTCTTAAGCTTTTTTGTAGTGCGGGCAATTTCAGCTCGCTCTTTTGCCTTGTGCGTTCCCTGACGCTGATTGGCCAGATGATGCTTTACATCAAGGTAAACCGCGTGCTCGTTAGGATCGATGGCAAAAATGGACTCGGGCAGGGAAACAGTCCTTCCGGTGTTCTGGCCGTCCTTATTGATGACAGATAGATTCATGGCCTATTTCTCTAGAATTACGAATGAATTGTTGTGGCCGGGAAGAGAACCGCTTACAAGAATGAGGTTCTTCTCCGGAATGAGTTTAAGTATGCGAAGGTTCTGAACCTTTACACGGGAGCCCCCGGTACGACCGGCCATTTTCAGTCCGCGGAAAACGCGGGCCGGAAAAGAACAGGCGCCTACAGAACCCGGGTGACGGGCGCGGTTGTGCTGACCATGCGTCTGGCCACCAACACCACCGAAACCATGACGCTTAACAACACCCTGAAAACCCTTTCCTTTTGAAGTACCGATTCCATCTATGAAATCGCCTGCTTCAAAAATAGACAAATCAACTTCCTGACCTGCCTGAAGAGCAGATTCGAAAGTTTTGAATTCAACCAGTTTAACCCTTGGGCTAACGCCAGCTTTCTTGAAATGTCCCTGAAGGGGTTTGTTTGTGCTCTTTTCGCGCTTTTCGCCGTAACCGAGCTGCACGGCATTGTAGCCGTCTTTTTCGATGGTCTTCACCTGAGTCACCACATTTGGAGATGCCTCAACAACCGTGCAAGCCATACTGGTACCATCTTCACCATAGAAGGTGGTCATACCTATTTTCTTTCCAATTATTCCTGACATGTGTTTTTTTGACTTTACTCCGCAGGCGGAGGGTTTCAAAATCGGAGTGCAAAAGTAGGGAAATGATTCGGGCAGGCAAAAATTATTCCTGAAAATATTCAAGAAATTGATGCAATAATTAGTAAATACCTAATTTTCAAGGTTTTATTAAGTCCCAAACAGACCTTTTCAATTTCTGATCAGCATACATCAGACCCAGAGACGGCAGAAAAAACCATAAGAATTTCCCTTCGCTTCTCTTTTCGGGTATCTTGTGTGCATCGTTTGAAGAAGCAAAAAACAATATGCATGGATCCTTTTCATCAACCAGTGCCCAGTCCGGACTTCCTTTATGAAACAGGTATCGCCATTCCCCCGGATAATAAGACATAGCCTCCAGCATGCGTTCCAGCATCTGCATTTCGGCAGAAGACGGATGCTCTTCCAGGGGAAGAAAAACGATGGCCCTGATTTCCGGAGCATCCAGCAGATCGCCGGGAAGAAACAAGGCATCTTTCAATTCGTTTTCCATGGGGCAAATGTAGGAATACCCACCCGCATCGCTCAAAAATTTCCGGCAGAAGCTGTTTTATTTGCGTGCATGAAATTGTACCCGGCAATTGCATCCGCCTTTCTTTGTTTTACGGGCTTGAGGGCTCAACAACTGTCTCCCTGTGCCGAAAACGAGTTATTCGGATTTTGCGATGAAAAAGGTGTTCTTAAAATTGAACGGAAATTCCAGAAAGCACTTTCCTTCAAAGGGCACCTGGCACCGGTAGTAAGGGAAGACGGCTATTGGTGGTTTATCAATAAGAAAGGCCATCTCATGTTCAATTCAAGAGCCTGGGCTGATCAGTCGCCCCCGCTTCCGGTAAACGGCCTCTTCGAAATCCGCTATTTTGATCCGATTTTCGCCGATGTGAAGGAGTATTACAACCGATATGGCTTGCCCGTTAAAGTTGAACCCGGCGCCATGCCGCAGGCTGATACCATACCCTATACCTTTTTCTCAGTGAGTAAGGCAACAGAGCTGGCAAAATCCAGACTGGGCACTCCCTACGGTGCTGACAAATTGGATTGCTCCGGATTTATGCGCTTCATATTTGAGCCTTTCGGGATAGTACTCCCCTACTATGCCCGTGAAATGGCAGAGAAAGGCAGGGATATTCAGGAGGCGGAACTTCAGCCGGGAGATCTGGTCTTTTATGGCGGAAATCCCGGATTTGAAAAAAATGTAAACCATGTTGGAATGGTTATTTCTGTATTTAAGGATGGTTTTGAATTCATCCATGCTTCCACCAGTAAAGGGGTAACAATCAATAAAAGTTCGGATACCTATTATAAGAGCCGGTTTATGTTTGCCCGCCGCATTTTTGGATAATCAGTGTTGCCATGTTTTCCGGAACCTCATTTTCCTGCTTTCCACCCCCCCAAGAAAGCGCTTGAAATCGGCCACTCCTTTATTTACCTCTCCCTGCAGCGAGGCCGTACCAAGGTCCAGAATTTCTTTTCCTTCCTCCGACATCATCCTGTAAATTCCCTCATGCAGCATAACTACAGGACTTACCTGCCGGAAAGCCGGATCATCTGCTGTGTAGAAAAGATATTCCACAGTAGAAGAAACCGAAACCGATACGGCCAGTGCTGCCATTTTCCCTTCTGGCGAAAGTACCTCCCAAACACGGTAGCGTCCGGGAAATGCAGTGAAGACAGATTCGAGCGCTTCTTTTGTCATGCTGAGCCGGTATCCTTTCCTCTGGCGGCTGGCCAGAATGAAAGCATGAACAAATGGGATGTCAGGTTTTTTTGCCTGCCGGAAAGAAAATCCAAGCTTTAGGGCTTTTCGAAGTTTCCATCGCTCGGAGCGGTGAATATGCTGCACAAAAGGCCGGTCTAGCGGAAGATGAAAATTAAGATCCTCAAAAAGCATAAAAAAACCGTTGGCCTTTAAAACCCGATTAAATGCTTCAGCAAATGACTGAAAGTAAAACCCTGCAGGCGATTGGATTTCAATGGAATAAATTGCTCTTTCAAAAGCAGTCTGATCCAGAAATTCCAGAAAAGAGCTGAATTTCTCCGGGGAGAATTCTTCCTCAAAAACAAAGCCACCGAAGGGTGCCCGCAGGGGGCTCAGCCATTCGCGGTCTCCATAAAGTGCGATGGAGGTTCCGTCTTTTCTGAGTTCAGAAAATGGGCCCTGCCAATGCAGAAATCCGGGCTCAGAAAATAATCCGGTGGATTTCAAATCAGTTTCTCTTTTCCTCACAAAGCTCTACCAGTACCCCGCAGGTGCTGCGGGGATGGAGGAAGACAATCCGTTTGTTATCGGCCCCGTCTTTGGGAGTTTCACTTACAAAATCAAATCCTTCTGACTTAAGTCTTTGAATTTCCGCCTCCAGATTATCGGTAAGGAAAGCGATGTGATGCATACCTTCTCCCTTTTTGGCGAGATATTTCGAAATAACACCATCCGGATCTGTGCTTTCGAGTAGCTCAACCTGACTGTCACCCACACCGAAAAACCAGGTTCTGACCTTTTCTGAATCTACAGCCTCATTCTTTCTTACTTTTGTTCCCAGAATTTTTTCAAAAACTGCTACCGACGGATCATGCCCGTTTACTGCAATTCCCACATGCTCAATTTTAAGAATCATCGGAATAAATTTAGTGCTGCAAAGAAGGGAAAGTTCCCGTCAAACATCCTTTTAAAATTACCGCTGCTTTTTCTGGCAATGGCTTCCATGCCTGCTCTTTGTCAGCAGGGAGACATCCGCATAAAACTTCAAAATCTCAGGACAGATGTAGGCGGCAATCTTGTAATCTGTCTTTTCAGGGGAGAAAAGGGATTTCCGGAAGATGGCTCAAAAGCCCTGCGGATTGTAAAAACAGGTTTAAGAAGCGAAATAGTTATTACAGAAATTCCTAAAGGAGAATATGCAGTATCCCTGCTTCATGACATCGACGGAAATGGCAAAATGACCTATTCTTTCATCGGCATACCAAAGGATGGATTCTCCAGCAGCCCGGATGGCGGACCTTCCCTGAAAAAACCGGCTTATGAACGTGCCCGGTTTTTTCATGACGGAAAAGAAAGCCGACTGCAAATGAAGGTACATTACCTTCCCTGACAATCCGGGGAAAAGCGGTGTAGGTTTTCAGTGCAAAAAACAGGCGTATTTTCAGACAAAGCAGGATACTTTGCGGCCTGTCCAGTACCCATGGTATTAATGAGTCCGGTCCCATGAGAAGAATTACTTTTTTAATTGCTGCCCTCCTGCTTCTGGGTGAAAAAAAGGCTTTCTCTCAAACGGAAGATGATGAGATCACCATTCTGCAAAGTACCCTGAGTGATATTTCCGGTGAACCGACGGAAGAAAAAACCAGCATTACAGGACAAAAGGATGTTTTTCTTCGCGACGCCCCGGCAACGGTATCGGTCATTACCGAGGAAGATATTCTCAGAAGCGGCTCCCGGGATCTGATGGATGTTCTAAGACTGGTACCAGGATTTGAGTTTGGCATCGATGCACAAGGTGTGGCCTGCCTTGGCGTAAGGGGTAATTCAGCAAATGAAGGCGGACTCCTGGTTATGGTGGACGGTATGGAAATGACCGAATTTCTTTATGCATCCAATCAATTTGGAAGTGTCTATCCACTTGAGCAAATCAAAAAAATTGAAGTAATCCGGGGTCCGGGCTCTGTCGTTTACGGAGGTTTTGCGGTTTTTGCGGTAATCAACATCATCACAAAATCCAGTGAAGATTATTTCGGCTTCAAAGTAGCCAATACATCCGGAATAAGTCAGAAAGGAAGTCAAAGGCAGAATTTCTCAGCTTCTTTTGGCAACCATTTCGATGACTTTCGCTACTCTGTTACTGCCGGTATGAATTCCGGATTCAGAAGTGATGGTGTTTACAGAGATACTGCCGGAACGGCTCCATTTCTTGACGATTCCTCTCAGACGGGAATTTCCCTCCTCAACAAAACACGGTTAACCGACCGCTTCATAAGTGCAAGGCTGGCTTACAGGTCCTTTACCCTAAAAATGCTGGGTGATTTCTACCAGATTCAGAATCAAACCAATACTGGCGGAATAATGTCCAAGCCTTATCTTGTAAACTTCAGCACTTTCAACATCGACCTACGATACAGGAGTGAAGCAAAAAACAAGTTTAAAGCATTGCCTTACCTGACAATGCGCAAACAAAGTCCCTGGGAACTTGAGAGTAAGATTAACCGGTTAGACCGTGAAAACCTGAATCCTTTTCATGTGCACAGCACGCGTTTTACAGGTGGTTCCGACCTTGAATACCGGATTAGCGACAGTCTGATATTTCAGGCACACGGAGGTATCTGGATTGATAAAACGGAAGATGAGGCTGATACTTCAGCAAGCAAACTCAACGGACAATTTTCCTGCATTAATTCATCGATTCAGGCCTTGTGGAGAACAAAGTTCTTTTTGCTTTCTGCCGGTACCCGGATAGATGCACACAGCCTTTACAGGAATGAACCGGCTTACAGGTTTGGACTGAGCCCCCGGATAGCACTCAACAAATCAATTGGAGTTCACCACTTCAAACTTTCATACAACCGGAGTTTCCGCACGCCGGCAATGGCCAATATTATTGCCTACATTGACCGGCCGGAGAACAACATAAGTCCCCAGATAACCAATTACTTTGATTTTGAATATGGTGTCAGACCAAATAATCACCTCAGTCTGATGCTGAACCTTTTTCACATTCAAACCAGAAACGGAATCAACTATCAGGTATTCAATGCAGACCGCGAAGGTTACAACAACGCCTCTGAACCTTCCGGAACTTATGGTTCTGAGATTCAGGTATTTTTTCGAAATGAATATGGCATACACATTAATGGTTCATGGTCCATGTATCGGCGCTTGAATGCCGGAAGTCTGCCAGACAGCAGCGATAACCTCTTTTTTGTGCCGGGCTCAAATTTAAATCTGGCATTGCCGGGACATAAACTCACCACGAATATTGGTTTTCCTGTTATCAGAAA
>Ga0315900_10004864_pt1 | contig 18735 bp, 13 predicted proteins | sample LakEriMetagenome_FD_203521 | JGI IMG/M metagenome (GOLD analysis project Ga0315900, IMG submission 203521) | Freshwater fungal communities from buoy surface, Lake Erie, Ohio, United States - Buoy 12 MA114 | ecosystem: Environmental > Aquatic > Freshwater > Lake > Lake biofilm | place: USA: Lake...
TCGTGCCAGCCGAGCTCGGCCACGAACTTCTCGGCCTGCTCGGGCCGCTCCACGCGGGCCAAGGCGGCATCGCGAACCTCGGCGATCGACAGCACGCCATGGCGAATCCAGGGTGAGAGCCGGCTCACCGCGCCGTCCACGTGGTTGCGGGAGCGGGCGTAGGCGACCGGATCGATCGCGGCCAGGCGATCGCGGGCGGCGTCACGGCCACCGCGGGCCGTCGGGCCGCCGGCCGCGGCATGATCGCGAGCCGCCGCGGGAAAGATCTCCGCCAGCCGCCTCGCGAGCGGCGTGCCGGAGAGCGTCGTCAGGCTCGTGAGCTCGATCGGGAGGTCGGAGGCAGTCATGCGGAGGGGGCTCGGGGTGCTGCGCACGTGGGCAGCCGGTCGCCGAAAAACCGTTCGACCGACCGCGGTGGGCGACTCGGGAAAGCGAGGATCGTAACAGCACCGTCCGGCCGGCACACCGGTGCCCGGGCCCTCGGCCCCCGGATCGGCAAGCATGGCGCCGACGGGAAGCCGCGGGCATTGATGGCGGCCTCCAACGTCCGTCTCGCCGCCGGGTGCGCATCACCGCCGTCGCGGTCGGCCGCGAACGGCCCCGCGGCAGCGGCTACAATCGAGCCGCCGCCGGGGGGCCGTCGCCTTCCATGCGGCCGGGCGGTCGTGCCATGAAGCTCATCATCGCCATCATCCAGCCGGCCAGGCTCGAGAGCGTCAAACAGGCGCTCTCGGAGGTCGAGGTGTTCCGGCTCACCGTGCTCGACGTGCAGGGTTTCGGCCGGCAGCGCGGCCACGCGGAGACCTACCGCGGCCACGAGATCGCGGTCAACCTGCTCCGCAAGGTGCAGCTGCAGATCGCGGTCAACGACGACTTCGTCGAGCCGACGATCGCGGCCATCATCAAGGGCGGCCGGTCGGGAGAGACGGGCGAGATCGGCGACGGCAAGATCTTCGTGCTGCCGCTGGAGGAATGCGTCCGCATCCGCACCGGCGAGCGCGGCGGCGAGGCCATTTGAGGCGGGCCGGCACACCCGGCGAGGGTGATCCGGCGGCCGACGCGGACGGAGGACGGAGCGCATGAGGACGATCGTGGCGTTGGCCGTCGTGGGTGCCGCGCTGGCGAACGCGTGGGCCGCCGAGCCGCAGGGTCGGGCCGTGACGGTCGCCCTCGTGGGGGATTCCACGGTCACGGACGAGGCCGGCTGGGGCAAGGCCTTCGCCGACAGGTTCGACGACCGCGTCCGGGTCCTCAACTTCGCGGCCAGCGGCCGCAGTTCCAAGAGTTGGTTCGACGAGCGGCGGCTGCCCCGGGCCCTGGAGGCGAAGCCCGACTACGTGCTCATCCAGTTCGGGCACAACGATCAGCCGGGCAAAGGCCCCCACAGGGAAACCGATCCGGCCACCACCTATCGCGACTCCCTGAAGATCTACCTGAAGGAGTTCCAGGCGATCGGGGCCAGGCCCATCCTCGTCAGTTCCGTCACCCGCCGCACGTTCGACGACCACGGAAAGATCGCATCCACGTTGACCCCGTGGGCCGAGGCGGCCCGGGACGTCGCCAGGGAAGCGGGGGTGCCGTTCATCGACCTGCACGCCGTCAGCGTCGCCCATCACGACGGCATCGGTCGTGACGCCAGCATGGCCTTCAATCTCAATCCCACCGACATGACCCACTTCAGCCGGCAGGGGGCCGAAGCCGTCGCCGACCTGATCGTCGGGGAACTCGCGACCGTTTCTCCGGATCTCGCGTCCTATCTGAAGGGATCGGCTCCGCAGGGATCGGCCGATGGCCGCCCGTGAGGCGTCACCCGGCCCCTCGGGCGGGACATCATCACGCGTGGCAGTCGATGCGATGATCAACGAGTGACGCGAGCTGCCGCGGCCCGTCAGCCCTGCTGCGGGTGCAGCCGCGGGCTGCTGCCGAGGGCCAGGCGGTTGACCGCCGCGAGGAACGCCCGGGCGGAGGCCTCGAGCGAGTCGGTCGAGACGCCGCGGCCACGCTGCACCTGCCCGGCATGCTCGAGTTCCACCGTCACCTCGGCTTGGGCGTCCTTGCCGACCGTGACCGCCTGGACGCGGAAGTCGCGGCAGGCCGTCGTGATGCCGGTGAGCTTCTCGATCGCCAGGAAGATCGCGTCGATCGGCCCGTCGCCGGCCGTGATCGTCACCGCCTGCGGCACGCCGCTTTGCAACACCCGGAGCGTGACCGTGGGCGTGGCCCCGGAGGCGGTCGTCACGGTGTAGCCCTCGAAGGTGAACTGCTCGGGCAGGGCGGAGAACTGCAGCTCGCAGAGGGCCGCGATGTCGCCGTCGTAGATCTCCTTCTTGCGGTCGGCGAGCGCCTTGAACTGCTCGAAGACGATCTGCAGCTGCTCCGGGGTGAGCTGGTAGCCGAGGGCCTTGGCACGGTCGGCGAGGGCGGCCCGGCCGCTGTGCTTGCCGAGCACGAGGTCGGTCCGCTCCAGGCCCACGTCCTCCGGCCGCATGATCTCATAGGTGCTCCGCTCCTTGAGCATGCCGTCCTGGTGGATGCCGGCCTCGTGGGCGAAGGCGTTGCGGCCCACGATCGCCTTGTTCCGCGGCACCTGGATGCCGGTGATGCTGGCGACGAGCCGGCTGGTGGGCACGAGCTTCTGCGTCACGATCCGGGTCTCGACGCCGTAGTAGTCGCGGCGGGTGCGGAGGGCCATCACCACCTCCTCCAGCGAGCAGTTGCCCGCCCGCTCGCCGATCCCGTTGATCGTGCACTCCACCTGGCCGGCGCCCGCCTCGACCGCGGCCAGGCTGTTGGCCACGGCCAGCCCGAGGTCGTCGTGGCAGTGGACGCTGATCACGGCCCGGTCGATGTTCGGCACCCGGTCGCGGAGGCTCTTGATCACGTGGTGCATCTGCGTCGGCGTCGCGTAGCCCACCGTGTCGGGGATGTTCACGGTGGTCGCGCCGGCGGCGATCACCGCCTCGACGACGCGGCACAGGAAGTCGATCTCGGTGCGGGCCGCGTCCTCGGGGGAGAACTCGACGTCGGCGCAGTGGTTGCGGGCCCGGGTCACGCCCGCCACGGCCCGGGCGAGCACCTCCGCCTCGTTCATCCGCAGCTTGAACTCGCGGTGGATCGAGCTCGTGGCCAGGAACACGTGGATCCGCGGCTGCCGGGCGTGCCGCAGGGCCTCCCAGGCGCGGTCGATGTCGGCGTCGTTGCAGCGGGCGAGGCCGCAGACCGTGGCGCCGGTCACCGTGGCCGCGATGTCCCGCACGCTGGCGAAGTCGCCGGGCGAGGCGATCGGGAAGCCGGCCTCGATCACGTCCACGCCGAGGGCGACGAGCGCCTGGGCGATCTCCATCTTTTCCGTGAGGTTCATGCTCGCGCCGGGCGACTGCTCGCCGTCGCGGAGCGTGGTGTCGAAGATGCGGATCGGGCGGGTCGTCATCGAGGATGGCAGGCCGGTGGCCGGAGTCGAAGGACGGAACGTGACGGCCGCATCGTAACCGGCCATCGGCCGTCGAGCATCCCGAACCGGCCTGCCCCGGTGATGGCCGCGTAGACTATGCTACAGCCGGTCGGTGCCTGTCCGGGGCCGCGGACAGGTTGCCATGCGGGAGACGACGATGAACGTGGAGGCGGAGATCGCGGACGGACGGGCCGCAGCTCCGCCCGAGCCTCGTCCGCACAGCCCCCCACGGCCCGGCGCGGCGGCCTGGAACCGTGTTCGCCGCGGTCTCTCGGCGGCCGCCCTGCTCGCGGCCGGCGGGGGGGCCTGGTGGTGGCTGGCCACCCACCACATCGCGGGCGGCGGGCACGCGGAGGCCGATCACCGGCGGGCTGGCGGGCCGGATGCGGCGCCGCCGGCCGACGTCGTCACGCTCCCCCCCGGCGAGGCCGCCGGCCGCATCGGCCTGGTGCCGGTGGAGACGCGCCGGCTGCGGGAGCACGTCACCGTGCCGGGCCGCCTCGATTACGACGCCCGCTACCGCCTCGACTACGAGTCGCCGGTGGACGGCATCGTGTCGCGGGTGCTCGTCAAGGTGCGGCAACGCGTGTCCAAGGGGGCGTCGCTCGCCGAGGTGTCGAGCCCCGACGTCGGCAAGGCCCGGGACGACGTCCGGCGGCGGGAGGACGACCGGCAGATCGAGCGCAAGGCCGCCGAGTGGGAGGCCGCCATCGCCGCCAACGTCGAGGCGCTGCTCGAGGCGCTCGAGAGCCATCCGCCGTTGGAGCGGATCGAGGACTCGTTCCGGGACCGGGTGTTGGGCGACTACCGGGAAAAGATCCTGGGCGCCTATTCGCGGCTCCTGTTCGTCGAGAAGGTCGACGCCGGGACGCGGCAGCTCGGCGCCGGGGGCGTGCTCTCGGGCCGGATCGTCGAGGAGCGGACCAGCAACCTGGAGGTCGCCAAGGCCAGCTTCGCGGCGGCCTGCGAGGAGGCGCTGTTCCAGACCCGCCAGGATCGTGACAAGGCCCGGGCGGCGCTCGACCAGGCCGAACGGCTCGTGCAGGTGGCGCGGGAGCATCTCCGCACGCTCGTCGGCAGCAAGCTGGAGGCCGACGCCGGCGGCCAGGGAACCGCCGCCGGCGTGATCGACGTCGAGGGAGACGGCGACGCCAACGCCCTGAGCACGCTCGTCCTCCGCACGCCCTTCGACGGGCTCGTCGAGGACGTGTTCGTGGCCCGCGGTGAGCGGGTGCAGGCCGGGGATCGGCTGTTCGTCGTCGCCGACACCTCCACGCTCTGGGTCAGGGCCCAGATCCACGAGCGGCAGTGGACGACCGTCGAGGTGCAGGAAGGGCAGGAGGTGGCGGTGAAGGTGCCCGGGTCGGCCGAGCACAACACCTTGGCCCGGGTCAACCACGTCGGCGCCACGGTGGAGGCCGAGTCGCGGAGCGTGCCGCTGGTGGCCGAACTGCAGAACGACGACGCCCACTACAAGCCCGGGATGTTCGTGTGGGTCGATCTGCCGCAGGGGCAGGAGCGGGAGATGCTCACGGTGCCGGCGGCCGCGTTGATGCGGCACGAGGGGCGGGCCTTCGTCTTCGTGCCGGCGGGCACCGGCCGCTACCGGCGGGTCGACGTCGAGGTCGGGGCCGAGGTCGGCGGCGCCGTCGAGGTGCGGTCGGGACTGACGGCCGGCGAACAGGTGGTGGCGGACGGCGCGTTTCTCCTCAAGAGCGAGCTGCTGCTGGAGCCGGACGAGGGAACGGCCGGCTGAACGGAAGAGGGGCGCGGCGTGCTGACGGGTGTCATCGAGTGGTCGCTCGGCAACCGGGCGCTGGTGATCGCGGCCTTCGTGCTCATGGCCCTGGGCGGCCTGTACGCGGCGACCCGCATCCCGGTGGACGCGGTGCCGGACCTCGTCAACATCCAGGTGCAGGTCGTCACCGAGGCCGGCACGCTGCCGCCGCTGGAGGTCGAGCGGACGATCACCTATCCGGTCGAGCTGGCGATGAGCGGCCTGCCCGACGTGGAGGAGATGCGGAGCGTCTCGCGGCTGGGCATCTCGCTGGTGACGATCGTCTTCAAGGAGGGCACCGACATCCTCCGCGCCCGCCAGCTCGTGCAGGAGCGGCTGCCCCAGGCGCGGGCCGCCATCCCGGTTCCCGAGGCCGAGCCCGCCCTCGGCACCCTGAGCACGGCGCTCGGCGAGATCCTCCAGTTCGAGCTGCGGGGCGCGGGCCGCAGCCTGATGGACCTGCGGAGCCTGCTGGAGTGGGAGATCGCCCCGGTGCTCCGCACGGTGGAGGGCGTGACCGACATCAACGCGCACGGCGGCTTCGCCAAGAGCTACCAGGTGCAGGTGGACCCCGACCGGCTGGCGTCCCGCGGCGTCGGGCTCGGCGAGGTGCTGGCGGCGCTGGATCGCAACAACACCAGCACCGGCGGCGGCTACGTCGTGAAGCACGGCGAGCAGCGGTTCATCCGCGGCGAGTCGCTGCTGCGGAGCGTGGCGGACATCGAGCGGGTGGTGGTTCGCAGCCCGGCCGGCGGCGTGCCGGTGCTCATCCGCGACGTGGGCACCGTGGGCGTGGCGCCGCTGGTGCGGCAGGGGGCCGCCACCCGGGACGGCCGCGGCGAGATCGTCACCGGCATGGTGATGATGGTCCGCGGCGAGAACAGCCGCCGCGTGGTGGCGGCCGCCAAGGCGAAGCTCGCGGAGGTGCGGGCGGCCCTGCCGGCGGGAGTGGAGCTGGAGATCGTCTACGACCGCTCCGACCTCATCGCGCGGACGCTCGACACGGTGCTCCACAACCTCGCCGAGGGCGGCCTGCTGGTGATCGCCGTGCTGCTCTTCCTGCTGGGCAACGTGCGGGCCGGCATCATCGTCTCCCTGGCCATTCCCCTCTCCATGCTGTTCGCGGCGAACCTGATGCTCGCCTGCGGCATCCCCGCCAGCCTGATGAGCCTGGGGGCGATCGACTTCGGCCTCGTGGTCGACAGCTCGGTGATCATGGTGGAGAACTGCGTGCGGCGGCTGGGGCTGGCGCCGCCGTCCGCCAGCAAGCTGCGCGTCGTCCGCGACGCGGCGGTGGAGGTCCGCGGGCCGACGATGTTCGGCGAGTTGATCATCGCCATCGTCTACCTGCCGATCCTGTTTCTCGAGGGCACCGAGGGCAAGCTCTTTCGGCCGATGGCCCTGACGGTGCTCTTCGCCCTCCTCGGGTCGCTCGTGATCTCGCTGACGCTGATGCCGGTGCTGGCGGCGACGGTGCTGCGGCGCGAGGAGGAGCACGAGCCGCTGCCGATGCGGGTCTTCCATCACCTCTACCGGCCGCTCGCCCGGCTGGCGGTCTACCATCCGGTCGTCGTGTCCGTGGCGGCGGCGGCCCTCGTCGCGGCCAGCATTCCCGTGGCCATGCGGCTGGGCGCCGAGTTCATGCCGCGGCTCGACGAGGGCGACCTGCTCATCGAGGTCAACCGGCTGCCGAGCGCCACGCTGGAAGACTCGATCCCGCTGACGACGCGGATCGAGCAGGTGCTGGGGGCGTTTCCCGAGGTGCGGACGGTGTTCTGCAAGACCGGCCGGCCGGAGATCGCCAACGACATCATGGGCGTGCAGCAGACGGACGTCTGGGTGATGCTCGAGCCCCGCGCGGCCTGGCCCCCCGGCGTGACCCGCGACGACCTCGTCGAGCGGATGGATCGGACGCTCAAGGACGCCGTGCCGGGGGCCAACTTCGGCTTCAGCCAGCCGATCGAGATGCGGGTGGACGAGCTGGTGGCGGGCGTGAAGGCCGACGTCGCCGTGCTCGTCTACGGCGACGACCTGCAGCGGCTGGGCGACATCGGCAAGCAGGTCGAGGCGGTGCTGCGGGACATCCCGGGCGCCGCCGACGTGCGGGCCGACTGGCAGGCCGACGTGCCCACGCTGCGGATCGACGCCCGCCAGGATCAGCTCGCCCGCCACGGCATCGACGGCATCGACGTGATGCGGACCGTGGCCGCGATGGGCGGCATCCAGGCGGGGGTGGTGTACGAGGGCCGGCCCCGCTACCCGCTGATGGTCGCGTTTCCGCAGGCCTGGCGGGAGGACGAGGAGCTGGTGCCACAGATTCCCGTGGACACGACCGGCGCGCGGCCGGTGCCGCTGGGCGAGCTCGCGGACATCCGCGTCGAGGAGACGCCGCCCTCGATCGAGCACGAGAACTCCCGCCGCCGCACGTTCGTGTCGGCCAACGTCCGCGGACGCGACGTGGCCAGCTTCGTGCAGGAGGCCCAAGCCCGGATCCGCGAGCGGATCAGGCTGCCGGACGGCTACACGATCTCCTGGGGCGGCGACTTCGAGAACCTGCTCTCGGCCAGCCGCCGCTTGGCGCTGATCACGCCGGTCGTGCTCGGCCTGATCGCCATGCTGCTCTACACGAGTTTCAAGTCGCTGCGGCTGGCGCTGCTGATCTTCGTGGCCGTGCCGGTGGCCGCGTCGGGCGGCGTGGCGGCGCTGGCACTCCGCGGCATGCCGTTCTCGATCGCCGCCGGCGTGGGCTTCGTGGCCCTGTTCGGCGTGGCGGTGCTCAACGGCCTCGTCTGGGTGGCGGGCGCGGAGCACGCCCGGGAGGCGGGGCTCGGGCCGCGGGAGGCGGCGGTGGCCACGGCCGACGTGCGGATCCGCCCGGTGCTGATGACGGCGCTGGTGGCGAGCCTCGGGTTCCTGCCGATGGCGCTGGCGACGAGTGCCGGGGCCGAAATCCAGCGGCCGCTGGCGACGGTGGTGATCGGCGGCATCGTGACGAGTACGCTGTTGACGGCGTTCGTGGTGCCGGCGATCTATCCCTGGTTCGCCCCGCGGACGCAGCCCGCCGCCGCGTGAGGCGGACCTCGGTTCCGGGAGATCCGCATGACGCTCCGCGAGTTCCAGGCGCTGATTCGCGGGATGTATCACGACAAGGACGCGGCCCGGGGCGTCGAGGGCACGTTCATGTGGCTCACCGAGGAGATCGGCGAGCTGGCCACGGCTCTGCGCGGCGGCACGCACGAGGAGCGGGCCCTGGAGTTTGCCGACGTGCTCGCCTGGCTGGCGACGATCGCCAACGTCGTGGACGTCGATCTGGAGGACGCGGTGCGCCGCAAGTACGGGGCCGGCTGCCCGGGCTGCGGCCGCCTGGCCTGCACCTGCCCGGACGCGGAGAAGCCGTGATGCGGCTGCTCGTGGCGTCGGTCTGGGGGCTGATCGGGGCGTGGGCCGCGACGGCGGCGGCGGTGCCGTACGAGGTGACCGTCGGCTTCGGCGGTGGCTACAAGACCGGCGCCTGGACGCCGGTCAGCGTCGCCGGCGAGGCCGTCGCCATCGGTGACGAGCTGCACGTCTGGGCCGAGGATCCCGACGGCCAGTTCGTGCGGTCGCCGCCGGCCTTCGCGACGGCGGGTGCCGACGGGCTGCCGGCGGCGACGTTCGTCGTCCGCTTCGGCCGGCCGACGGGCCGGCTCCGGGTGGAGCGAAGCGGGGCCGAGGCCGGCGGGATCGTCGCCTGCCGGATCCCCGAACCGCTTCCCTCGACGGCCCGGCTCGTGCTCGTGGCCGGCGACCTGCCGGCTGCCGCGGCCGCCGCCCGGGTGATCGCCCGCGAGGACGGCGTGTTGCCGCGGGTGCTGCCACTCGGCGCAGGCCGGACGGCGGCCGGTGGCTCGGCCCGCGACTACGACGCCGCCGAGGCGATCGTCGTCTGCGGGCGGGCGCTGGCCGGCGTTCCCGCCGACGTGCTCCAGGGCATCGACGCTTGGGTCCGTCTCGGCGGCCGGCTCGTGATGGTCGCCGGCGAGTCGGCGGCGGGGCTGCCACCCGTCGCGGCGGGCTGGCTGCCCGGGCCGGTCAGCCGACTGGCGACGCTCCGCCGGCTCGGCGGCATCGAGACCCGCGCCCGTGCCGGGCGGCTGCCCGCCGGGGCGGCGGCCGGCCTGAAGGTGCCGCTGTTCGCCGCGGCGCGGGGTGTGGTCGACGTCGCGGAGGGAGGCGGCGATGCGGCGACGCCTCTCATGGCGCGGTATTGCCATGGTCTGGGCACGATCGCCTGGCTGGGGATCGACGTCGACGCCGAGCCGCTGCGGGATTGGCCGGGCACGGCGAGCCTGCTCGCCGACCTGCTGGGCGGCCGCCCGGATCCCGTCGATCGTGAGCCCACGGGAGGCGGCGATCGCCAGGCCGACCTCGCCGTGCAACTGCGGACCGCGCTGGAGAGGTTCGCCGCCGCTCCGGGGGCCTCCCCCGTGTCTCCCGTGCCGTTCGAGGTCGTGGCCGGGATCGGCCTGCTCTACGTGCTCTGCCTCTATCCGCTCGACTGGTGGCTCGTGTCGCGGGCCGGAGGCCGTCCCTGGGTGGCCTGGAGCTCGCTCGGGGCCCTGGTCGGCGGATTCACCGCCTTGGCGTGGGGCGTGCACGCGGCCCTTGGCGTCGGCGGCCAGGCCGTGAACGTCACCGAAGTGGTGGACGTCGATGCGGCCGGCGGCACCGTGCGGGGCAGTGGCTGGGCCGCGATCCACGCCGATGCGAACGGGCAGTTCGAGGCCGCCCTGGACACGCAGCCCGCCGCCGACCGGGCCCTGTCCTGGTGGGGTGACGCCGGGCGCGGGTTCGCGGCCGTCGATGCCGCGATGCCGCACCCGTCGCTGGCCGCCGCCGACTACGCGTATGCCGCGACGTTGGCGGCCCTGGAGCGGGTGCCGATCGCCGCGGCCTCGAGCCGCGTCTTCGAAGGGGAATGGGAGGCGGCGGTCGAGGCGGGCGGGTTGGTCACCGCGGATCTCAGGGCGGGGGACCAGGCCATGCTGCATGGCGGGCTGACGCACCACCTGCCGGTGCCGCTGGTGAACTGCCGGCTCGTGCACGCGGGCTGGCTCTACGACGTGGGCCGCCTGGAGCCCGGGCAGCGGTACGACACCGCGAGCGGCCGCGGGCCGCGGTCGCTCGCCGCGGCGCTGACCCGCCGCGCGGCGGCCAAGGAGCGGGATGTCGCCGCCCGCTGGAACCCCGCCGAGGCCGACGTGGACCGCATCCTGGAGGTCGCCGGCTTCCATGCCGCCGCCGGCGGGGAGGCCTACACGCTCGTCCCCGGCGGCCGACTGGCCCGCCTCGATCTCACGCCGCTGGTGCGGCTCGACCGGGCCGTGCTCGTGGGCTTCGCGAGCCGCGGCCAGGCGACCTGGTCGTTCGCGGGCCGCCCCGCGGCGTCCCGCGGCCTGTACCGTATCGTGATCCCCGTGGCGGCCGCCGCGGCCCGTTGACCATGCCATGATCGAAACCATCGACCTGACGAAGAAGTACGGCGATTTCTTCGCCCTCGAGTCGCTCGACCTGCGGCTCGCGCAGGGCGACCTGTTCGGCTTCATCGGCCCCAACGGCGCCGGCAAGACGACGACGATCCGCATCCTCTCCACGCTCCTCGCTCCCACCTGGGGCGAGGCCTACGTCTGCGGCCACTCGATCTACACCCACCCGCGTGAGATCCGCCGTGCGATCGGCTACATGCCCGACATCTTCGGCGTCTACGACGACATGCGGGTCGTCGAGTATCTGGAGTTCTTCGCGGCCGCCTATCGCATCGAGGGGGCGGAGCGTCGCCGGGTGGCGGAGCGGTCGCTGGAGCTGGTCGATCTCGGCTCCAAGCGGGACGAGCTCGTGACCAGCCTCTCCCGGGGGATGACGCAGCGGCTGGGTCTGGCGCGGGTGCTGTTGCACGACCCGCAGGTGCTGCTGCTCGACGAGCCCGCCAGCGGCCTCGATCCGCGGGCCCGCATCGAGATGCGCGGCCTGCTCAAGCGGCTCCAGGCCATGGGCAAGACGATCCTCGTCTCCAGCCACATCCTTCCCGAGTTGGCCGACATCTGCAATCGCGTCGGGATCATCGAGTACGGCCGGCTGCTGGCCTGCGGCGACGTGCAGGACCTGCTGGCCCGCGTCCGCGGCCGGCCCACGCTCCGCATCCGCGTGGCGGGCCCGCCCGAGGCGGCGGCCCGGTCGCTGGAGCGATGCCCGGAGGTGGCGGCCGTGACGGTCCGAGACGGCGAGGTGGTGGTCGCCCTGGCCGACGGCGTCGTGGACCGCTCGCCGATCGCCGCCCGGCTCGTGGCCGACGGGCACGGCCTGCTGTCGCTGCAGGAGCAGGAGGTCAATCTGGAGACCGCCTTCCTGGAGCTCACCCGCGGGTCGCTGGCCCGGCCGGCCGACGGCTAGCAGACTGTGGACCAAGTCTGCGGGACCAGGATGCGACGACGGCCGACCGTGGAAACCCGCGGCGTTACCACCGGTCGGCCAATTTGAAAAAGGTCTGGGAAGACTTTTCCACGGCCGGCGAGCGGCCCGCTGGACTCCTGCACGCGGCTTTGGCCAACGCCGCCGGGCCGCGGTAAGATGCCCCGATCGGTGGGTTCCGGCGACGTTCCAGGAGGGAGATGGGCATGCGAATCATCGGCGTGGCATGTGCGGCCTGCGTGGCCGGCGGATGGCTCGGGGCGGACGCGGGCCGGGCCCAGGTGCCGGAGCCCCTCGCGCCCGCCGGCACCGCGGCCGCGTCCTCGCCCGCCGACATGGGCTACGCGCTCGGCTTCCGCATCGGGGAGCAGATCGCCGAGGAGCATCGCACGATGGGCACGCCGATCGACAGCGGCGCCCTGGCGCGTGGCCTGGCGGACGCGGTGACCGGCGCGAAGCCGCGGCTCGACGAGGCGGGCTTCCGCCGGGCCCTCGCCGCGCTCGACGCGGCCATGCAGCAGAAGCAGCGCGAGTTCGCCGCGCGGATGCAGGTCGCGGCGAAGAAAAACCTGGAGCAGGGGACGAAGTTCCTCGCGGACAACGCGGCCCGCAAGGGCGTGACGACGCTGCCCAGCGGGCTGCAGTACGAGGTGCTGGCGGAGGGCACGGGCGCGAAGCCCGCCGCCGACCACGTCGTCGTCGCCCACTATCGCGGCACGCACATCGACGGCAGCGAGTTCGACGGCACGGATCCCCAGGGCGAGCCGGCGTCGTTTCCGCTGCGCGGCGTGGTCCCCGGCTGGCAGGAAGCGTTGCCGCTGATGAAGGCCGGCTCGAAGTGGCGGATCTACCTGCCCGCGGCGCTCGCCTACGGGGAGCAGGGCTCGCCGCCGGCGATCGAGCCCAACGAGGTGCTCGTGTTCGAGATCCATCTGCTCAGCAGCCGGCCCGCCGGGCCGCCCGGCGGCGGGGCCGTCGAAGTCAGGGATTGAGCCGTGCCGCCGCGTGACCGAAGGCCGATGCGGGTCCCCTGGATCATGATCGTCCTCGCGGCGGCCCGCGTCGCCGCCGCCGGCCCGCCGGCCGACCGCCATCTCGCCGCCCGCGAGCGGATGGTTCGTGACGACATCGCCGCCGGCGGCGTGGTCGATCCCCGGGTGCTCGAGGCGATGCGGCTCACGCCCCGCCACGAGTTCGTGCCGGCCGGCCAGCGGCACCTGGCCTACTTCGACATGTCGCTGCCGATCGGCGAGGGGCAGACGATCTCCGGCCCGTTCGTGGTCGCCTCGATGACCGAGGCCCTGGAGCCGAAGCCGACCGACCGCGTGCTGGAGATCGGCACCGGCAGCGGCTATCAGGCGGCCGTGCTGTCGCCGCTGGTGGGCATGGTCTATTCGATCGAGATCCACGAGCCGCTCGGCACCCGGGCGGCCCGCACGCTGGACCGCCTCGGCTACCGCAACGTGGTCACGAAGGTGGGCGATGGCTTCCTCGGTTGGCCGGAGCACGCGCCGTTCGACAAGATCATCGTCACCTGCTCGCCCGAGGACGTTCCCCAGCCGCTCGTGGACCAGTTGGCCGAGGGCGGGCGGATGGTGATCCCGCTCGGGCAGCGATACGACCAGGCGCTCGTGCTGTTGCGGAAGCAGGACGGCAAGCTCAGCAAGGAGGCGCTGGCCTCGACGCTGTTCGTGCCGATGACCGGCCAGGCGGAGGCGGCGCGGCAGGTGCAGCCGGACGGCGGCCGGCCGGCGCTGCGCAACGGTGGCTTCGAGGATTCGCTGCCCGATTCCCCGCAGCCGGCGGCCTGGTATTACGGTCGGCAGATGGAAGTCGTCGCCGCGGAAGCGGACCCAGCGCCCGAGGGCGGGCGGTTCCTGCGGCTCACCAACGCGCAGCCGGGCCGGCCGGCGCAGGTTTTCCAGGGCTTCCCGGTCGATGGCGAGCGGGTCGCGAAGTTGCGGGTCTCGGCCCGGCTGCGGGGCGATCGGCTGCAGGCCGGCGCGGCGGCCGGCGACCTTCCCGGCATCGCCGTCCGGTTTCAGGACGAGGGGCGGGCGCGTTCGACCGTGGCGCGGATCGGGCCCTGGGAGGGCACGTTCGACTGGAAGCCCGTTCAGGGCGTCGTCGCCGTGCCCACCTGGGCCCGCGAGGCCATCATCCAGGTCGGGATGGCAGGCGCGACGGGCCGCCTGGACATCGACGAGGTGCGAATCGAGGGGGAGCCGAAGTGACCAGAAAACTGCCTCGGATAGGCGTTTTTTGGCCGTAGACTGAGACTTCCCGGCATCTGGCGGTCCGCGGGAACGAGGCCGTAAAGATTCCCCAAACTCCTTGATTTGCCAAATCGGCAAACTAATCTTGCCCGGACGAGCAGGGCTGGCTCCGGAAACTGTTTCGGGGCGGGCACCGTCGGCAGCGGACAAATCTTCACGGAGAACGAACGAGATGTTGGCGCAGCGTCGCTGGGTGAGAATTGCGGGAGTGGTCACGTTCGTCGCGGTCGCTGCGGCGGCGTGTGACGTGCAGGCCGGATGGCATCATCGCTATCGCGGTTACGGCTCCTCGGGTGGGTCTTCCGGTGGCTCCTCGGGTGGCTCTTCGGGCGGTTCTTCGGGCGGCTCGTCCGGCGGCAGCTTCAGCTCCTACGGCGGTGGCTCGTCCGGCGGCAGCTACGGCTCGTACGGCTCGTATGGATCCCACGGCAGCTGGGGTTCGCACCACGCCTACCGGCGGGCGATGCGGGCCTATCGCCACGGCTCGTCGGGCGGCAGTTCCGGCGGATCGCACGGCGGCAGTTCCGGCGGTTCGTCGGGCGGCTCGTACGGCGGCTCGTACGGTGGCAGCTCCGGCGGCTCGTATGGCGGCTACGCCGCCCCCGCCTACTCCACCGGCTACGGCTCGTCCGAGATGCCGATCGAGTCCTACCGCGTGATCGGCGAGACGCCGTCCATGCCGGGCGGCGAGATCATCGGCACGCCGGCTCCGGCCGTGATCGATTCCACCCGCATCGAGACGGTTCCCGTCGACGGCGCCCTGCTGGTTGTCGAGGTTCCGGCCGAGGCGAAGATCTTCGTCAACGGCTCGGCGACTTCGTCCCAGGGGACCGTGCGGCGGTTCCTCTCGCGGGGCCTCGTGGCCGGCAAGCAGTACGAGTTCGTCGTCCGCATGGCGGTCGAGCGTGACGGTGGCACGGCCGAGGAGACGAAGGTCGTCTCGCTCGCCGCGGGAGGCCGTTCGGCGGTCGCCTTCGGTTCGGCCGCGGCGGCCCCGGCGAAGACCAGTCTCACGCTCCACGTCCCGGCCGACGCCAAGGTCTGGCTGGCGGGCAGTGCGACGTCCTCGACCGGTGCCGTGCGGCAGTTCGAGACGTCGAGCCTCGCGGCCGGGAAGACCTGGCGGAACTACGAGATCCGGGTCGCGACCGTCATCGACGGCCGCGAGCAGACCGTGTCGAAGGTCATCGACCTCGCCGCCGGCCAGGCGGTCGAGCTGACCATCGACCCGGCGGTGCGGACGGCCGCGGCGGACGCCACGGCGAGCCTGCGCTGAGCCTTCCTGAACTCCCGATTCGGTCCACGCTCCCGCGCGGCTTCGTGCCGCGCGGGAGCGTGGCGTTTTCGGGGCCGGGTTCGCGTGCGGTACCATGGGGCGAAACCATCCATGGCGTACCGCACACTGACGAACATCCTCGGCGCGACGAGCCTCGAAAGGAAGTGCCGCTTCCTGTTCGGGCTCTGCCTGTTCGTGCTCATCGCCGGCAGCTTCTGGTGGTACGGCAGCCGCACCGAGCAGCTGGTCTACGAGACCACGCGGAACACGGGCCGGCAGCTGGTCGATGCCTACATGCTCCAGTACCACTGGCAGAAGCTGGAGCCCGAGCAGAAGTACACCGACCTGATCAAGCGGCTCGCCAGCGACCTGGGCAACGCGACGTACGACGCCGGCCAGCTCCTGCGACCCGATGCCACCGCGGCGGAGCAGGCCACCTACAAGCTGCTCGACCTGGGGGTGCTCGACTACTTCCGCCGCCGGCCGCTTCCGCCGGCCGGCGGCGGTGTCGAGTATCGGGAGTTCCGCACCGCGGACAACTCCGAGTACCACTACTACCAGCCGATCCGGGCCAAGCAGAATTGTCTCGTCTGCCACGAGCTCCGCGGGGCCGCGGCCGGTTCCGGCGAGCAGGCCGGCCGCGAGCGGCTGGCGGCGAACGACCTGATGGCGGTCGTCAAGGTGGTGATGCCCGACAAGGCCACCCAGGAGGCGATCAACCTCAATCGGGCGATCCTCCTGGCGACCGCGATCATGACCGTGTTCCTGGCCATGCTCGCCGCGTATGCGATCGTCCGCTACGTGATCGTCAAGCCCCTGGATCACCTCCGCAACGTGAGCGACGAGATCCGTCGCGGCAACGTGCAGGCCCGCGCGGAAATCCACACGGCCGACGAGTTCGAGGAGCTGGGCGTGGCCTTCAACCGCATGCTCCGTGGCCTCATCGACTCGCAGGAGGAACTCCGCAAGACGAACGCCACGCTCGACGAGAAGGTCGACGCCCTGGCCCAGGCGAACCTCAACCTCTACGAGATGAACCGTCTGAAGGGGGATTTCCTGGCCACCATGAGCCACGAGCTGCGGACGCCGCTCAACAGCATCATCGGCTTCTCCGACGTGCTCGGGTCGATCCAGTCGCTCGACGAGAAGCAGCGCCGCTACGTGGAGAACATCCGCACGTCCGGGCGGCTGCTGCTGGAGATGATCAACGACATCCTCGACCTGGCCAAGATCGAGGCGGGCAAGATGGAGGTCCGGCCGGCGGGCTTCCGGCTGGAGGCCGTGGTGGCGGCCCAGTGCGACATGGTGCGGCCGCTGGCGGAGCGGAAGCGGATCGACCTGTCGCACGCCGTCGGGCCGGGGCTCGAGGCCGTCGAGCAGGACCAGGCGAAGGTGCAGCAGATCCTGGCGAACCTGCTTTCCAACGCCGTGAAGTTCACGCCCGAGGGGGGGCAGGTGGAGGTCGTGGCCCGGCGTGATCCGGATGGCGACGCCGCGGCCACCGAGTTCGTGATCGAGGTGCTCGACACCGGTGTCGGCATCGCCGACGAGGAGCAGCAGACGATCTTCGAGAAGTTCCGGCAGGGCCGCGTCTTCCAGCAGGGCGACGACGCCATGACCCGGGAGTTCTCGGGCACCGGGCTGGGCCTGTCGATCGTCCGCGAGCTGTGCCGCCTCCTCGGCGGCGACGTGACCGTGGAAAGCCAGCTCGGCCGCGGCAGCCGGTTCACGGTCCGCCTGCCGCTGCGGCTGGCACGCGACGCGGCGGTCGGCGACCTCGCGGCCGTGGCGGCTCCGCCGGCCCGCGCGGCGGGCTGACGCCGCGGACACGATCTTCCAGGGAGGGTGACGATGGCGCGGAACGACGGGGCGGCGGAGGTCGTGCTGTTCACGGATGGAGCCTGCAGCGGCAATCCCGGTCCGGGAGGCTGGGCGTTCATCCTCCGCCATCCGGGAACCGGTCGCGAGACCCAGGACTCGGGCGCCGAGGCGGAGACCACCAACAACCGGATGGAACTGACGGCGGTGGTCCAGGGGCTCAAGCAGCTCAAGCGGCCCACGGTCGTGGAACTCGTCACCGACAGCGTGTACGTGGGCACCGGCCTGGCGGAGTGGCTGCCGCGCTGGAAGCAGCAGGGATGGCGGCGGAAGGAGAAGGGCCGCCTCGTGGCGATCAAGAACGAGGACCTGTGGCGGGAACTCGACCGCCTCGCGGCCGCCCACACGGTTCGCTTCTCGCACGTCGCCGGCCATTCGGGCCACCCGGAGAACGAGGCCTGCGATCGGATGGCCGTCGCGGCCTACAAGCGGCTGCAGGGTCGGGCCTAGGCTCCCGGAACGCGTGGCGCACGCCTCCAGGCCGTCTACACTCTGCTGCCATGTCCGCACCGTCTGCCGACCGCGAGCCGAGCCTGGGGACGCCGCTCGAGCGGCTGCCCGGCGTGGGCACGGCCCGGGCCGTGCGGCTGGCGAAACTCGGGCTGGTCACCGTCCGCGACGCGGTGATGCACTTTCCGCGGGAATACCGTGACTTCTCCGGGGCGCACTCGATTGCCGACCTGGAGGCCGGCGTGCATGCGTCCGTCGCCGGCGAGGTCGTGGAGGTCGGCACGCGGACCCTGTTCTCGGGGCGGCACATGCTCTCGGTCCGGGTCGCCGCCGCGAACGGCAGCGTGCGGGCCGTGTGGTTCAACATGCCGTTCATGGCGAAGCGGTTCGCGAAGGGGATGCGGGTGGTCGTCGCGGGCCAGCCGCGAAGGAAGGGGGGCGGCTGGGAGTTCGCCCATCCCGAGGTCCGCTGGCTGGGCGAGACCGAGGAGGATCACGCCACCGACTGGCTGGCCGTCTACCCGCTGGCGGAGGGCGTGCAGCAGGCGCACGTGCGGATGGCGGTGCAGGCCGCCCTCGGCCATGCGGCCGGCATCGTGACCGAGGCGTTTCCGGCCGACATGCTCGCCGCCAAGGGGCTGCTGCCCATCGAGCGGGCGCTCCGCGAGATCCACGTGCCTTCGAGCCGGGAGATGATCGACGCCGCCCGGCGGCGGTTCGTCTATCAGGAGCTGTTCATGCTGCAGCTCGCCCTGCGGATGCACCGCCGCCATCAACAGGTGCGGCGGTCCGCCCCGCCGCTTCCGGTGGACACCCGGCTCGACGCCCGGATCCGGGCCCGGTTCGCCTTCGAGTTCACGCCGGCCCAGCGGCGGGTGTGCGGCGAGATCGCCGCCGACCTCGGCAGGCCGGAGCCGATGAACAGGCTCTTGCAGGGCGACGTGGGCAGCGGCAAGACGGCCATCGCGATCTATGCCATGCTCGCCGCGGCCGCCACGCCCGTGGCCGGGGCTGCCGGCCCGGACGGCCGGCCGCTGCGGCACCAGGCGGCGATCATGGCGCCCACGGAACTCCTGGCCAGGCAGCACCTGGCGACGCTCGAGCGGCTGCTCGCCGGCACCGGCACCGAGGTGGAGCTGCTCGTGGGCGGCCAGCCGGCACGGCAGCGGGAGCGGTCGCT
>Ga0315900_10004865_pt1 | contig 18735 bp, 19 predicted proteins | sample LakEriMetagenome_FD_203521 | JGI IMG/M metagenome (GOLD analysis project Ga0315900, IMG submission 203521) | Freshwater fungal communities from buoy surface, Lake Erie, Ohio, United States - Buoy 12 MA114 | ecosystem: Environmental > Aquatic > Freshwater > Lake > Lake biofilm | place: USA: Lake...
ATTTAGGCGTTTTTGCCTATATCCACAAGTGGATTAAAGCCTTCCACATGGATTTTACTCATATTGAAATGCTTGCTGGCATACTCGATATCGAGACCGACGACCTGACCTGACTTGTCATAATCTACCACCAGCCCATCGGAAATTTCGGCAGAATCAAAACTCGGCTTTTCCGAAAGCTCAATGTAAAGTGAATCGCTTTTTTTGTCGTAGAAAAAATTCATAATTATTGTGTCTTTGGTTTGAAGTTCCGATCTAGAAAAGCGTTTAAGACCTCGCCGTTATCGATCACTACACGCAAAAATCTATCACATTCCTCGATATAAATAAAGTGGCGAATGCGGCCATCGGGCTGGGTTTGTGTATACTCCGGATGCAAGACAGCTTTTTGTACCCATTCATCTTTTATTTCAGGCCTGCGCCTGCGAACGCTAAACTCGTAGTATTGCGTGGTTTTCATTTCCCACTCGCCCAGTCCGGCCGGACGTTCACGTCAATGCCTAATGCCCAGCTTACTAAGGTGAAGGTGGAAATAAGGATGACGGCGATCGAGAAAATATCAAGCCAGAAGCCGTTTTTCACCATGTCTTTCACCGTTAAATGGCCGGTGCCAAACGCAATCGCATTCGGCGCGGAGGCGCCGGGCAGCATGAAGGCGCAGCTGGCGGCAAGCGTCGCGGGCACGGCGATCAGCAGCGGGTTGATATTCAGCGCGGCGGAAAGCGCTGAGATGATCGGCAGGAAGGCGGTGATGGTGGCGATATTGCTCATCATTTCCGACACCGCGATGATGATGACGGTGATGATGAGGACAACCATGATGAGGCTCATGCCGTGCAGTGCGCTTAATTCACTCGACAGCCAGCGCGTAACACCAAGATCGGTCAGCGCATCGGCAATAGAAAGGGCGCCGCCAAAGAAAATCAGCATGCCCCACGGCAGCTTCTGCATGTCTTTCCATTCGAGCGGGAATTGCTCAAAATTTTTGCGGGTGGGAATCACAAAGAGCAGCAGCGCGCCGAAAATGGCGATCATCGCATCATCAATCTGGCGGCCAAGCAGCGCCTCGATCTGCGAGGAAAAGACCCACAGTGTCGCCGTGAGTAAGAACACGCAAAGCACGATTTTTTCTTCGCGCGAGATGCGCCCAAGTTTGGAAAGAGAATTGCCGACCATTTCCTGCACGTTGCTCACCACATAGGCTTTTTTCATCAGCGTGTTACATAGAAGCAGCCACGTCATGCCGAGCAGGATGAGCGCGATCGGCACGCCGAATGCCATCCAGTCGGCGAGTGAAATATCATAGCCATATTGCTTATTCATATGGCCTTGCAAAATAGCGTTCACCGGCGCGCCGACAAAGGTTCCCAGCCCGCCGAACACCGCGCCGTAAGCGACACCTAGGATCATTGCCTTAGCAAAATAATTGCGCCCGAGCGGAATCTCCTCACCGTCTTTGCCTTTGGAAAGCAGCAGCGCCATCGAGATCGCCATCGGCATCATCATGATGGTGGTGGCGGTGTTGCTGATCCACATGCCCATGAAGGCGGTGGAAAGCATCATGCCGGCGAGCACGGTTTTGCCGCCGAAGCCAACAGCTTTCAGGATGTTAAGGCCGATGCGAAGATGCAGATCGTATTTTTCCATGGCGAGCGAGATCACAAATCCGCCGAGGAACAGGAAAATGATCGGGCTGGAAAATGGCGCGACCACTTCTTTCAGCGGTATCAGGCCAAGCAGCGGCAGCAGCACGATTGGAAGCAGTGAGGAAACGGGAAGGGGCATCGCCTCGGTCACCCACCATGTGGCCATCCAAAGTCCGACGCCGCAGGCGCGCCATGCCTCGATGCTCATGCCTTCAGGCGGCGAGACAAAAAAGGTCATGAAAAATAACAGCGGGCCGAGCACAAGGCCGGTTTTTTTTAAGGATGCACTGGCATCATCGGTAATGGCGGTAGTGGTCATGCTTGGCTCAACTCAGTGCGGCGATTAGGCGTTTCATATCTTCGGGCAGTTCACATTCAAACTGCATGGCTTTACCAGTGGTGGGGTGGATGAAGCCGATTTTCTTGGCATGCAGCGCCTGCCTTTCAAAGCTAAGCAGGGCTTTTTTTGCAGCGTCAGGCAGCGTTTTTCCGGCTTTGGAGTTGAGTTTGCTTGCCGCGGGCGCGCCATAAAGCGGATCGCCCACCAGCGGGTGGCCGATATGGGCGAAATGCACGCGAATCTGGTGGGTGCGGCCGGTTTCAAGCTTACATTGCACAAGGCTAACGACTGGCGACTGGAGACTGGAGACTACTTCATAATGCGTGACCGCTGGCCGGCCACCCTTATTCACCACCGCCATTTTCTGGCGGTTGGAGAAGGAGCGGTCGATGTTGCCGGTGATGGTGCCTTTGCCGGGCGATGGCTCACCCCAGACCAGCGCCAGATACGTGCGTGATAAGCTGCGATCCGCGAGCTGCGCGGAAAGGGCGAGATGCGCCGCATCGTTTTTCGCGGCAACGAGGAGGCCGGTCGTATCTTTGTCAATGCGGTGCACGATGCCTGGACGCGCCACGCCGCCAATGCCGGAAAGCGAATCACCGCAATGGGCGAGCAATGCGTTGGCGAGCGTCATATCCGGGTTGCCCGCGCCGGGATGAACGGTCAGGCCAGCCGGTTTGTTGATCACCAGCAGGTCGTTATCTTCATACACAATATCCAGCGCTATCGCCTGCGGCTGCATGTGGGTTGGGACAGCTTCGGGAATGGATACGCAGTAGGTTTCGCCCTCCTTAACCTTGCCGGAAGCATCGGCGGCGGCTTTACCCCAGCATGTGACATGCCCTTGTTCAATAAGGGTTTGCAGGCGTGCGCGGGAAAAATCAGGCAGCGCTGAGGCGAGGAATTTATCCAGCCTGAGGCCGGCATCGCCGGCGGATACGGTTGCAGTCAGCACATCAGATGCAGTCATGGTATCACTCATGCCATCCTCTATAACGAGTGTTTTTTAGCTAGGAAAGCAGATTGTCACAAAAGATTCATTTGGTGGTTTTGGAATGATCGGAGTAACATGGCGCTATGTTTGATCCAACCTTCAAAATTAGATCGTCTAATCTGGACGCTGCTGAGCATGAGCAGAATTCTCATAAACCAGCTGATACGCTGGCGGTGAGTGTTAAAGATGACGATGTTGCTTTGGCGCGCATGAATGAAGAAAAATCGGTGACCGAGCAATATCAGGAGCGCCTTAGCCGCATTGAAGAGGCGCAGCGGCAAATCGATGCCATTTCAAATCCAGAACACAAGAAAAAGGCGCAGGAGGTTCTTGATGGCGCTGTTGCTGCTGGTGGTTCCATATCAGATGCAAAAAAAGATATTGCCGCAATTGAGGGCAATCAAATAACCGCTCAAGTCGCCGAAGGCACGATGAAAGCAGCGGCGATTGCTGCTGCGTTTGGTGGCTTTGCAATGCTGGGAGATGTGGTTCGTGATTCGGGCAAGGCCATGCGCGATGCCGGGGTGTCGATGACCGTTGCCAGTATGCCCGCCGGCGCATTATTTACGCATGAGGTTTTTGCTGGCCAGAAAATCGCTTATGGCATGTCCGCGATTGACAGAGGGCAGGGCATGTCGCTTGGCGGGCGATCGCTTTCCTGATTAAGCGACTGTAAAATATATATAAAAAAATTGGTGACGCTTTTGTGACAATCGTTGTCATGGTGCTAACGTCTCGTCATAAAAGCTTCATTTGATTTATGGACGAAGACTGTGTGATACTGACAAGGTAAAAAGAGGTTTTTAAACATGTCGTTGTTTGACACCATTAAAGAAACGCTGGGGCTGGGTGGCAGTGAAAACACTCACCCGGCACTTAAAAACTACAGCCGGCCGCTGGAGATGGGCAAGCACGTCATAAAAAAAACCATTAAATCAGCGCTCTGGACGGCGGCGATAGTTGCTGTTGCGGCGGCGATTGTACCTGGTGCTATTGCTGCAATCCCGATTATTGGCGGGCTGGTTGGCACTTCCGGTGTGATCAGCGCGGCGATTGGCGGGGCGCAGGTTGGTGCAATTCTGGGCGGTATTGTTGGGTTCGGCAAAGGTGTTTCCGGCATGGACGAAGCAGCCGATGCAGCGCAAGAGCAGCGCATTATCAGCTACAGCCGCAATGCTCAGCGGGTAAAGGCGGATACCATGTTTGCCATGCAGATGGGTCAGCAGATGGGCGGCGTGAGCGCGCCATCTATTGGCATGGCGCAGGGGCGTGGCCGCGAAATGGTTTAGGAAATTAAGGTAATGGAAGGGCAGTAAAATGGCAAAAAGTGTAGATCATGGCGTAGTGAGCGGCACAGCGTCTGTAGCGTATGACACGGTGAAGGGGGGCTTTCTGGGGCTTGTTGTTGCGGCCGCAGCTGGAGCGCTCGTCGTTGGCGGTGCTGCGCTGGCGTTTGGTGCGGGCGGTTGGCTTCTTGGCGGCATTGCGCTTGCAGGTGCGGCAGCAGGCGGTGTAGTAGGGGGTCCTATTGCGACTGCTATTGGCTCAGCAGCAGGCTTTTTGGGCGGTATTGGCCGCGTTAAAAATGAGAAAGCCGCGTTTGAAAATCGTGAAAGCACCGTTCGTGATTCGATTGTGGCGCGCGAGCAGGCGGTGGCTCAGCAGGCCTTTGCTATGGGTGCGCAGGCGGGTCAGCAGAGCGTGATGGCTGAGCTTCAGAAATATCAGGAGATGCAGCTGCGCTCGCAGATGGCGCAGGCGCAAGGTCAGAAGCCAGTGATGGGGCAACACACGGCCACTGTCGCTGATAAGCGCATGAATGTACCGCAGCAGCAGGCTCAGGTGGGGTAGGGTGAGCAATGGCACTTTTTGATACAGTAAAGAGATTTTTTGATTACGGTAGCAAGAGCGGCGCGAGTGTTGCGAATGCTGCCAACAAGGCAGGCGGCGCGGTTGTTGACGGCGCAGCAGCGGTGACCGCTGCTGGTGTTGGCGCGGCAGCGGGTGGTGTCGCTGGGGCTGCGGGTGGCGCTGTTGGATTTTTAAAAGGCATGGTCACTCGTCCGGGTGCGGCATTTAAAGGCGGTGTAGGGATTATCGTCGCTGCTATCGCAGCGGGTGGAGTGTATATGGCTGTTCGTGGCCGCAAAAAAGAGCAGGCCTCTTCTGAAGCCATGACCGCTGCGGCGCTGAACGATCTTCCGCCGCCGATACCGGATATGGCTGCAATGCAGCAGCAGGCAACCCTGATGGGCATGCAGCCGACGCCCGGGCAGTTTGCCCAGCGCGAGGAGGCTCGCCGCGGAGCTGCTGGCCAGCAGCTGGGTATGTAGCCACCCTATTAAAAATCTTAAATCCCCGCGCAAAAATGCGGGGATTTTTATTTGACAGCACAAAATCTGCCGCTATAGTGCGTCTCCCTTAAAACTTTAACATAGTAGGTATTCTGTGAGTAAACGCGTCAACGCCAAATATAAAATCAGCCGCCGCCTGGGCGCGAGCCTCTGGGGCAATGCGAAAGATCCTGTCAATAAGCGCGCTTATGCGCCGGGTCAGCATGGCGTGGCCAAGCGCAAAAAAACCTCCGACTACGGCACTCAGCTGCGCGAAAAGCAGAAGCTGCGTGGCTATTATGGCAACATTACTGAGCGCCAGTTCCGCAAAATCTATGCGGAAGCGTCGCGCCGCCGCGGTGATACCGGTGAAAACCTGATCGGCCTGCTCGAAAGCCGCCTTGATACGGTGGTGTATCGCATGGGTGTTGTGGCAACGGTGTTTGCCGCGCGCCAGTTTGTGAACCACGGCCATGTCAAAGTGAATGGCAAGCGCGTGAACATCGCTTCTTACAACGTGCAGGAAGGCGATGTGATCGAAGTGAAAGAAAAATCTAGGCAGCTTGCGAGCGTGCTGGAGATGATCCAGAACCCGCAGCATTCGGTGCCGGAATATATCGAGTTTGATCAGGCTGATATGAAAGCCAAGTTTGTGCGCGTGCCTAAACTGGCTGAAGTGCCGTATCCGGTACAGATGCAGCCAAACTTCGTGATCGAATTCTACTCTCGCTAGTTTTAAATCCCTGTGAAAGCGGGGATTCAGTAGTCGTTATCATCGATATAAAAAAACCGGCCCTAGCGCCGGTTTTTTTGTGACTTTGCCGCAAAACCTTGCAGAGGTTGTGCATAACTCGCTGGTTAATTTTTTCTGTTGCTATTAACGCACAGCGATTATTTTTCGCTAAACTGGCTCCAGCCGTGGTTTTTTTGGTTTTTTCTTTGATTTTCATGCTGTTGATAGGGCTGTGGATAATTTTTTTGCTAAAATACCAGCTTGACACTCCCATGTAATACCAATAATTTCCCATATATACCCATGCTATCCCATCAAACACCGGGTTTAACCCAGACCCGATGACAGGGTGGAATAGATGGCATGGCAATTAAAAAATAAAAAATGATGCAGGGCGGGGATGTTGTTTTTATCAACCTATCACAATCGGATCGATAAGAAGGGCCGGGTATCCATACCCGCGCAGTTCCGCACGGTGCTTGCCCGTGAAGAATCCCCGGTGGTGATTGCTTACCCTTCGCCGCTTCATGATTGCATCGAGGCGTGCGGCATGCAGCGCATCATGAAGTTTAACCAACGGGTTGAGCGGTTTGAGCCTTACTCGCCGGAGCGTGATGCATTTTCTGCAATGCTGTTTGGTGATTCAGTGCAGCTGGCGATGGATGCGGAAGGGCGCGTATCGCTGCCGCAGCCGTTGATCGAGTTTGCAGGTCTTTCTGAGCAGGTGACGATTGTGGGTAAAGGCGAAACCTTTGAGCTGTGGTCGCCGAAGGCGTTTGAGAAATACATTGAGCGTGTTCGCGCCGTGGTGCGTGACAGCCGCGCGACGCTGAAGGGGGATGTGTTGTGAATTGGAGGTTTAGTAGGTTTCGTATGTTGTGGAGGTTTCGTAGGTTGGAATGCTTAACCTGCGCGACTTACGCAACCTCCGAAACTTTCGCAACTTCAGCCAGTTGGAGGCGCGCATGATCTCCCACCAACCTGTCATGCTCTCGGAAATGCTGGACTGGCTCAGGCCGCAGGATAAGGGCGTGTATATTGATGGCACGTTTGGCGCTGGTGGGTACTCGCGTGCGATACTCACGGCGGCGGACTGTCAGGTATTTGCCATAGACCGCGACCCCAGCACCAGGCGTTTTGCCGAAACGCTGGAGCAGGAATTTCCCGGGCGCTTTGTCTGGATTCTCGGCAATTTTGCGGATATGTGCCATCTTGTAGCAATGCATGGGGTTCGTCATGTACAAGGTGTGGTGCTGGATCTTGGAGTGTCTTCCATGCAGCTGGATCAGCCAGAGCGTGGCTTTTCATTCCGAAAAGATGGGCCACTCGACATGCGCATGGGAGAGGGTGGGCTATCGGCGGCCGACGTGGTCAACGAGGCAGGCGAATCAGAGATTGCAGACATACTTTATTATTATGGCGAAGAAAAAGCCGCGCGTGCGATTGCGCGGGCGATTGTGGCAGAGCGCGCCAAAGCGCCCATTACGCGCACCGCTCAGCTGGCGGCGATTATCCATCAGGTTTTAGGGCACAAGCATTCGAAGTCGGATCCTGCGACACGCAGCTTTCAGGCACTTCGTATTCATATCAACCAGGAGTTTGAATCAATTGAGCGTGGCCTCAGCGCCGCTGGCTCGCTGCTTTCACCGGGCGGCAGGCTGGTGGTGGTGACGTTCCACTCGCTCGAAGACAGACTGGTTAAACGGCACTACCACTCCCGTTGCGGTAGATTGGGGGAGCCCTCGCGCCATGTGCCACGGCACAAGGCTTCAAGCGAGGCTCCCCATTTTTTTCTGCCAAGGCCGGAGAAGCGCAGCGCGTCTGACGCTGAACTTGAAACGAACCCGCGCGCCCGCTCAGCGACCATGCGCATGATGGAACGCATGCAGGAGGCTGAGCTATGACGCGGCTATCCACGTCCTTGTGGATGCTGGCGATTATTCTTGCTGCCTTTGGTTTGTACGAGGTGAAGTATGAGGTTGATCGCGTGCGCGCGGAGATTGCCTCCGTCACGCAAACGCTGGAGCAGGAGCATGAAACGCTGGATGTTATCTCGGCGGAGTGGGCGTATCTAAGCCGTCCGGAGCGCCTTCAGAAGTTGGCGCATAAGCATCTGGCAGTTGAAAATCTGATGGTGCATCAGGTTTCGGATCTTGCTGTTATTCCGTTTCCTGAGCGCATGGAGGCATCAACCACATCGCAGGTGCCGCTCATTCCGGCATCCGCGCTGGCAGAGGGTGGCAGGTGAAATCTCGTAAAGTCATCGTGCAGGAAAGCACCGGTTCGAAGCTGATGGATCAGGGGCGCACACGCCTGATCGCTGTGGGTTTTTTGTTTGTGCTTTGTTTCAGCGCGATTGCGGGAAGAATATTTGATATTGCGGTGATACAGCCGAGCCGTAGTGTGATGATTGCTGTTTCAAACGTTGACGATGACGCTACCGAGCAGGTCGAAATGGCGCCGCACACGCAGCGCAAGCGTGCCGATGTGGTGGATCGCAATGGGGAGCTGCTGGCGACCAGTTTGAAAACGGCCTCCATGTTTGCCAACCCGAAAGAAATACGCAATCCTGAGGTGGTTGCTAGGCAGCTGGAGAAGGTGCTCGGCATTGACGATGCGCAGCTGCTGAAGCATCTCAGGAGCAACAAATCATTTGTGTGGATCAAGCGCAACCTCAGCCCAAAAGAGCAAGCCGCCACGAACGCGCTGGGCATTCCCGGGCTGTATTTTCTGCCCGAAGAGCGGCGTGTGTATCCTTATGGCAATCTCGCATCGCATGCGGTGGGCTATGTCGGGGTAGATAACAAGGGGCTGGCGGGCGTTGAAAAGCAGTTTGATTCGCTGCTGCGCGGCGGCGGCAATGAAGGAAAACCGCTGGCTCTTTCGCTGGATATTCGCCTGCAGGCGATTTTGCGTGAAGAGATGCGAAGCAGCATGGAAAATTTCCGTGCCATTGGTGCAACGGGTGTCATTCTCGATCTTCGAACGGGTGAATTGCTGGCCATGTCGTCGCTGCCGGATTTTGACCCGCACAAGCCATCGCGCGCGAGTGATGCGCAAAAATTCAACCGCGCAACCCTCGGCACGTATGAAATGGGTTCCACCTTCAAAACCTTCACCATGGCGATGGGGCTGGATCAAGGTGTTGTCAGCATGCGCGGAGGCTATGATGCCACCAATCCGTTTAAAGTTGCAAACTTCACCATCTCCGATACGCATCCGAAAAAACGCTGGCTGTCAGTGCCGGAGATTTTTGCTTATTCGTCCAATATCGGCACTGCTAAAATGGCGCTGGATGTTGGCGGTAAGCGCCAGAGAGAGTTTCTGGATAAGCTGGGCATGATGAAGCCGGTCGAGATTGAGCTGCCGGAAAAATCAGCGCCGCAGGTGCCAGCGCAATGGCGTGATGTAAACATTGTAACTATCTCTTATGGCCATGGTATTTCAGTGACGCCGCTGCATCTGGCGCGCGGGATAGCTGCGATGGTTTCCGGCGGCACATTGCCGAAGCTCACGCTGCTGCATGATGACAAGCACAACACCAGAAATCAGGAGCGTATTATCAGCGAAGAAACTTCGCGCAATATTCGCCGGCTGATGCGTCTGGTGGTGGATCGCGGCACTGGCGCTAAGGCGGATGTGCCGGGTTATCGTGTGGGGGGCAAAACAGGAACGGCAGAAAAAATCAATGCGTCAGGCGTTTACACAGAAGATGCGAAAATTGCCTCGTTTATTGCGGTGTATCCAACGGATGACCCGAAATATCTGGTGCTGGTGATGATCGACGAGCCCAAGGGCGATAAATCAACCTATGGCTTTGCTACCGGCGGCTGGATTGCGGCGCCGGTGGTGGGTAATGTGATTGCTCGCATGGGCATGCTTTACGGTATCAAGCCGAAATTTGATGTACCGGAAGATGATGCCAAAAAATATTGGACTGAGCGTGAAGAAAAGCCAAAAAATTCGAAAGAAGCGATGATTCATGCCGCAGCTTATTGATCTCCTCTCTCGGCTCGACGAAAAGCCGCAGCTTGCCGGAGCTGAAAGGCTGGAGGTGACAGGCATCACGGCTGATTCGCGTGCGGTGCGGCCGGGCTTTGTGTTTGTGGCGCAAAAAGGCGAGAAGGTGGACGGCCACCAGTTCATCGCGCAGGCGCTGACGCAAGGCGCCGTAGCCGTGATTGCAGAAAGTCACGCCGCCGCGCCAGATGATGCGCGCATTGTCCGCGTGGCCAGCACCCGCCGCGCGCTGGCGCTTCTGGCGGCGGCCTATTACCCGCGCCAGCCCGAGCACATGGTGGCCGTCACCGGCACCGACGGCAAAACATCTACCGCAGATTTTTATCGCCAGTTCTGGCACCTGATGGGCGCGCGCTCGGCGGCGATTGGCACGCTCGGTATTACTGGCGGCGATGGCCGCTTGCTCGCCGAAGGCACACACACTACGCCGGATTCACTGGCGCTGCACCAGCAGCTATCTACCCTGCCTGCGGAGTATGTCTGCATGGAGGCCTCCAGCCATGGCATTCATCAGTCGCGTCTGGATGGGGTGCGTCTGGAGGCGGCGGCTTTCACCTATATTGGCCGCGACCACCTTGACTATCATAAAACAGAAGAGAACTATTTTCTTGCCAAGGCGCGGCTGTTTGATGCGCTGCTGCCAGAGGGCAAAACCGCCGTGATTAACCAGGATGATGCGCGCTACGGCGAGCTTTCCGAGCGCTGCAAAAAACGTCGCCACCGCCTTCTTGGTTTTGGTCGAAACGGTAGTGATCTTCGCATCGAATCGCTGGAGCTGCTGCCGCATGGCCAGCGCGCCGATCTGCTGCTGCTCGGCAGGCGCTACCGCGTGGAGGTACCGCTGGTGGGCGCATTCCAGACCATGAACATACTGGCGGCGCTGGGGCTGGTGGTGGGGAGCGGCGGGGATATTGATCGCGCCGTGAGCATGATTCCGAAGCTTTCCGGTGTGCCGGGGCGGCTGGAAAAAGTGGCGCAGCTGGCGTGTGGTGCGGTGGTTTATATCGACTACGCGCACACACCGATGGCGCTGGCGAATATCCTTCACACCCTCAGGCCGCACACGCAGAACCGGCTCCATGTAGTGTTTGGCTGCGGCGGCGATCGCGATAGCGGCAAGCGTCCGGAAATGGGGCGGCTGGCCGCTGAACTTGCGGATAGTGTGATCGTCACAGATGACAACCCCAGAAGCGAAGATCCGGCATTTATTCGCCGTCAGATTCTGGCGGCAAGTCATGGCGCTAAAGAGGTTGCGGATCGCCGTGAAGCTATTTATGTTGCCCTCGGTGAGCTTCGTGCGGGTGATGTTCTGGTCATCGCCGGCAAGGGGCATGAAAAAACCCAAACCATTGCCTCGCGTGTGCTGCCTTTTGATGATGCAGAGGTGGCGCGCGATGGGGTGAGAGAGTTGAAACTGGCCTCGTGATGCTCTGGAACAACGAAACAGCGATGCTTGCCACATCCGGCGCCGCAAACCAAAGCTGGCAGGCGCAGCGTGTGGTGATCGACAGCCGCAGCGTCAGGCCGGGTGATTTGTTTGTTGCCATCAAGGGCGAGCGTTTCGATGGCCATCAGTTTGCCGCCGATGCGCTGGCGCGCGGCGCGGTGGCGGCGGTGGTGTCAAAGCCGCTGGATGCAGGCGCCAGCACCCTGCTGGTGCCCGACACGCTGAAAGCCCTCGAAGATTTAGGCCGCGCGGCACGGGCGCGTTTTTCCGGGCGCGTGGTTGGCGTGACCGGCAGTGTGGGCAAAACCAGCGCCAAGGAAATGCTGAGGCTCGCGCTATCAGCTCACGGCGAAACCTATGCCACCAGCGGCAATTATAATAATCATATCGGCACGCCGCTGAACCTCGCTAATCTGCCCGCGGATGCGGCGTTTGCGGTGTTTGAAATGGGCATGAACCATGCTGGCGAGATTGCACATCTCACGCGCATGGCACGCCCGCACATCGCGCTGATTACCACGGTAGAGGCGGTGCATCTCGAATTTTTTGAATCCGTGGATGGTATCTGCGATGCTAAGGCAGAGATTTTTGAAGGTGTGGGAGAGGGCGGCATTGCGATTTTGAATGCCGATAATCGTTATTTAAATCGCCTCAAGATGGCCGCAGCAAGGCAGGGCATCAGTAGCGTGATAACATTTGGCGAATCGCAGGAAGCCGATGTGCGGTTGATTGCGTATCAGCCGAAAGCCAGCGGTTCGGAGATGGATATCAGCGTGCATGGCGAGCTGGTGACTGCAGCGCTTGGCGCCATTGGTGGCCACTGGGCGAAAACAGCGCTCATGACATTTGCCGCTTCTCATGCGCTGAAGCTGGATCATGCAAAAACAGCGCGCGCACTCAAGCAATATGCCGAGCCGCCGGGGCGCGGCAGGCTCAGCGCCATCGCGCTGAAAAGTGGTGAGGCAACGCTGATCGACGATAGCTATAACGCCAGCCCCGCCTCCATGAAATCCGCCTTTGCCAAAACGCAGGAAGTGTGGGAAGCCCTCGGCGAACGGGGCAGAAAAGTGGCGGTACTGGGCGATATGCTGGAGCTGGGCGCGCAGGAAATCCAGTTTCATGTGCAGCTTGCCGAGGAGCTGCAGAAATACGATTTTTCAGTCGTGCACACCAGCGGCGCGCGCATGAAATATCTTTATGATGCATTGCCGTCATCCATGCGCGGCGAGCATGTGGCGGATCCCATGCAGCTGGAGGGCCTGCTTGTTTCGCGTCTGGCGCCGGGCGATGTGGTGCTCATCAAAGGCTCGCATGGTAGCCATCTGTACCAGCTCGCCGAACGTTTCCTTCATGCATCTGAGGTAAAGCATGCTGTATAATCTGCTCTCGCCTTATGCCAAAGAATTCGCGCTATTTAACCTGTTTCAATACCTCACTTTCAGGAGCGGCGCTGCGGTGATGACCGCGCTGCTGCTCAGCTTTTATTTTGGCCCGAAAATTATCCGCTGGCTCAAATCCAAGCAGGCCGAAGGCCAGCCCATTCGCGAGGATGGCCCCCAGTCGCACCTGCTCACCAAAAAAGGCACCCCCACGATGGGCGGCACGATGATTCTGCTGGCGGTCAGCCTTTCAACGCTGCTGTGGGCGGATCTTTCCAACGCCTATGTGTGGATTGTGCTGCTGGTGACGATTGGCTTTGGTCTGGTCGGCTTTGTCGATGACTATTTGAAGCTCACCAAGCGCAATAGCAAAGGGCTTTCCAGCCGAAAAAAACTGCTATGGCAGTTTGTGGTGGCGGTGCTCGCGGTGGTGGCGATTAACGCGGTGGCACCTAGCGGTCTTGCGGGTCAGATTGCCGTGCCGTTTTTCAAACACATTCTGATCGATATTGGGGTGTTTTACATGGTGTTTGCCGCGGTGGTGATGGTCGGCGCGTCTAACGCCGTAAACCTCACCGATGGGCTGGATGGTCTTGCGATTGTGCCCATCATGATTGTGGCGGGCTGCTTCGCGCTGATCACCTATCTGGTGGGTAATGCCATTTTTGCAGGCTACCTGCAGCTGCATTTTGTTCCGGGCAGCGGTGAGCTGGCAGTGTTCTGCGCGGCGCTGGTGGGGGCAAGTCTTGGCTTTCTCTGGTTTAATGCGCCGCCGGCGCAGGTGTTCATGGGCGATACGGGAAGCCTCGCCTTTGGCGGTTCGCTCGGCGTGATTAGCGTCATCACCAAGCATGAGTTCGTGCTGGCCATTATTGGCGGCCTGTTTGTCATTGAGGCGCTCTCGGTGATGATTCAGGTGGCCTCGTTCAAGATGACAGGAAAGCGTGTATTTAAAATGGCGCCGATTCATCATCATTTCGAGAAGATGGGTTGGGCAGAGCCCACCATTGTCATTCGTTTCTGGATCATTGCGTGCATTTTCGCGATGATTGGGCTTTCCACCCTGAAGCTACGATGATTGTTGTTTCAGAATATCGCGGCCAGTGTGTGGGCGTATTTGGCCTTGGCAAGGCAGGCAGCGCCACGGTGGCGTCCCTCGTTGCAGGCGGCGCGAAAGTGTTTGCGTGGGACGATAAATCAGCAGTAGCTGACGCTGCGTCACGCGATGCATCACTGACTCATTGTCATTTCAAGGAATGGCCATGGCATGAGCTGAAAGCGCTGGTGCTTGCGCCTGGCGTGCCGCTCACGCATCCGGCGCCGCACGCAGTGGTTGCCATGGCACATCAGCATAGCGTGCCGATTCTTGGCGATATCGAGCTGCTTTACCGCGCGCAGCCTCAGGCGCGCTATGTCGCCATCACCGGCACCAACGGTAAGTCCACCACCACCGCGCTGATTGGCCATATCCTGAACGAGGCGGGGCTTCGCGTGCAGGTGGGGGGCAATATCGGCACCGCGGCGCTCACGCTTGAACCTCTGGGCGAAGGCGGCATTTATGTGCTTGAAACCTCCAGCTACCAGCTGGATCTCGTTCGCACCACGCGGTTTAACGTCGCGGTGTTTCTCAACATCACCCCCGATCATCTTGATCGCCATGGCACCATGGAAAATTATGTGGCGGCGAAGTGCCATATTTTTGCTCGCCAGCAGCCGGGCGATGTCGCGGTGATCGCGGTGGATGATGAGTGGACGAGGAAGATAGCTTTAAGTCTCCAGTCTCCAGTCTCCAGCGTAGCCAGTCTAACAGAAGTATCTGGCTATCAGCCTTTGCAGCGAGGCATTTTTGCTGAGCAGGGTACGCTCATCGATGCTACTGGCGACCGAAGACTGGAGACTGGCAACCTAACATCAATATCTTCCCTCACCGGCCGTCACAACTGGCAGAATGCAGCGGCGGCGTATGCGGCGTGCCGTGCGTGTGGTGTGGCGCCGGATGTGATTTTTGCGGCGATGAAAACATTCCCCGGCCTGAAACACCGCCTGCAGCTGGTCGCGGAAATCGGCGGCGTTCGTTTTATCAACGACAGCAAGGCCACCAATGCGGATGCCACCTCGAATGCGCTCGCGCCCTATGACACCATTTACTGGATTTTAGGTGGCAAGCCCAAAGAGGGCGGCATTGTTTCGCTTTCGGAATATTTTCCAAAAATTCGCCATGCCTTCCTTATCGGTCAGGCGGCAGAGGAATTTGCGCGCACGCTGGAAGGCAGGGTGCCCTACACGCACTGCGGCACGCTGGAAGCTGCCACCAAAATGGCAGCGGCGATGGCCTGGCAGGAAAAGAAATCACAGGCGGTAGTGCTGCTTTCGCCGGCCTGCGCGTCGTTTGATCAGTGGCAGAGTTTTGAGCAGCGCGGCGATGCGTTCTGCGATTATGTGGGGGCGCTGCATGCGCCTTGATCGCACCAGCAATTCTGTGATCGCGCGCTGGTGGTGGACGGTCGATCGACTGAATATCTCGGCCATTGCTATATTGGTGGTGATTGGAGCTATTCTCGTGGCGGCGGGCAGCCCGCCGGTTGCCAAGCGGCTTGGCTTGCCTGATTTTTATTTTGTCTATCGTCAGGTCGCGTTTTTGATGCTGGCGGGGGTGGTGATGGCGCTGGTCTCCATGCTTTCTTCCTTTCAGGTTCGAAGGCTTGCGATTTTTGGTTTTGTGGTCAGCCTTGCGCTGATGGTGCTGGTGCCATTTATCGGGATTGAAACCAAGGGGGCGCATCGCTGGATAGCGCTGGGTGGTTTTTCGGTGCAGCCATCAGAATTTATGAAGCCATGTTTTGCGGTGGTGATGGCGGCGGTATGTGCCGAGCATTCGCGGCGGGTTGATTTTCCGGGCTACACGGTAGCCATCGGCTTATATATGGTTGTTGCAATCCTTCTGATTATTCAGCCGGATTTCGGCATGACACTCACCGTGTCAGCGGTGTGGGCTATTCAGCTGTTTCTTGCTGGCCTTCCCATGCTCTGGGTGGCGATGATTGGTTTGGCGGGCATGATGGGCGGCGTGCTTGCCTACATGTATCTGCCACATGTTACGCGGCGTATTGACAACTTTCTTGATCCATCCTCAGGCGATAATTACCAGATCAGCCGCTCGCTGGAGGCATTTCGAAGTGGCGGTTTATTTGGGCAGGGTCCGGGCGAGGGTGAGGTGAAGCATACACTGCCGGATTCGCATACCGATTTCATTTTTGCGGTCGCAGGCGAGGAATTCGGCGTGGTGCTATGCCTGCTGATTCTTGGGCTGTATGCGTTCATTGTGCTGCGCGGACTTTCGCGGGTGTGGCGTCAGAACGAGCTGTTTGTTTTATTGGCGGTCGCGGGTATTTTGTCGCAGTTTGGTATTCAGGCGATCATCAATATGGGCGTGGCGGTGAATCTCTTTCCAGCCAAGGGCATGACGCTTCCGTTTGTCAGCTATGGCGGTTCGTCGGTGGTGGCGATTGCGATTGGTATTGGCATGATGCTGGCGCTCACGCGCAAAAAATACGGCAGCACCTGATTTTTTTCTCTGCCGCTGGCCCTGCAATTCTACTTGCAGCTTGAAGGGACTGGATTACTATCCGCCCATGGAACAACAAGCACCTGTGATTCTTGCCGCTGGCGGTACTGGCGGGCATATTTTCCCGGCGGAAGCGCTCGCCGAGGCGCTGCTTCAGCGCGGGCAGCGCGTCGTGCTGATCACGGATAAGCGCTTTGCTCATTTTAAAACCGGGGTGTTTTCGCAGCTGGAAGTGCTCACCATTCACGCTGGCTCGCCTTCCGGCGGCAGTCTGCTTAGCAAGTTGATAGGCGCGGCTGGCCTGATGGTGGGTATTTTTCAGGCGCGACTGCTGCTTGGTAAACTGAGGCCTAAAGCGGTGGTGGGGTTTGGTGGATATCCTTCCTTTCCCACGGTGTTTGCCGCCTGCGGCCGTGTGCCTACCATTATTCATGAACAGAACTCCGTGCTGGGGCGCGCCAACCGCATGCTCGCCGGCCGGGTGGATGTGATTGCCACCTCCTTTCCCACCACCCAGATGATCGCGCCATCCGCCAGCGCCAAGGTGGTGATGACCGGTAACCCCGTGCGCAGTGCGGTGCGCGCGCTGAAAGATGTGCCGTATCCACAATTGGCGCAGGATGGCAAAATGCATCTTCTGGTCACGGGCGGCTCGCAGGGTGCTTCCGTGTTTTCTGAAGTGGTGCCGCGTGCGGTGGCGCTGCTGCCGGCCAACCTGCGTTCGCGTGTTCGTATCGACCAGCAGTGCCGAGGCGAGGGCGAGCTGACTCGCACCCGCGAGGCTTATGCTGAAATGGGTGTGAACGCTGATCTTTCCACCTTTTTTGTGGATGTTCCGGCGCGGCTTGCCGGCAGTCATCTGGTGGTGGCGCGCGCGGGCGCTTCAACGGTTTCGGAGCTGGCGGTGGCTGGCAGGCCTGCGATTTTAGTGCCGCTGCCCAGCTCGATGGATAACCACCAATACTACAACGCCAATGCGCTGGAAGATGCCTCCGGCGGCTGGGTCATGGCGCAGGAGGGCTTCACGCCTCAGGCATTGTCGGCGCGCCTTGAGGCATTTCTCACCGCACCCGATACACTCGCCAAGGCAGCGGCCAGCGCCAAAACCATCGGCCATCCAGATGCCGCGCAGAAGCTGGCGGAACTGGTGCTTCGTACGGATAACGGATTACGGATGACGGATGACAGCGTCAAGCCTTCTTCCTCATCTGACATCCGTCACACGACATCTTCTATGGAGGCTGCATGATCCAGGCATTACCCATTGGCCAGAAATTGCCGCTTTCGGTCGGCGTGATTCATTTTGTCGGCATAGGTGGCATTGGCATGAGCGGCATTGCTGAAGTGCTGCACAACCTTGGCTATCAGGTGCAGGGTTCAGACGCGTCAGAAAGCTACAATACGCAGCGGCTTATCAAGGCCGGAATACCGGTTTTTATCGGCCATGCCAGCGATCATGTGAAGCAGGCGGCTGTGGTGGTGATTTCCTCGGCCATCAAGGCGGATAACCCTGAGCTTCTGGCGGCGCGCGCGGCGCGCTTGCCGGTGGTGCGCCGCGCCGAGATGCTGGCGGAGCTGATGCGCCTCAAGCTTTCAATTGCGGTGGCGGGCACGCACGGCAAAACCACCACCACTGCCCTTGCGGCGGCGATGCTGGAAGCAGGCGGGCTGGAACCCACGGTCATCAATGGCGGCATTCTGAATGGGCGCGGCACCAATGCCTATCTCGGCAAGGGCGAATGGATGGTGGTGGAGGCGGACGAGTCCGACGGCAGCTTCACCAAGCTTCCTGCCACCATTGGCATCATCACCAACATTGATCCCGAGCATCTCGATCATTACGGTTCGTTTGACGCGGCCAAGGCGGCCTTTGCCACGTTTCTGACCAATCTGCCGTTTTATGGTTTTGCCGTGCTGTGCATCGATCATCCGGAGGTGCAGGCGCTGGCCGCGCGCGTAGCGGATCGCCGTATCATCACCTACGGCACCAATCCGCAGGCGGATGTGCGCGCGCAGCAGATACGCCCGGTGGCGGCTGGCCAGTGTTTTGATGTAGTGATGGGTGGCCGCGTGATTAAGGATGTGGTGCTTTCCATGCACGGCGAGCACAATGTGAAAAACGCGCTGGCAGTGATTGCGATTGCGCGTGAGCTTGGTTTTTCGGATGCGGTGATTGTTTCGGCGCTGAAATCATTTGGTGGTGTGAAGCGCCGCTTCACCAAAACCGGTGAAGCAGGCGGCATCACAGTGATTGATGATTACGGTCATCATCCGGTAG
>Ga0315900_10004866_pt1 | contig 18733 bp, 21 predicted proteins | sample LakEriMetagenome_FD_203521 | JGI IMG/M metagenome (GOLD analysis project Ga0315900, IMG submission 203521) | Freshwater fungal communities from buoy surface, Lake Erie, Ohio, United States - Buoy 12 MA114 | ecosystem: Environmental > Aquatic > Freshwater > Lake > Lake biofilm | place: USA: Lake...
ACCTCCTACAAGGAGCGCCTGGCGAAGGACGGCATCGTCTTCTGCGCGATCAGCGAGGCAGTGCACACGCATCCAGAACTCGTGCGCGAATATCTCGGCTCCGTCGTCCCGCAAGGCGACAACTACTACGCTGCGCTGAACAGCGCCGTCTTCACCGATGGCAGCTTCGTCTACATCCCCAAGGGCGTGCGCTGCCCGATGGAGCTCAGCACCTATTTCCGCATCAACGCGAAGAGCACGGGGCAGTTCGAGCGCACGCTGATCATCGCCGATGAGGGCAGCGTGGTGAGCTACCTCGAAGGCTGCACCGCGCCGATGCGCGACGAGAACCAGCTGCATGCCGCGGTGGTCGAGCTGGTGGCGCTCGACGACGCCTCGATCAAGTACAGCACGGTGCAGAACTGGTATCCGGGCGATTCGGAAGGTCGCGGTGGCATCTACAACTTCGTCACCAAGCGCGCCGCCTGTAGGGGCAAGCGTTCCAAGGTGAGCTGGACGCAGGTGGAGACAGGCTCGGCCATCACCTGGAAGTACCCCTCCTGCCTGCTGATCGGCGACGACAGCGTGGGCGAGTTCTATTCGGTGGCGATCACCAACAACCGCCAGCAGGCCGATACCGGCACCAAGATGTTCCACATCGGCGCGCGCACGCGCAGCACGATCGTGAGCAAGGGCATCTCGGCCGGGCGCGGGCAGAACACCTATCGCGGCCTGGTGAAGATCAGCCCGAAGGCGACCGGCGCACGCAACTTCACGCAGTGTGATTCGCTTCTCATCGGCGACCAGTGCGGCGCGCATACCGTGCCCTACATCGAGAATCGCTGCATGAGTGCCAAGGTGGAGCATGAGGCGACCACCAGCCGCATCGCCGAGGACCAGCTCTTCTACTGCCGCTCGCGCGGCCTGACGCAGGAGGAGGCCGTGGGCATGATCGTCAACGGCTTCGCGCGCGAAGTGCTGAAGGAGCTGCCGATGGAATTCGCCGTCGAGGCGCAGAAGCTGCTTGCCATTTCTCTTGAAGGGTCCGTGGGCTGACCATGTTGAAGATCGACAATTTGCACGCCAGCATCGACGGCAAGCAGATCCTGAACGGGCTGAGCCTGACCATCGCCCCGGGCGAAGTGCACGCCATCATGGGCCCGAACGGCTCGGGCAAGTCCACGCTCAGCTATGTGCTGGCCGGGCGCGAGGGCTATGAGGTGACGGAAGGCTCCGTGACCTTCCACGGCCAGGACCTGCTGGCGATGGAGCCGGAGGAGCGCGCGGCACTCGGCGTCTTCCTCGCCTTCCAGGCGCCGGTCGAACTCCCCGGCGTGGGCAACGCGAACTTCCTGCGCACCGCGCTCAACGCGGTGAAGCGCGCGAAGGGCGAGCCGGAAGTCGATGCGATGCAGTTCCTAAAGCTGGCGCGCGCCCGCATGAAGGTGCTGAACATGCCCGACGACATGCTCAAGCGGAACGTCAATGTCGGCTTCTCGGGCGGCGAGAAGAAGCGCAACGAGATGCTGCAGATGGCGATGCTCACCCCGCGCCTCGCGCTGCTGGACGAGACCGATAGCGGCCTCGACATCGATGCGCTGAAGATGGTGGCGGATACGGTGAACAGCCTGCGCGGGCCGGATTTTTCCGCGCTCGTCATCACGCATTACCAGCGCCTGCTGAACCACATCGTGCCGGACCGCGTGCATGTGCTGGCGGGCGGGCGGATCATCCGCAGCGGCGGGCCCGAACTCGCCGAGGAACTCGAGGCGACGGGCTACGCCGCGTCGGTCGCGGCATGACCGCCATTGGCACCACCGGCGCCGCCGCCTTCCTCGCGCGGCAGGAAGGCCTGCGCGCCCGGCTGCCCGGCGCGCATCTCGACTGGGTGGTGGCGCTGCGCGAGCGTGCCGCCGCGGCCTTCCGCGCGCAGGGTTTCCCGACGCGCCGTGTCGAGGCCTGGAAGTACACCGACCTCGCCGCTCTCACCGGCAGCGTCTTCGGCGAGCCGCTGACGGGCGTGGATGACGGGCTCGACCTGCCCGCCACGACGAACCCGCGCGCCGTCTTCATCGATGGCCGTTTCCGCTCCGATCTCTCCACGCTCTCGGGCCTCGGCTACAGCGTGGAAAGCCTCGCCGCCACGCTGCCCGCGCAGGCCGCGCGGCTGGGCGCGATCGCGCGCCCCGAGGAACAGGCGCTGGCCGCGCTGAACGGCATGTTGTTCGAGGATGGCGCGGTCATCACGCTCCCCGCCGGCGTGGCGGGCGGCGTGCTGGAACTTTTCTCCTACGCCACGCAATCCGATCGCGCGCCGGCCTATCATCCGCGCCATCTGGTGAGCCTGGGTGAGGGGGCCTCGCTGACGCTGATCGAGACTGCCGCCGGCCCCGCCGCGGCGCGCTATCTGCACAACCCGGTCTTCGAGATCGAAGTCGCGCAAGGCGCGCGGATGAATCACGGGCGGCTGCAGATGGAGGGCCAGGCGGCCTTCTTCCTCTCCACCGTCTATGCCCGCGTCGCCACGGGCGGCACCTATGACAATTTCACGCTCAACGCGGGGGCGAAGCTCGCGCGCAACGAGATCCATGTCGCGCTCAACGGCACGAAGGCCGAGGCGCATATGAACGGCGTGCAGTTGGCCACCGACGGCCAGCATCTGGACACCACCACGGCGCTGGATCACGCCGCCCCCGACTGTGCCTCTCGCCAGACCTACAAGACGGTGCTTTCGGGCCGGTCGCGCGGCGTCTTCCAGGGCAAGATCCTGGTGCGCCAGATCGCGCAGAAGACCGATGGCTACCAGATGAACCAAGCGCTGCTGCTGAGCCCGGACGCCGAGATCGACAGCAAGCCGCAGCTCGAGATCTACGCCGACGACGTGAAGTGCAGCCATGGCGCGACGGTCGGCGCGCTGGATTCGGAGCAGGTCTTCTTCCTGCGCGCCCGCGGCATCCCCGAAGCGCAGGCGAAGGCCATGCTGGTCGAGGCCTTCCTGACCGAGGCGGTGGAAGCCGTGGCGGATGAGGATATCCGCGCGGCGCTGGGCACCGCCGTGGCCGCCTGGTGGCAGCGCCAGGGAGTCGAGACCGCGTGATGGACGGGCACCTCGCGCCGAAGTTCGATTTGGCGCGGATCCGCGCGGATTTCCCGATCCTATCGGAGAAGATCCGCGGCAAGCCCTTCACCTTCCTCGACAGCGGCGCAAGCGCGCAGAAACCGCGCCAGGTGATCCAGGCGATGGTGACGATGATGGAGACGGCCTACGCCAACGTCCACCGCGGCGCCTACCAGATGAGCGAGCGCGCGACCGAGGCCTATGAGGCGTCGCGCCTTGCCGTGCAGGCCTTCCTGCACGCCGCGGAGTCGCGGGAGATCATCTTCACCAAGAGCAGTACGGAGGCGATCAACCTCGTGGCGCACGGTTATGGCCGCGGCGTGATGAAGCCCGGCCAGGCGGTGGTGATCTCCGAGATGGAGCATCACGCCAACATCGTGCCCTGGCAGATGCTGCGCGATGAGCGCGGCATCGAACTCCGCGTCGCGCGCATCACCGATGCCGGCGAACTCGACATGGAGGACCTCGCGGCGAAGCTTGCCGATGGCAAGGTCGGGCTGGTGGCAGTCACGCACATGTCCAACGTGCTCGGCACCGTGACACCGGCCGAGCGCATCGCGAAGCTCGCGCATGAGCACGGCGCGCGCGTGCTCTTCGATGGCAGCCAGGCGGCGGTGCATCGGCGCGTGGACGTGCAGGCGCTCGATGCCGATTTCTACGTCTTCACCGGCCACAAGCTCTACGGCCCGACCGGCATCGGCGTGCTCTACGGCAAGGCCGAGGCACTTGAGGCGATGACGCCCTTCCTCGGCGGCGGCGACATGATCTCGGAAGTCACCTTCGAACGCTCGCTCTGGGCGCCCATCCCGGGAAAATTCGAGGCCGGCACGCCGCCGATCATCGAGGCGGTGGGGCTGCACGCCGCGATCGAGTATGTGAACGCCATCGGCATGGAAGCGATCGAGGCGCATGAGCGCGCGCTGGTCGATCACGCCATGGCGAAGCTGCCGCAGATCGAAGGACTCAAGCTGCTCGGCGCGGCGCAGGATCGCGGTGGCGTCTTCGCCTTCGCGCTCGACACGGCGCACGCGCATGACATCGCCACACTGCTGGACCGCGCCGGCCTCGCGCTGCGCTCAGGTCGGCATTGCGCCGAGCCCTTGCATGCGCGCTTCGGCGTGGACAGCACCTGCCGCGCCTCCTTCGGGCTCTACACCACGCCCGAGGAGATCGACGTGCTGGCCGAGGCCGTGGCGCAGGCGCGTGATTTCTTCCGATGAATGCGATGTTCGACGATCTGCGCGACCTCTACCAGGAAGTGATCCTCGATCACGGCCGCAAGCCGCGCAATCTTCGTCGACTCGACAACGCCACGCTCACCGCGCGCGGCGACAACCCGATGTGCGGCGACCGGATGGAATTGTTCCTCGCGATGGATCAGGGCGTGATCGCCGAGGCCGCCTTCCAGGGCCGCGGCTGCGCCATCTCCATCGCCTCCGGCTCGCTGATGACGGAGACGATCAAGGGCCGCACGCCGGATGAGGCGCGCGCGCTCGGCGAGGCCTTCCGCAACCTCGCCCGGACCGGCAGTTGCCCCGCCTGCGAAGGCGCCCTCGCCGAGGCGATGGAGCGGTTGACGCCGCTCTCCGGCGTGCATGAATTCCCCAGCCGCGTGAAATGCGCGACCCTCGCCTGGCACACGCTCAACGCGGCGCTGGATGGCGGGGGCAAGGAGGCGAGCAGTGAGTGAAACCCCAACGAGCGATGCCCGGCCCTTGGCGGAAGCGCCCAACCACGGCGCCTGGACCCCCGAAGGCAGCACGGAGCCGCCGGTGAAGGTCAGCGAGGATGCCGTCATCTCGGTGCTGAAGACCGTCTTCGACCCCGAGATCCCTGTCGACATCTACGAACTCGGCCTGATCTACGCGATCGAGATCGGCGATGACGGGCATGTGAAGGTGGAGATGACGCTGACCACGCCATCCTGCCCCTCGGCGCAGGAATTGCCCGCCCAGGCGGAAGAGGCGGTGCGCGCGGTGGCGGGTGTCACCGACGTGACCGTCGAGGTCGTGTGGGATCCGCCCTGGGACCAGGGCCGCATGAGCGAAGACGCGCGCCTCGCGCTGAACATGTATTGAGGCCGACATGAGCACGAGCACCGAAGCACCCGCCCCCCGCCCGCGGCGCGCCCTGCCGCCGCTGATGGGCCTGTCGGACGCCGCCGCCGAGCGGCTGCGCGGCCTCTACGCCCAGGGCGAGGCCGGCAAGCTGCTGCGCATCGCGGTCAAGACCAAGGGCTGCTCCGGCATGTCCTACGACCTCAGCTGGGTCGAGGCCGCGGGCCCGGGCGATGAGGTCGTCACCGATAAGGACGTCACTGTCCTGGTGGACCGCAAGGCGACGTTGTTCCTGATCGGCACGGTGATGGATTACGAGGTGAAGGCCATGTCGGCGGGCTTCACCTTCACCAACCCGAACGAGAAGGGCCGCTGCGGCTGCGGCGAGAGCTTCCACGTCTGAACGTCATCCCTGCGCGATGGCGAGCAATTCCTCGCGCAGCCAGACCAGCCCCGCATCGCGCTCCGCCCGGCGATGATGCACCGCGCTCAGCGTGAAGGGGCGGATCGCCAGGGGCGGTTCAAACCGACTTAGCCCGAAATCCGCCGCGTGATGCTGCGCGAGGCGCTGCGGCAGGGTGCAGAGCAGGTCCGCCTGCGCCGCCGCCGCCATCGCCGGCAGGAAGAGCGGCATGGCCATCACCACGCGGCGTGAACGCCCCTGTCGCGCCAGCGTGGTATCGACGATGCCGCTCAAGTCGCCGGCGAGACTGACCAGCACGTGCTCGGCCGCGAGATAGGCCTCGAGGCTCATGCCCGCCACCGCGGCCGGATGCGTGGGGCGCGCCACCACGGCGTAGGCTTCTTCGTAGAGCGGCTCGGCGCGGAAGCTCGGCGGCGGGTTCGAAAAGAAGCCGAGCGCGAGATCCACCTCCCCCTCCTCCAGCGCCACCAGCGCCTCCCGCCGCGCCAGGGCGCGGATGGATAGGCGCAGCCCGGGCCCCGCCTGGGCGAGGCGCACCCCGAGCGGTGCCCCCAGCACCGCCGCGGCATGGTCGAGTGCGGCGACGCGGAAGATGCGGTTGGCCGTCGTCGGGGCGAAGGCCTCCTCGGCCCGCAGCGCCTCTCCCAGCAGACGCAGCGCCTCGGTGATGCGCGGCTCCAGCGCCAGGGCGCGGGCGGTGGGCTCCAGCCCATGCGGGCGGCGCAGGAAGAGCGGGTCCCCGAAGACCAGGCGCAGCCGCTTCAGCGCATGGCTCGCGGCCGAGGCGGTAAGGCCGAGCTGCCGGGCCACCAGCGTCAGCTTCCGGTGCCGCAGCGCGCCGGTGAAGACCAGCAGCAGCGTCATGTCGATCTGCCGGAGATGAACAGCATCTTTATCTGACATGAGAGGTTTTCGCTTTCGTTCAGATCATTCGTCCCCCTACCACATTCCCAACATGGGCGGGCGGGCATGAAGATCGCGGTGATCGGGGCAGGGCAGGTGGGGCGCGCGCGGCGGCAATTGGGCCAGCCGGGGCTTCGCCATGACCTGTGGCGTGCGCAACCCGGCCGATCCCGCCATGCCGACCTGCCCGGCGTGATGCCCGTGGCGGCGGCCGTGGCGGCGGCGGAGATGCTACTGCTCGCCACGCCCTGGCATGCGGCAAGCGGCTGATGCACTGGCGGATCGAGGAAGAGCTGAAGGCGCTCGGCGCCAACTATCTCCAGGCCGGGCTGTGGCGCGGCTTCGCCGTGCGCGACGGCAACCCCGTCACCGGGCAGCAGAACTTGTCCGGCGCCGCGACGGCGCGGCTGGTGATCGAGGCGCTGGGTGGCTGACTTCCCGCAACAGAAAGAGGCGATCGACATGCCCATCAACCTCCCTCGCCGCACCCTGCTGGCCTCCCTCGCCCTGCCGGGTCTCGCCCAGGCTCAGGCGCGCCCGACGCTGGTGCTGGTGCATGGCGCCTGGATGGGGGCCGCGGTCTGGCAGCGCAGCGCCGCCGCCCTCACGGCCGAGGGCTTCGAGGTGCTGACCCCCGAACTGCCCGCCCATGGCGCGGACCCCACGCCGCCCGAGGCCGCGAGCCTTGAGGCCTATGTCGCTGCCGTGCTGGCGGCGATGGGTGATCGGCCGGCCGTTGTGCTGGTGGGCCACAGCTTCGGCGGCATCGTCGCCTCCGCCGTCGCCGAGCGAGCGGCGCCGCGCGTGCAGGGGCTGGTCTATGTCGCGGGCTATGTGCCGGCCTCGGGCGAGAGCGCGTATGCGCTCTCCCAGCGCGACCCGGACAGCCTGGTGGGGCGCTATTGGCGCCAGGCGGATCCGGCGCGCTATTCGCCGGCCTCGATCGCGGCGGAGGGCATCGTCGCGACCTTCTGCGCCGACTGCAGCGCCGAGGATGCCCAAGCCTTGGTCGCGCGCCATCGCGGCGAGCCGGTGCCCCCGCTGGCGAGCCCGGTGAGCCTCTCGGCCGCGCGTTTCGGCGCCGTGCCGAAAGCCTATGTGCTGACGACGCAGGACCGCACCATCACGCCTGCGATGCAACGGGCGATGATCCGCTCGGCCGGGATCACCCGCGTGGCGGAACTGCCGACCTCGCACAGCCCGATGCTGAGCGCGCCCGAGGCGCTCGCGCGCGCGATCGTTGACGTCATGCCGCGGTGACGCGGGCGGGAGAGAGAAGATGAACGAGACCACCGCCACCGGACGGTGCCATTGCGGCGCCGTGCGCTTCACCATCACGGCGGAGACGGTGGGCGTCATCGCCTGCCATTGCCGCGACTGCCAACAGATGCACGGCAACTACAACGTCATGCTCGCCGCCCCGCGCGCGGCGGTGGCGATCGAGGGCGAACCCGCCTGGTATGCCTCGTCCGACAAGGCGCGGCGCGGCTTCTGCGGCACATGCGGCTCGCGCCTGTTCAAGGACATATTGGGTGGGGACCGGCTGCTGGTCTCGGCCGGCGTCGTCGATCCGCCGACCGGCAAGCGCATCATCCGCAACATCTGGGAGCAGTCGAAGGGCGACTGGTACGAGCTGCCGCCCCTCGATGCGCCCGCCGATCAGAAGCGATAGCGCACGGCGGCGCCGATCACCCAGGGGTCGAGCTCCGTCTCGCCGCGGATCGCGCCGTGGTTCACGCTGACATCGGGGCGCATCATGATGCGCTTGACGTCGAAATTGACCAGCCAGTTCGGTGCTATCTCGTAATCGACGCCGAGATTGAAGGCCAGGCCCCAGGAATTCTCGACATCCACATGCGTCACCGGGGCGGAGCGGCTGCCGCCCTCGCCGTAGAAGATGGTGTAATTCACGCCGAGACCCAGATAGGGGCTGAAGCGCGCGGCCGGCAGCGGGTGGTATTGCAGCGTCACCGTCGGCGGCAGCGCCCAGACGCGACCCAGATCGACATTGCCGATCGCCGTGTTCTGCACCGTGACGTCATGGCGCGAGGTCGCGGCGATGACGTTCACCGCCAGGTTCGGCGTGAAGAAATAGGTGAAGTCGAGCTGCGGCGTCGCCGCGTCGCTGGCTTCCGGCGTGCCGCCGATGGTGGTGTTGCCGCCCGATTGCGGCAGAACGCCGATCACGCCGAGACCGAGCACCATGTCCCCGGCCAGCTTGCCGCGCGGATCCTGCGCGAGCGCCGGGGTGGCCGCGATGGCGAGCGCCATGGCTGCGGCGATGGTCCTGCACTGCATTGTCGTGCCTTCCCTCTGCGCGGCCCTGCGCCCCTTGCGCGGCCGCGCTGGCTTCTACGATCCGATCGGCGCGCGCATCCTTGACGAACATCAACGGGCACGACGGATTTGCATTCCTTGCTTGACCACTCTCGCAATGTAAGGGATGCGGGGGCATGACCCTTCGCTTCCTGATCACCGCCCCGCAGCTCGACCCTTCGGCGATTCACCTGCTGGAGCAGGCCGGCGCCAGCTTCGATTTCGTCAGCCTCGAGGGCGGGCGCGCGGAGATGGAAGCGAAGCTCGCCGCGCAGCCCTATGACGCGATCATCTCCCGCTTCCTGCCGATCTCGGCCGCCGCGATGGCGCGCGCGCCGAACCTGCGCGTGATTTCCCGTGCGGCCGTCGGCTATGATTCGATCGACGTGCCGGCGGCCACGGCGCGCGGCATCGCGGTGCTGACCGCGGTGGGGGCGAATGCGCCCTCGGTCGCCGAGCACGCGATCGGGCTGATGCTGGCGGTGGCGCGCAACATCGCGCGGCACAATACGGCGATCCAGGCGGGCGGGTGGGAACGCCCGCGACTCGGCGTGCAATTGCAGGGCAGGCGGCTCGGCCTGGTCGGCTATGGCGACATCGCGCAGCGCACCGGGGCCATCGCCCATGCCATGGGCATGCGCGTCGCCGCCTGGAGCCCGAACCTCGCGGCGCGCGGCGATATCGCGCCGGTGGCGCGCACGGCTTCGCTGCACGCGCTGCTGGCGGCGTCGGACGTTGTCTCGCTGCATGCGCCGCTGAGTGTCGCCACACGGCACATGATCGGCGCGGCGGAACTCGCGCTGCTGCGCCCGGATACGATCCTGGTGAACACCGCGCGCGGCGGGCTGATCGATGAGGCGGCGCTGCGCGCGGCGCTGATGGAGGGCCGGATCTTCGGCGCCGGGCTCGACGTGATGTCGAGCGAACCGCCGGGCGAGGATTTCCTGCTGCGCGGCCTGCCGAATTGCGTGCTGACGCCGCATGTCGCGGCCGCCACGCCCGAGGCGCGGGCGATCACGGCGCGCACCGCGGCGGCCCATGCGCTGGATCTGCTGCTCGGGCGGCCCGTGCCGCCCGAGTTCTGCGTCAATCCGGCGGTGCTGCCCGCCGCCGAGTAATCACGCGTTGGAGGGCACCAGGCGATAGCCGGTGCCGACGCGCTCGATCCGCCCGGTGGCGGGCATCGGGAAGTGGTAGCCCACCACCTGCAGCCGGTCCGCCGCGGCGCGGTCGAGCAGCGTGCGGCGCGTCGCCACCGCCATCGCCGGGTCCATGTCGAAGATCGCGTACCATTCAAGATTCGCGATGAAGAAGGCCGGCGTGGAGATGGCATCGCCGATCACCAGTAGCTGGTCGCGGCCATCGGCGACGAGGAGGCTGGAATGGCCCGGCGAGTGGCCGGTGCTGGCCACGGCCGTGACACCCGGCGTGATGGTCGCGCCCGGGGCGAAGCGCGTCACCTTGCTCATGTAGGGGGCGAAGCGGCGGCGGACATTGGCGAAGGCCGGGCGGCGGGCTTCCGGCGCGCGCGAGGCCTCGCCCTCATCCATCCAATAGGCCCACTCGCCTTCCGGCACCGCGATGGTGGCGTTGGGGAACACCGCAGTGCCGTCATTCAGCGTCAGTCCGCCGATATGGTCGCCATGGAAATGCGTGTGCACCACCATGACCACCTGCGCCGGGTCGAGCCCCGCGGCGCGCATATTGGCCACGAGTTGGCCCGTGGTCGGCATCATGCCCGGCGTGTTGCCGACATCCAGCGCGACCAGCCCGCGCGGCGTGCGCAGGATGGTCACGTTGAAGGGGTTCTGCAGCGCCGGTGGCGTCAGGCCGGCGGCCTGCATGGCGGCGCTGACCTGGGCCGGGGTGGCGTTCACCACCAGGCCCTGGGTCGCGTCGGGGCGCAGGGCTACGCCGTCATTCACCACAAAGGCTTCCAGCGTGCCGACCTGGATGCGGTGAACGTTCGGCGTGGTCTGCGCCGAGGCGGTGCCGGCGCCGAGGGCGGGGGCAAGGCCGGCGGCGGCGCCAGCGGCGAGCAGCGTGCGTCGATCGATCATGCTTGGTCTCCCAGGGGACTTGATGAGGGGCTTGATTAGAGGACGGCGGTCCATTCGGCGGGGGCGAAGCGATAGCCCTCGCCCGCCTTCACGACGAAGCCGTTCGCCGGGAAGGGCCAGTGGTAGCCCACGGTGCGGATCCGGTCCGCGGCGAGGCGGTCAAACAGCGCGCGGCGATTCGTCGCGGCCAGCACCGGGTCCATGTCGAAGACGATGTGCCAGTCCGGGTTGCGCAGATTGACCTCGGGCCGGTTCGTCACGTCGCCCAGCACGAGCAACTGATCCGCGCCATCGGCGATGAGGTAGCAGGTATGGCCCGGCGTATGGCCCGGAGTCGGCATGGCGCGGATGCCCGGCACCACCTCGGCATCGCCGGTGATCTGGCGCACCTTGCCGGCATAGGGGGCGAAGCGGCGGCGCGCGCCCATGAAGCCGCCGCGCGCGGCTTCCGGTGCGCGGGACATCACGGCGTCATCCATCCAATGCGCCCATTCGGCGGCCGGGACGACGATCTCGGCATTCGGAAAGACCACCGAATTGTCCGCGCGCGTCAGGCCGGAGATGTGGTCGCCGTGGAAATGCGTGAAGACCACCTGCGTGACCCGCGCCGGATCCAGCCCCGCCGCCGCCATGTTGGCGGCGAGGTTGCCCGCGGTCGGCGCCATCTGCCCGCCCGTGCCGGTATCGAAGGCCACCAGCCCGCGCGGGGTTTCGACGAAGGTGATGTTGAAGGGCACGCGCATCGCCGCCGGGTCGAGCCCGCCCTCGCGGATCGCCGCCGTCACCGCCTCGGGCGGGGCGTTGCGCACGAAATTCGTCCCGGCGTTCGGGAAGTTGAAGAAGCCGTCATGGATCACGGTGGCCATGAAGCCGCCGACCTTGATGCGGTAGAAGCCCGGCGCCTGGCTCGGCGCCGCCGCCGCCTGGGCGAGGGCCGGGGTGGCGCGCAGCAGCGCAGGCGCGGCGAGGGCTGCGGCAGCCCCCAGGAATGCGGTTCGGCGAAGCATCATCTCTCTCCCTGGGGGTCCGATCGTCGTGAGGTTGGCTTCCCGCGTCCAAATGCAACCCTGCGGTGGTGGGCGGCGACATGCCGCTGCGCATCACCGGCGCGTGAAGCCAATAACGGATTCCAGATGCGGCGACCAAGGAAACTGATCGATCGGCGTTGCCCCCGTCGCGTGAAACCCCGCCTCGGCCAGGATCGCCGCGTCGCGCGCCAGCGCCACCGGGTTGCAGGAAACATAGACGACATGCCGCAGCTTGCTGCGCGCGATCTGCGCCACCTGCTCGGCCGCGCCATTATAGGGCGGGTCGAGCACCACGGCGGCGAACTCCGCCAGCTCGGCGGGCAGCAGCGGCTTGTAGGCCAGGTCACGGCGGATCGCGGTGACCTGCCCGCCCGCCTTGCGCGCCGCGGCATCCAGCGCCACCACGGCCGGGGCATCGCCCTCATAGGCCGCCACGCGCCCGCGCGCGGACAGGGGGAAGGAGAGCGTGCCGATGCCGGCATAGAGATCGGCGATCTTCCCGCGTACCGGCAACTTCGCCGGCAGCGCGGCCAGCACCGCGGCGATGATCGCGGCCTCGCCCGCCGGGGCGGCCTGCAGGAAGGCACCGGGCGGCGGGGCGATGGCGACCTCGCCCAGCATCAGCCGCACGGGGCCCGATTGCGCCGCCGTCTCGAAGATGGCGTCGCCCTTCGCCCAGGCGATGCGCGGCAGGCCGTGCGCCAGGCCGAAGGCGGCCAGCAGGGCGCGTTGGGGCGCATCCAGGGGCGCATCCGTGCGCAGCAACAGGTCGGGGCCGCTGTCGAGCAGGTTCAGCACCGCCGAACCTTCCTTCTTCAGAGCGGAGAGCCGCTTCAGCACCTCCCGCAGCGGGCGGAACAGCGCCACCAGCCGGGGGTCGAGCACATGGCAGGTCGCGAGGTCCGCCACCGCCGTGCTGCCCCGTGCATGGAAGCCCAGCGCCACCTGACCGCCCGGCAGGCGCCGGAGCGCGAGGTCGGCGCGCCGGCGCGTGCCCGGCGCGGCCAGCACCATCTCGGCCACCGGTGTGTCGGGCAGGCCGGCGCGGGCCAGCGCCTCGACCAGCTTGGCGCGCTTCCAGGCGGCATAGGGTGCCTGGGCCAGGTGCTGCAGCGCGCAGGCGCCGCATTCGGTGAGGAAATGCGGGCAGGGGGCGGCAACGCGGTCTTCACTCGCGTGTTCGATGCTCACCAGGCTGGCCGCCAGCCCCTCGCCCCGGCGCGCGCCGGGGGTGGCGCGCACCGCCTCGCCCGGCAGGGCGCCGGCGATGAACACCGCCCCGCCGGCCGTCTCAGCCACGCCATCCCCGGCGGAGCCGAGGCGCGTAATGCGAAACAGCGGCGGTTGCGGGGCGGCGCGCGTGGTGCCAAGGGAAGGCGAATCAGGATTGGGCTCGATGCTGGACAAGGTGACTTCCCTGTGGCGTGCCGCGCTGCGGCGCCGGAATGGTGGCTGGTGCTATCTCGGTGACGGGGTGGGTGTGGCCCTCACGCACTTCGGCCGCAAGATATTCCTGCCGGGCGGCGATTTCGGCATTACGCCCGACATCGCCCTGCACGGCATATGGGAGCCGCATGTCGAGGCCGAACTGCGCCGCCTGCTCAAGCCCGGGATGCGGGTGGTGGAGATCGGCGCCAATGTCGGTTTCCACACGCTGGTGATGGCCGAGGCGGTGGGCCCCTCGGGCCATATCCATGCCTTCGAGCCCTATCCACGCGTGCTGCGGCTGCTGCGCCAGACCATCGCGCTGAACCGCTTTGCCGAGCGCGTGACGATCCACGCCGCGGCCGCGCTGCATGCGGCGGGCGAGGTGGAATTCGCCGTCGATCCCGACCAGGCCGGCAGCGCGCACCTTGCCATCCCGGTGATGCTGCCCGTCTATTCCGAGCGCCTGGTCGTGCCGACCGTGCGGCTGGATGAGGCGCTGGCCGGGGAGGGCGCGATCGACCTGGTGCGCATGGATGCCGAGGGCACGGAAGGTCTGGCGCTGATCGGGGCCGAGGCGCTGCTCGCGCGCAGCCCGAACCTGACCATTGTCACGGAGTGGTCGCCCAACATGCTCGCCGCGCGCGGCGATGTGGGCGAGCTGGTGGCCTGGCTCGCCGGCCTTGGCTTCCGCTTCCGCCGCATCGAGCGCAACGGCACGCTGAGCGAGATCGCGGCGGCGGACATGCCGACGCTGGCCCATGCCGAGTTGGTGATGACGCGGGGCTGAGCGCCCCGCGCCGATGGGCCTTCAGCCCCCGAAGGCGTTCAGCCCGGTCTGGGCGCGGCCGAGGATCAGGGCATGCACGTCATGCGTGCCCTCATAGGTGTTCACCGTCTCGAGGTTCATGACGTGGCGGATCACGTGGTACTCGTCCACGATCCCGTTCCCGCCATGCATGTCGCGCGCGACGCGGGCGATATCCAGCGCCTTGCCGCAATTGTTGCGCTTGACCAGGGAGATCATCTCCGGCGCGGCCTTGTGCTCGTCGAACAGGCGGCCGACGCGCAGCACGGCGTGCAGGCCGAGCGTGATCTCGGTCTGCATGTCGGCCAGCTTCTTCTGGACAAGCTGGGTCTGGGCGAGGGGCCGGCCAAACATCTTGCGGTTCAGCGTGTAGTCGCGCGCGGCGTGCCAGCAGAATTCCGCCGCGCCCATCGCACCCCAGGCGATGCCGTAGCGCGCGCGGTTGAGGCACTGGAAGGGGCCGGCCAGCGACTTCACGCCCGGCAGGCGGTTCTCTTCCGGGACGAAAACCTCGTCCATCATGATCATCCCCGTCACGGAGGCACGGAGGCTGAACTTGCCCTCGATCTTGGGGAAGGTCAGGCCCTTCATGCCGCGCTCGAGGATGAAGCCGCGCAGGATGCCCTCATCATCCTTGGCCCAGACCACCGCGACATCGGCGATCGGCGAATTGGTGATCCAGGTCTTGGACCCGCTCAGCAGGTAGCCGCCATCCACCTTCTTCGCGCGCGTGCGCATGGAAGACGGGTCGGAGCCCGCATCGGGCTCGGTCAGGCCGAAGCAGCCCACCCATTCGCCGGTGCGCAGCTTGGGCAGGAATTTCTGGCGCTGCTCCTCCGACCCGAAGGCGTGGATCGGGAACATCACCAGCGAGGACTGCACGGAAAACGCGCTGCGATAGCCGCTATCGACGCGCTCGACCTCGCGCGCCATCAGGCCGTAGGCGACGTAGGACACGCCGGCGCAGCCATAGCCTTCGAGCGTGGCACCGAGGAACCCCATCTCGCCGAACTCGTTCATGATCTCCCGGTCGAAGGTCTCGTTCCGGTTGGCCATGAGCACGCGCGGCATGAGCTTTTCCTGGCAGAAGGCGCGCGCCGCATCGCGGATCATGCGCTCGTCTTCGGTCAGGGCCTCATCCAGCAGCAGGGGGTCGTCCCAGGTGAAGGGCGCCTGGCTGCTCTTCTTCGCGGGAGCAACGGGGGTGACGACGTTCATGGCTTCCTCCGGGCGCGTAATCCAGCGCCAGCATCTGAGCGTGAACCGGGCGCGGTCAAGAATGCCGCGGCAGCATCCAAGCAGGAAATGGCGCGGCCAAACCGGCCGCGCCGAGCAAATCAGGCGGCCTCGGCGTCCGACTCGGGGGTCTCGGCCGGCGCCTCACGGCGCGGGCGGGGAATGGCCAGCGTCATGAAGGCCGGAACCATGTCGCCGAAGCCGCGCACCGGCGGGCCGGCGTCGCGGTCCTCGCGGCGTTCGCGGCGGAATTCCTCGCGGCGATTCTCGTAGCGAGGCTCGTCGCGCAGCGCGGGCACTTCGTCGCGCGGCGGGCGGGCGTCACGCGGCGGACGCGCGTCGCGGCCACCCTCACGCGCCCCATCACGACCGGTACGCGGCCCGCGGCCGGCATCGCGCGGGCCACGATCAGGGCGCGGCGCGCGTGCTTCCTCGCGCGGGGCCTCGGCGGCTTCCACGGGCAGGCGCGCGGGCGGGATCTCGCTACGGCGCGGCGCGCGATCACGGCCGCCATCACGGCCGCCGCGGTCACGACCACCATCGCGTCCACCCCGGGCGCCGTCTCGGCCCCCATCGCGGCCACCACCCATGACCTTGCCGCCCCGGCCGCGACGGGCCTTGGCACCCTCGGCGATCTCCTCGGCGGTCACGGGGTCGAGCCCGTCGATCTCCATGCGCGGGATCGGCTTGCCCGTCAGGCGCTCGACCGCCGCCACCGACTTCGCGTCGGTGGGCGCGGAGAGCGTATAGGCATGGCCCTCGCGCCCCGCGCGGCCGGTGCGGCCGATGCGGTGGACGTAATCCTCGGCGTGGAAGGGCACGTCGAAGTTGAACACATGGCTCAGCCCGCCGATGTCCAGCCCGCGCGCGGCGACGTCGGAGCAGACCAGCAGGCGGATCTCATTCGCCTTGAAGGCGTTCAGCGTCGCGAAGCGCGTGGACTGGTCGAGGTCGCCATGCAGCGCGCCGACCGAGAAGCCGTGCCGCTTCAGCGACTTGTAGAGGATGTCCACGTCGATCTTGCGGTTGCAGAAGATCAGCGCGTTCTGCACCTGCTCGCGCCGGATCAGCCGGCGCAGCGCCTCGCGCTTGTCGGTCTCGCGCACCCAGAACAGGCCGGTGGTGATGGTGCTGGCGACGGTCGCCGGCGCGCTGACCGAGACGGTCTTGGGGTTCTGGAGGAAGGCATCCGCCAGGCGCCGGATCTCGGGCGCCATGGTGGCCGAGAAGAACAGCGTCTGGCGCATCTTCGGCAGGAAGGAGACGATGCGCTCCACATCCGGGATGAAGCCCATGTCCAGCATGCGGTCGGCCTCGTCGATGACGAGGACCTTGCAATCCGCCAGCAGGATGCGGCCGCGGTCGAACAGGTCGAGCAGCCGGCCCGGGGTGGCGATCAGCACGTCCACGCCCTTCTCAAGCACGTCGCGCTGGTCGTTCATGCTCTCGCCGCCGATCAGCAGCGCGTGCGTCAGGTTCAGGTGCTTGCCGTATTTGACGAAGTTCTCGGCCACCTGCAGGGCGAGTTCGCGCGTCGGCTCCAGGATCAGGGAGCGCGGCATGCGCGCCTTGGCGCGCGAGCCCGCCAGGATGTCGAGCATCGGCAGGGTGAAGCCAGCGGTCTTGCCGGTGCCGGTCTGGGCGCAGCCCATCACGTCGCGGCCCATCAGCACGATGGGGATCGCCTGTTCCTGGATCGGCGTGGGGTAGAGGTAGCCGGATTCGGTCACGGCGCGGAGGATGGGCTCCGACAGGCCGAGATCGGCGAAGGTGGTGCGGGGGGTTTCCTCCGCGGCTTCGTCCTCGGACTCGTCGCCATCCTCGTCATCCTCGGAGTCGTCATCTTCGGACTCCTCGTCCTCGGATCGCGGGTCTTCGAAGTCGGATGTCTGCACCGCGTCATCGGCGCTCTCGGGCGCGGCGGATACGGCCTCAATCGGGGCCTCGGCGACGGGCTGCGGCTCGGGCGCGGTCGCGACGACCGCCTCCGGCGCGGGCGCAATGGCCGCGGTCTCGGGGCTTTCGGTGGTCTCGGACTCGGCCACGCGCGGGGCGGCGGCGTCGTTATGATCGCTCAACTGTCTTGGTTCTCTGCTTCGCCTCGGACCTGCCCGCCGCCGCGGCGCTCCTGGCGGTGGGCGCCCCGCTGGCGCGAGATGCGCGGCTGGCGGGGCCGGGCGGGACGCGGCGGATATGCGCCGGAACGGGCCGGAAATCAAGGCAAGAAGGCTTGCGGCCCTGCCATCTCCCGCGCTAGCCCGCAGCCATGACCCCCCCGCCCACGCTGCTGCTGCTCCCCGGCCTGCTTTGCGATGCGCGGCTGTGGCGCGACCAGGTCGCCGCGCTGGCGCCCGAATGGCGCTGCGTGGTGGCGGATCTGACGCTCGATGACCGGATCGCCGCCATGGCCACGCGCGCCCTGTCCCTGGTGCCGGAAGGCCCGCTCGCCGTCTGCGGCCTGTCCATGGGCGGCTATGTGGCGATGGAGGTGATGCGCCAGGCCGGGCCGCGCGTGCAGCGCCTGGCGCTGATGGACACCTCCGCCCGCGCCGATACGCCCGAGCAGACGCGCCGGCGGCGTGGGCTGCTCTCGCTCTCCGAGTCCGGCCAGTTCCGGGGCGTCACGCCGCGGCTGCTGCCCAGCCTGCTGGCGCCGGCAAACCTCGCAGGCCCGCTGGGGGCCGAGGTGATGGCGATGGCCGAGCGCGTGGGCCGCCCCGCCTTCCACCGCCAGCAGCGCGCCATCATGCACCGCCCCGACAGCCGCCCGGACCTGCCCTTCTTCGCCGCCCCCTCCATGGTCGTGGTGGGCGAACAGGATGCGCTGACGCCGCCCGAACTGGCCGAGGAAATGGCGGGGCTGATCCCCGGTGCCGTGCTGCACCGTGTGCCTGGCGCCGGCCACCTGCCCCCCATGGAAGCGCCCGAGGCGATCACCCATCTGCTGCGCGGCTGGCTCACAGCCTGAAGACAGGACGGGATAGGCGGATGGCCGAGACGACGATTCTGGAAACGCGCGAGACCAAGCGCAGCTATGGCCTGTTCCGCGGCACGGTGGCGATCCTGCTGCTCGGCCTGCCCTTCCTGGGCCGGCAGCGCATCACGCTCACGACCGAGCGCGTGACCATCGCCCAGGGCTTCTGGACCAAGGTGCGCGACGATGTGGAGCTGTTCCGCATCCGCGACGTGGTGTCCAAGCAGGCGCTGTGGCACCGGCTGGTCGGCATCGGCGATGTGGTGATCAAGAGCACCGAGGGCCGCACCGAGGAAACCCACGTGCTGCGCGGCGTGCCCGACCCGGTCGCGGTCAGCGAGGCGATCCGCAACGCCTGGAACGCAACGGCCCGGCCGCGGCAGAGCTCAAACCTGGACGGTTAGT
>Ga0315900_10004869_pt1 | contig 18724 bp, 15 predicted proteins | sample LakEriMetagenome_FD_203521 | JGI IMG/M metagenome (GOLD analysis project Ga0315900, IMG submission 203521) | Freshwater fungal communities from buoy surface, Lake Erie, Ohio, United States - Buoy 12 MA114 | ecosystem: Environmental > Aquatic > Freshwater > Lake > Lake biofilm | place: USA: Lake...
GCTCGACGTGGCCGCCGGCGAGCGGCACGTCGTCGCGCGACAGTGGATGGAGGCACTCTGGCGTGAACGCTCGGGGCGTCTGAGCGTGCAGGTACTGCAGGAGTTCTACGTCACCGTCACCCGGAAGCTTCGTCCTGGCCTTCCCCCAGACGCGGCCCAACGCGAGGTGCGGGCCCTCCTGTCGTGGTCACCGGCCGAGATCACGCCGGCGGTGCTCGATCGCGCCTGGTATGTGGAGTCTCGCTATCAGCTCTCGTGGTGGGACGCGCTCATCGTTGCCAGCGCCCAATCGCTCGGATGTCGGACACTGCTCACTGAGGATCTGCAACACGGGCAGGACTTCGATGGCCTCGTGGTGCGCAGTCCCTTCCGCAGCATGCCGTAGGCCGCAGAGTCGAGACAGGGCTTCCCGGACAACCTCCAGCGCCCCATGGAACCGCGCAACCGCTTGCGCGGCTCTCCTGAGGGCCCTAGAAGTAAGGTCGGCTTTCGTTACCGCGGAAAATATCGGCGCGTCGTGCACTCACAGGCGCGGCGGTCGACTTCGAGCCTGCGCCACCGGCCCCCACCCTGCGAGGTATCCGCTTGAAGCTCGAGTCCCCCGCCTTCGCCAACGGCACCCCCATCCCGCCGGAGTTCGCGTTCGCACGACCGGACCCGGCCACGCGGATGACGCTCTCCAGCAACCGGTCCCCGGCCCTCACGTGGTCCGGGGTCCCCGAGGGCACGAAGAGCTTCGTGCTCCTCTGCCACGACTCGGAAGTCCCCACGGTCGCCGACGACGTGAACAAGGATGACCGCCGGGTGCCGTTCGACCTGCCGCGCTTCGACTTCTTTCACTGGGTGCTGATGGACATCGCCGCCGACGCGCGCGCGATCCCCGAGGGCTTTGGCTCCGACGGTATCCAGCCGCACGGCAAGCCGGGCCCGGAGGCTGCCAACGCCTGCCGGCACGGGACCAACGACTACACCCTCTGGTTCACGGGCGATCCGGCCATGGAGGGACAGTACTTCGGCTACGACGGTCCCTGCCCGCCCTTCAACGACACCGTCATCCACCCGTACACCTTCACGCTCTACGCGCTCGACGTGGCGCGGTGCCCGGTGGAGGGCGTGGTCGATGGCCGCACCGTACGGCAGGCCATCGAGGGGCATGTACTCGCCCGCGCCGAACTGACCGGCACGTACACCCTCGCGGACGACGCGCGCGCGCGATGACCGCTTCGTGACTGGCGCGGATTCGCGGCATCGCCGTCAACGGCCGTGATGCACCTCGACGCCCTGCGCCAGACGGACGTGTTGCGCGCGCTGTCGGAGCGGACGCGCAGCCTCGTGATCGTCTCGGACACGCGCGACTGCATCGAATGGGTGAACGAGCCCTTCTGCCGGCATACGGGGTACGCGCCGGCAGACGTGCTCGGGCGCCCGGTGGACGAGGTGCTCAATGGCCCCGACACGGCCCGCGAGGTCCGTGATGCGCTGGCGTTGGCACGAGCCGAGGGACGCCCCACCTCGGCGGAGATTCTGCACTACCGCCAATCCGGCGAGCAGTACTGGGCACTCGTCGAGGGCGCCCCGATTCACGACGCCGCCGGACGACCGGCCGGGTACATCAGCACGCACACGGATGTCACCGAACTCCGGATCGCTGGCAGCCACGCGACCGTGGCGCGACTGGTGGGTGATCGACTACTGCAGTGTCATTCCATCGAGGAAGCCGCGCGCCTCGTCACCGAGACGCTGGTCGGCATCCTCGACGTGCGGGCGGCGTGCGTCTGGACGGTTGAGCCCGGACACCCCACACTGCACTTCGTGACCGGCGCCGCGTCGGCGGCGCCGTTCGAGGAATGGGTCCAGATCACCTCGACGCTGTCGTTTGGCGCCGGCACGGAGTGGTTGCAGGGTGTCGGCGCCCCCGGTGTCGCGTGGGGAACGGCCGCGCCCTGCCAGCGCACCGACTTCTGGATGAACGACAGCTCCGGCCGCCTCTCACGACGCGCCGACGTGGCCTTCCGAACCGGAATCCGCACCGTGTGCGCCGTACCGGTACTCGGGAGCGAAGGCGTGCTCGCCGTCATCGAATTCGCCGGGTCGCACACCTATCCGGGCTACGATCGCCTCCCGCGTCTGCTCGAGCAGGTTGCGCAGCTGCTCGGCGCGTTCATCACGCAAACGAGCACGCAGCGGACGTTGCGCGTCCTCTTCGACCAAAGCCCCGACGCGCTCCTCGTCGTGGACAGCAACGGCGTGGTCACGATCGCCAACGCCCGCGCTCATGCGCTCTTTGGCAACCTGCAGGGATGCCTCCTCTCGGCCGTCCTCCCCGAGGCCGAACGATGGCGCACGCTGAGTCGCACCGATCCGCCGAACACGGTGCACGAAGGCGTCGCACGGCATCTCGACGGCACGACCTTCGATGCCGAGTTCACCGTGGCGCTCGCGTCCGGTCTTCAGGCGTCGTCGGACATCGTCTCGGTGCGCGACCTCACGGAGCGGCGAAAGCATCTGGCGGCCGAACGTCAGATCGCCGAAATGCAACTGGCGGTCGAATACGCCAATCAGGCGAACCGGGCCAAGAGCCAGTTCCTGGCGCACATGAGCCACGAGATCCGCACCCCGATGAACGCGATCATCGGGATGTCGTATCTGTGCCTGCAGGAAGAACTGAACGAGCAGGCGTTCGGCTATCTGACCCGAGTTCACCGGTCGGCGAAAGATCTGCTGGGCGTCATCAACGACATTCTCGATTTTTCGAAAATCGACGCCGGCAAGGTGGAACTCGAATCGCGCCCGTTCGCGCTGCAGGCCACGCTCGATCAGGTCGACGGGATCTGCGGACATCTGGCACGCGAAAAAGCCTTGCGCTTCGACATGCACGTTGCCGCGGACGTCCCGGCGATCGTCGCCGGCGATGCGCTTCGGCTGGGGCAGATCCTGCTCAATCTCGCCGGGAATGCGGTGAAGTTCACCGAGCGCGGCGGGGTGCGTGTCGAGATCCGTCGCCCTGCGTCGGCGCCCGCGTTCGACGACGGCCGGTTCGCGCTGGAGTTTCACGTACACGACACCGGCATCGGCTTGAGTCCGGCACAGATCGCCACGTTGTTTCAGCCGTTCAGTCAGGCCGATGCCTCCAACACCCGGCGGCACGGTGGCACCGGGCTCGGTCTTGCGATCGCCAAACAACTGGTCGAGTTGATGGGCGGCGAGATCTGGGTCGAGAGCACCGCCGGGCAGGGAAGCCTGTTCGCCTTCACCGCGCGGTTCACCACGGCTTCCCTCGAGATGCCGGAGGAGCCGGCGGTCAACACCGTCGACGTGGCCGCAGCGCGCAGCCGGCTGGCCGGTACCCGCATCCTCGTGGCTGAAGACAACCCCTTCAACCAAGTAGTGATCAAGAAATTGCTCACCAAGGCCGGTGCGAGCGTGACGCTCTGCGCGAATGGGCTCCTTGCCCTCGACGCACTCGAGCAGGAGGCCCCCTTTGACCTCGTGCTTATGGACGTCCAGATGCCCGAAATGGATGGCTACGCCGCCACCCGAGTGATCAGAGCGACGCCCGCGCTCACGGACACGCGCGTCATCGCCATGACCGCGAATGCGATGGCCGAAGACCGGCGGCTTTGCATCGAGGCCGGCATGAACGATTTCGAGCCCAAGCCCATCGATCCCGATCACATGTACATGACGCTGGCCAAGTGGTTGCCCACGCGCCCGGCGAACGGGTGACGGTCGCGACGCTGAGCCGTCCTTAACCGGAGGGTGATGAGGTCTTCACCGAGTGGGCGCCCATTGAAATGACGTTGCCACTTTCGGCGGACTGATCCATTCCCTAGTGTAACAGTCGGATTGTCGTCGGCTCCCAGTTCCCGTCCTCATCAACTCCCCGTGCGAGCCTTCAGCCGCATTGTCCTAGCGTTCATCGGCGTGTGTGTCTCCGCCCGCGTTGAGGCGCAACGCCCCACCATGCAAGTGAACGCGTTCGGGCACCTGGAACATGCGACGGTCAGGCGCGACAGCACCGACGGCTACTTTTCCATCGGTGAGCACAGCCTGTTCACCGTGGCCACGATTTCGGACCGCGTCTCGTTTCTCGGTGAAGCCGTCATTCGCCCCGTGAAGGACTCGCCCACCGGTTTCGCGGCCGGCCTCGAGCGCGCCCTCGTGCGGATGACCCTCCGCGGCAATCACGCGCTGATCGCCGGTAAGGTGCACACGCCGGTCAATTACTGGAACGATGTGTATCATCACGGCCGGCTGTTCTTCCCGGTCATCGACCGGCCGTTCGCCTTCAGCCATCTCGTGCCGCTGCATACGCTCGGACTCCAGCTGCAGGGACAGAATCTCGGGCGCCTGCGTTTCGGCTATGACGCCATGGTGGGGAACGGGATCTCGTCGACGGACACCTATCAGGGCGGGGTGTCACCGGCGGCGATGGTGGCCGTCCACGTCAAGCCGGTCGATGGGATGCGGGTGGGCATGTCGCTGTACCACGATTACATGTCGGCGAACGGGTATGGGGCACACTCCGGGCACGGCGGTGGGCACCAGCACGCGGAGCCTGCGTACAAGGGCCCAGTCGATTTCTCGCTGGCGAGTGCCTCGATCGCGTGGTTCGGGCGTCGCACCGAGTTCCTGCACGAGTTGTCCATCAACCGTAACCGCACCGATTCGCTCGGCGTGGCCATGAATAGCTCGGCCTTCGTGTACATGGGCGCCAGAGTGCGCGAGGGCATGGTGGCCTACGTCTTCGGCGACCACCTGCGTAGCGCCGCAAATGACCTGCACGTGCTGCCCATGCAGAAATGGAAGGTGGGTGGCGGGCTGCGCTATGACCTTGCCACGACCGTGCACGTGAAGGGACAGGTGGAATACCTGCGCGAGCGCCTTTCCCACGCAGCCGCCGGGCACACGATGGCCGGCGGTGATCCGTTCATGCCGTGGACCCGCGCGTTGGGCCTGCGTCTCCAGCTCGCGTACGGCCTATGAGTCCGTTTACGCGCTTCCGTGGACGGGCATGGCGACGAGGCCTGCAGCGCCTGCGTGCGCCCCTCGCCGTGCTCTGCCTGCTGTCGACAACAGGCGTGCGTAGTGCACAGGCCGTAACCCCACCCTACTCGGGGGACGGTGACGGGTGGCGCACGCAGCCCACCGATCTGGTGGTGCTCGCCAACAACACCGGCCTCGCCGAACTCGACTCCGCCGGGCTCCGTTCCGTGTTTCGCGGTGAGCGGTCGCAGTGGCCGTCCGAGCGACGGGTCACGGTGGTCCTCCCGTCGTCGCGGGCCGAGTTTGCGGGAACCATTGCCCGGATGCTGTTCAAGAGCTCGCCCGGTGGCATGCAGCGTTTCTGGTTGGCCCTCGTGTTTCAGGGGCGGGCCGCGCCGCCGATCTTTGTGGATTCGGTCGAGGAAATGGTGTCGTACGTGCGACGCACACCCGGCGCCATCGCGCTGGTGCCGCGGGACAGCGTGAGTGCGGCGGGCCCCCTGCTCGTACGCGTGCGCTGACGTCGGTGGCTGCATGACCCATCACCGCCTGCCCTTGACTGCGCGCACCCGCGCCGTGCTGAACAGCATCAGCTTCCGCATCTGGCTGCCGCTGGCGCTCGTGCTCACGGTATCGCTTACGGCGTTGGGTGTGGTATACGCGGGACGGCAGGAGACCGTCATGCGCCAGAGTATCGCCGATCGGGTGAATGAGCTGGCGAAAGTCGCGGCACTCGGCGTGGAACTGGCCATCGAGCGAGAGCAATACGGAGCTCTGGCCCGGACCATCGAAGTCACAACGACGGCGAACGATTTCGCCTTTGTGGCCATCGTGGTGCAGGGATCGGGCACCGATAGTGCGACGGTGTTCGCGGTGAATCCACGCGACACACCGACTTCCCTCGTACTGTCACAGACCGACGGTCGATACCTCCGGGCCCGAGCGCCCATCCAAACGGAGGCCGTGCAGGGCGAAGTGGTGGTGGCCATGTCACAGTCGCAGATCGAACAGGCGATCGACCGGTTGAATCGGCCGGTCTATGTGTCGCTGCTGGGGATCGTGGTGCTCGCGCTCGTGTTGATTCTGTGGGTGTCGCGTGTCGTGGCCAAGCCGGTGACGGAGCTCACGGCGGTGGCCAACGCACTCCGCGACGGCCGGTACGATGTGCCGGTACGGATCTCGTCACAGATCACCGAGGTGGACAGCCTCGCCCACGCGTTTCGGGAGTTACGGGATTCGCTGACCGATGCCTGGCAGCGGATGGCGGATTCGAACGCCAGCCTGCTGCAGGCGAAGCAGGCAGCCGAGGCGGCGGATCGTGCCAAGAGCGCCTTCGTGGCCAACATGAGTCACGAAATTCGTACGCCCCTCAATGCCCTGGTGGGTCTCTCGCACTTGTGCCTGCAGACACCGCTCTCGGGGAAGCAGCGCGATTACGTCGGAAAGATCGAGGTGGCGTCGCAGAGCCTGCTGGGCCTCGTGAACAATGTACTCGACTTCGCGAAAGCGGACGCCGACGCCCTCGTGTTGGAGAGCGAACCGTTTTCGCTGCGCGTTGTGCTCGACCGTGTTGATGCGATCGTGGGAGACGGGGCTCGCGCCAAGGGGCTCACACTCAGCATGGAGATCGACGACGCGATTCCCACACATCTTCAGGGAGACGCCCTGCGCCTGCAGCAGGTCCTGACGAACCTGGTGGGGAACGCCGTGAAGTTCACACCGACCGGCGGCGTGCGCGTGACGGCGAATCTGGTGGCCGCCACGTCTGACGAGGCGGGAGCCGCGGCGCCCCCGGGAGCGCCGCGCACGGTCCGGGTGGCGTTCCGGGTGATCGACACCGGGATCGGTGTGAGTGTGGAGCAGCAGGAGCGTCTGTTCCGTCCCTTCAGTCAGGCGGACACGTCGACCACCCGGTTGTACGGTGGTACCGGTCTCGGGTTGGTGATCAGCCAGCGCATCGTCTCGACGATGGGCGGCGAATTGAGCATGCAGAGCATCCCGCAAATGGGCACCACGTTCGGGTTCGATCTGGACCTCGAGATCGCCAGCGTCGTGCTGTCGGCATCGGAACTCACGACCGTGCGCTCTGAGGGGACCGCGCCACGCTTTCGTGGGCAGCGGGTGCTGGTGGTCGAGGACAATCCGTTCAACCAGCAGGTGGCGCGTGAACTACTCGAGCGCGCCGGCCTGCAGGTGACGATCGCCGCGGACGGGCTGCAAGCGATCGAGGCGCTGGAGCGCTCGAACGGATTCGACCTCGTGCTGATGGATGTGCAGATGCCGATCATGGACGGCATCGAGGCCACGCAGCGCATTCGGACATTGTCGGCGTATCCGACCGTTCCGATTCTCGCCATGACCGCCAATGCGGGCCAGGATGACCGGCAGCGATGCCTCACGGCCGGCATGAACGACGTGATTGGCAAGCCGATCGTTCCAGAGCGACTCATCAGCACGCTCGGTGGCTGGCTCGACCACGTGCCGGCGCCTACACCAACGCCCGAGCCGGTTACCGACACGAGTACCCCCGAGCCGACCACCGAGGATAAGCCGCTCCGTCTGCGTGCACTCCGACAATTGCTCGAGGACGACGAAGAGGCGATCGCCGAGGTGCTGGTGCACTTTCTCGAATCGCTCACCGAAGCCCGCGCCGGTGTGAGCACGGCCATCGTGTCATTCGACATGCAGGGGCTCGCCTTTCACTCGCACCGGTTCAAGTCGGCGGCCGGCCAGATGGAAGCGACTGAGTGCTACCGGCTCTGTTCTCTGCTCAACGACGTGACCCGCCTCGAGGGACCGACGGTGCATCTCGAAGCGGAAATCCTGGTGCAGCAGCTCGTCCCCGCACTCGACCGACTCGAGCGCGACATCGAGCGGGCAAGGTTGACCCTGCAAGCCTGACGCGGCACTCCGTTAGGTACGCCGCGATGGGCAAACCTAACGGTGCAGTGCGGACTCGAGCGTCGTACAAATGGTGTCCACCGGCGACGGTTTCCCAAGCACGGCCACCGCTCCCAGGGACCGCAGCGACGAGTCGCTCGCGTCGGCATACCCGGTGAGCATCACCACCGGTATGGTGATCCCTGCGTCGCGCATGGCCTCAAGCAGGCATCGCCCATCGCAGTGTGGCATCACGACATCGGAGAGCACCACATCGAAGCGCTCGGCCTTCAGCATGGCCATCGCCTCGTGGCCATCAACGGCGGTGTGCACCTCGAAGCCCCTGGCCGTGAGCACACGATCGAGCATGCGCCGCAACATCAGCTCATCGTCGACCACGAGGAGCCGGGTACGCGGGATCGTATGTACGGCGATCCCCTCTGCATTACCCATCACGACTCGACCCGTACGAGCGGGAAACGCACGTGAAAACGGTTGCCCTCGTGATTGCTTTCGGCTTCGACCTGCCCCCCGTACGGGGCGACGATCGGGCCGAGCAGTTCCGTCGGACTGAGCGACCACCGTTCGGTCACGGCACGCTCGGCAGCCGACGCCCAGGGCATACCGGTGTCCGTGCACGAAACAACGAGTTCCGCCGCGTCGACATAGCCGACCAGCTGCACCTGCCTAGGGCCGGTCGCCCCAGCCAGCACAGCCCTCAGCGCGGCATCGAGCAGAAACACGAGGGTCCGTAGCGTATCACCTGGCGTGGCGGGCACGATCCGCCCCTCTGTCTCGTCGACGACCGAGAGCCCGATCCCCTCACCTTCGAAGCGCTCACGAAACAGATCGGCTGCCTGCGCAAGGCCATCGCTCAGACGACACTCGGCGCTCCCGCCCTGCATCGACATGGTGCGCAGAGCCGAGGTAATGCGGCCGGCCCGCGTGGCCATGATGTCGATGGCCTCGACCGATTCGCGGACCACTTTGTGATCGCCGTTGGCCGCGGGATCGAGTCGTGCGAGCTCGTGCGCGGCGAGCCCGATGATCTGCAGCGGGGTGTTCAGCTCATGGGCCAACGTGGCGGAGAAGGTCATCAGCACCTGCAGGCGCGCGTGCTCTTCCATGCGTGCGCGCTGCTCCGCCAACTCGATGGCGGTGATGTCGAGATGGGTCCCCGTAAAGCGAATGGGATTCCCCTGCTCGTCACGCCCCGCGATGCGGCCACGATCGAGAATGAAGATCCAGCGGCCGTCGGCGTGCCGCATGCGGTGCACGTTCTCGTAGCGGGGGGTGGCCCCTTCGATGTGTGCCCGAATGTCGCGATAGCACCCGTCGACGTCGTCGGGGTGCACCCGCGCCGACCAGGTGTCGAGCACCATCGGCGTGGTGGTGTGATCGAGCCCCAGCATCTCACACCAACGCCGGTCGAACTGCACGGAATTGTCGCGCAGATCCCAGTCCCAGATCCCGAGATTGGCCCCCTCGAGAGCCAAGTCGAGCCGTTCGAGCAGCTGCGCGGACGTGAGTTCGTCGAGGAACCGACGTGTAAGATTCATTGAGCGGCACCGAAGTGGGGAGCGGTGTGCCTTCCGAGCAGCCCTTTGATCAGGCCGTCTCCAAGAGCATACACCGACCCACGGCGTTTGGATACATCGCCAATCGGTTCCACCGCCGCGGGCAGCCGTTCAGCCGATACTCCCCCGGACCACGAATCTCGTCGCGGCGCTACGCGTACTCCCCGTGGCGCCGCGACGAAGCCGAGGCGGCCGTGCGTACGAACTGAGACACGAGCCCGTCGAGCGACGCCGCCTGCGCGCGCATCTCCACCGCAGCCGCGGCCGACTCCTCAGCTGACGCCGCCACCTGCTGCGTCACCGCCTCCACCTGCATCACACCGGTCGTCGCCACGTGGGCGGCATCCCGCTGCGCACTGCTCGAGGCCGCGAGGGAGGTGAACACCTGGCTGATCGATTCCATGCGCGCATCGAGGGCATGCAGCGCCGCGACCATGCGGGCCGTGAGCTGTTCGCCTTCCCGCGTCTGGGTCGTCGCGGCTTCGATCAGCGCCGTCGACTCACGTGCCGCCGCGGCGGACCGCAGGGCGAGCGCACGCACTTCCTCCGCCACCACGGCGAACCCGCGTCCGGCGTCGCCGGCCCGCGCGGCTTCCACCGCGGCGTTCAAGGCGAGCAGGTTGGTCTGGAACGCGATCTCTTCGATGGAGTGCACGATGCGCCCGGTGGCCGCGCCTCCCTCGGCGATACGGGTCATGGCGCGCGCCAGTTCGTCGGCGGTACCAACGCTGGCCCGCGCGGCCTCCCGGCTCGCCTCCACGAGGGAACCGGCGTCGGCCGCGGTGCGCGCATTGACTTCGCTGGAGCTGTTGAGCTCACGCAAACGTCCGGCGATGGCTTCCACCGCGACCCCCTGCTTGGTCGCACCGTCGGACAGCGCCACGGAACTGCCCGCGATCTGTTCGGCCACCGAGCTCAGCTCCCCGACCGCCATGGCCACCTCGCCGAGTGCGTCGTCGAGATTGGTGATGGCGCGATTGATCGCCGTTTCGAGATCCGCGAGGTCGTTGGTGTAGTGGCTGACCATCCGCGCCGACACGTCCCGCTCCGCAACCGCTGCGAGGACGCCGTTCGCCTCACGAATCGGTTCCGCAATGGTCTGCACCACGGAACGCACCCCAACGGACAGTTCGCCGAAGACGCCCGGCAGCACCGGCGCGTCCGTGCGGACGTCCAGCACACCCGAGCGAGCAAGGGCGATGTCCTTGCCGATCTCCTCGGTGGCGTCCCGCAGGCGAGCCATCGCCGTCTGCAGCGCCATCACGGCATCGCCGGTATTCTGCGCCATCACGTTCACGTCACGGATGACGGCGCCTACCTCATCCTCGCGGGTGTATGTCACCGCCTTGGGGGGCGTCATGGCCAGAGTCACGATACGCCCTTCGGCCAATTCACCGAGCGCCTCCCGCAACCGCTGCAAGCGCGTCCGCAGATCACCGACCGTCGTCGAGATTGCGCCAAGCGCCCCGGTCACCTGCCCCGCCATGCGACGTCCGAGAAGCACCGCGAGGGCGAATGCGGCAAGACTGATGCCGATCGCCACCTGCTTCTCGAGGGCGGCAGTCTTTTCGAAGCTTGCGAATTCTTCGGCCGCGACGCGCTGCTGCAGCGCTACCAGATCGTGCAGCGTTGCGGATAACGGATCGACCGCCGGGTACAGGGCGGTGGCCAGGATTTCGCCGAGCATTGGCGTACTGTCGGCGGCGTACGCCGCCTTCAACCGTTCGAGTACCGGCTCCAGTCGCGTAATCTGGCTGTCGGCGCGGGCCGCAAGCGCGGCTTCTTCAACGGTCAGATAGGTGGCGCGATAGGCGGCCCACTGTGACCGGATGGTATCGCGCGCGGCCGCCAGCGTTTCCCCCGCCACCTTGCTTGGCAGCAGGCCATCCTGCCGCTTATGCGCCGCATCCACCACCGACACCGTGTAGGCGTCGCTGATGAGCTTCAACTGTCCCAGCGGCACCACGCGATCTAAATAGATGGTGCGGGTGCGGGTGGTGAGTTCCTGCTGGAAGCCGAAGAGCGTTGCCGTGACGCCGAACGTCAGTGCCGCAACGAAAAGAAAGGCAGCGGTCAGCCGGAAACCGAGCGAAGCGTTCGACCAGCGCATGGTGGTGGGTTGTAGAAAGGACATTTCGGAAACGAGAAACGGGAAAGCGTCATCGCCTGCGCCAAGCACGCGCCCGAAAGCGCCAACGCCCCCCGATGGGACGCTTCACGGTTAATTCCGTTTCACCACGGGATTGCTGAGCATCGCGACCTTCTCCAACTGCACGTCCACGACATCACCGGCCTTCGTCAGCCTCAAGACTGAACTAATTCGGTATATTACATTCCCTCTTCTCGAACTGGACTCTTGGGGGCGAATATTTCAGAGATGAGCGACCACTCCGATTTGTCGGATCCGAACGACCGGATCGCGCGCCTGGAACGGCGGGTGGATCGCGAACGCGCGGCCAGGCGTGAAGCCGAGCGCCTGCTCGAGTCGAAGTCGCTCGAACTCTTCATGTCCAACCGGTCGCTGCAGGAACTGGCCGACAATCTCGAGCGGCGCGTGGAAGAGCGCACGGCCGAGATCCGGGCGATGCAGGAAGAGCTGCGGCACTCGCAGAAGATGGAAGCGGTGGGACTGCTGGCCGGAGGTGTCGCCCACGACTTCAACAACATGTTGATGGTGATCGGCGGGGCGGCGGAGTTGTTGACCGATGCCGACGCGAGCGAGCGAAGCACGCTCCTCGCCGAGCTGATTTCCGCGGTGCAGCGCGGGCGGGAGCTCACATCGCGTTTGCTGTCGTTCAGCCGCAAGGCGGCGGTGGAGGAGGTCGACATCGACCTGGGGCCTGCCATCACCACCTTCCGCCCCTTGCTGCAGCGGTTGCTCACCGAACGCGTCGTACTGCGCGTCGACGCCCCCCCCGATCTTGCGATCCGGCTCACGCGAGGCGGGCTCGATCAGTTGCTCTTCAATCTTGCCGCCAATGCGCGGGATGCGATGCGCGACGGTGGCATCATGCACATCGTCGCCTCGCCCTACACGCTGACCGCCGGTGAAGCGACAACGCTCCAGCTTGAGCCCGGCGAGTACGTGTGCGTCGAGGTGAGTGACACCGGCGAGGGGATGAGTGCCGAAACGGCGCAGCGGGCCTTCGATCCGTTCTTTTCCACGAAGCCGGTGGGACACGGGAACGGCCTCGGCCTCGCCACCGTGTACTCACTGGTGCGGCAGGCGCGCGGTAGCATTTCCCTGCGCACCGCGGTCGGCGAAGGCACCACGTTTCGGATGCTCCTTCCGCGTGTCATCACACCCACGACGGCGCTCTCCAAGGGGGCTGACCATTCCCCGGACGACCCGGTGATCGGCGCGCGGGTCCTCGTCGTCGACGACGATCCGGCGGTTCGGCGCACGGTGGTATCGCTCCTGCGACGTCAGCGGTTCGAAACGGACGAAGTGAACAGTGCGGAAGAAGCGTTACGGCGGCTTGCCGACATGCCGACGAGCTTCGATATGGTCGTGAGCGACGTGCGCATGCCCGGTATGAACGGGTGTGATCTGGCACTCGCGCTGCGCACCACGCACCCAGCTCTGCCGGTCCTGCTCGTGAGTGGATTCGTCGATGATCTGGCTGTGCAGCAACGCATCGAGCAGGCCGGGCTGATGTTCATGCACAAACCGTTCGACGTCCCGGCATTTCTTTCCGTTGTGCAGCGCACCGTGCGCGGCAGCAGCGGGCGCCGACTCGGACATCTACAGGAGTTGTCGTCATGAAGGGTGTGGTGTTCACCGAATTCCTCGATTATGTCGGGGCCCGCTTCGGCGACGACATGGTCGACGACATGATCGAAGCGGCGAACGTACCCAGCGGCGGCGCGTACACCGCCGTGGGTACGTACAACCACGCCGAAATGGTCGCGCTGTGCGAAGCCCTTGCCACGCGCACCAACTCGTCGATGCGGGACATCGTGTGCGACTTCGGCGATCGCTTGAGCGATACGTTCGCCCGGGACTTCCCGGACTTCTATCGCCGCGCCAACAATCTGTTCGACTTTCTGAGCAGCATCGACGACCACATCCACGTGGAAGTGCGCAAGCTCTACCCGGATGCCGAGTTACCGAGCTTCGTCGTCGAGCGCCGGACGGCCACCCAGCTGGTGTTTCTGTACCAGAGCCCCCGGCGCATGGGTCACCTATCCGAGGGTCTCATCATCGGCTCTGCGCGTCAGTATGATGTGACGGTCCGCGTGCACAGTGACGAGTTGCCGGTCGAGCAGGGGATGTCCGTGCGCTTCACGATCGACCTGACCTGACGCCACCGGCTATCGACCGCCCCCGTCAGGGGGCAGGTCGTCGATATAGCCCCACCAGTGCGCCTTTCGCCTTCACATGCCCCGCCATGGCGCGCAGAATGGCTTCGCGCGTGGCGGCCGGCGACATGGCCGTGGGTGGCACGTTGAGCATGGTGTCGAGCGCATACAGCTCGAAGACGTAGTGATGGGCGGGGCCGGTGCTGGGCGCCGCGGGGCCGCGGTAGTACGGACCGCTCACGCTGATCTGTCGCATGCCATCCGCGAGTTGGGCGCCGCTCGGCACGCCCTCAGCAAGAGACGTCGCTGTGCCGGGGATATTCCAGACCAGCCAATGCAGGGCATCGTCGGTCCCGTCGCCCATCGCCGCATCGACATCGTGCACCAGCAGTACGTAACTGCGGGTGGAGTCTGGTGCGCCGCTCCACGACAGCGCCGGCGACACATCGCGGCCACTCTGTGCCTGACGCCGCGGTATCTCCGCGCCGTCGGTGAAGGCGGTGGTGTTAAGGGTGAGCACACGCATGGGTGTGCGTGACTGCGCCCGCACAGTGGTGGGCGTGGCAGCGTGCGCGATCACGAGCGCGAACGCCACGGCGGCCACGCGAAAGTACCTCGAGCGGATCATGTCGAGCTGCCTCACTTGTAGGACGCCGGCTGCGTCTTGCGCCACGCATCGTAGCGGGTGCGCAGGGTCTTTACGGGATTCAGATTCTCACCGGGCTTGATGACGTTCGGCCCCTGCTGGTTGGGCTGGGCCACGGTGAGATACAGGGAATATTTCCCGTTGCTGTGCGAATCCCCGCTCACATCGGCGCGGTTGGCCATGAGGATGTACGCGATGTACGACGTACGCCCTTCGCAGGCGATGGCGGGTTTGCTCCCGTCGGCTGGCAGGGGCGGACACACGCACCGGCTGTCACCACCGTACTGGTCGGCCGTTTCGAGCGCCGCCATCACGCGATCGGTAAGCGCCCCTTTGGTATGCACGAAGGCACGGACGGCGTTGGGGATCACGTCACCGGTGCGCAGGATGTTGCCCTGTATGGAGTAGTAGATCTGCGTGCCCGGCACCTGCCCCTGGATGTCCTGCGTCACGTAGCCGTTCGACAATCCCGAGTGACCTGCCGTACGGCCGGTGAGATCGACGATGCCGAACTGTCGTGATTGGAAGGCAGGATCGGCCGAGAGCATCTCGATGATGCGCGCAGGGTCCGTGCCCTTCTGCAGCTCGCGGTACACGAGCATCTGGTTGGCATGCGTCCCGTCGACGCCAGCCTGACAGGCGGCCACGCCCTTGCCGGGCACCACCACGGCCTGAATACCGCTGAGGAAGGCATCGTCACGGTCGACACACGTGGCGGAGGCGATGACGACACGCCCGGTGGCCATATCTACGGCAATGACGGACCAGGTGGCGTAGGCGGCGCGTGGCAGCAGTACGCAGGCGAGAGCCAGAACGAACTGGGCGAGAAAACGAGTGGAAAGTCGCATACCCATAAGAGGCAGCCGGTACCGGCATTCGTCCAGCGTTTTCGCTATCGCCTGTGAGGAAAACCTGTACGAAACCGCGGGCCTCCGCCGACGGCGCCGGCCGACAGAGCGACGCACTGTACGTATACCTATCCGGAGAAGAACATGAGACACGGCACATTCATGAAGTTCCGCCATGCCATCGTGGCGGTCACCGCATCACTGATGTTGACGTCTCCCGCCATGGTGTATGGGCAAGGGATGATGGGACGCGGGGCTGGCATGCGCCGTGATACGGTGGCCGCCGCCGTGATGCCGGGCGTACATGCGCTGATGATGAATCACGAAAAGCTGCGGCGCACGGTGACCACGTTGCCGAACGGGGTCCGCACCCTGACCGAATCCGACGACTCGGTGATGGTGGTGCAGTTGCGACACCACGTGGCCACCACCGGTGTGCTGGTGGAGAAGTCGCAGGATCTCGATGTGCCGCCGGCCTCACCGACGCTACGCCGGCTGCTGCAGCGGGGTGCCTCGATCACGCGCATCGTGGAGCACACAGCGAAGGGCGTGGCGGTCACGGAAACCTCGACCGACAGTGTGACCGTCTCGCTGCTGCAGGCGCATGCGGCGGAGGTGACCGAACTGGTGACCCGCGGGATGGCCGCGATGCACGAGAACATGATGCGGCGACGCGGACCGCCGCCGCCGTGATTCAGGGCAGCCGCTCATGAAGCCGATCGTACAGCAGAATGGGCTGAACACGGGAAGACCAGTCGGTGACGCGTGTCCACGCCGTGAGAGTAGGCCCGACCTGCTCGTTCGTCAGCGTGCCAATGACGTCGGCTACATCGCGGCGACCGATGAGCCGCGCAAGATGATTGTGTCCCGACGGATTGGCGGCGGTGGGATAGGGCGTCCACGCGAACGCGGATGGGTGCTGCGTGCACACCGCATGCAGTAGGTGCAGGCCGAGCGCCACGGGGCGATGGTCGCGAGCCACAAATGCAGCGGCAGGGATGGTCAGTGAAAGACGCACGCCCTCGCAGCGTTCTCCACGGTGTGGCCCCTGCCCGGGTGTGAAGGACGTCGGCGTGCACATTATGCCGGCCACCTGAATGGACTGCGCGATCGCCTCGGCGTTCATCCACGGCGCGCCGATGGTGCTGAACGGTGCGTCGGTGCCCCGGGCGACGCTCACGTTGGTTGCCTCGAAGAGGCACGTGCCCGGATACCAGATAGCGTTGTCGAAGGTGGGCATGGCCGGCGACGTGGGCACCCAGGGCAGCGAGACGGCCGGCCACGCACGCGAAGGATCCCACCCATCGCAGCACACCACCTCGAGCCGCGCCTGCGGGCAATGTTCGCGCTGCCACAAACGCGCGAGCTCACCGAGCGTGAGCGCATGCCGCACCGGGATATCGTCCTCCCCGATGAACGACTGACAATCATCCGAGAGCATGGGCCCCTCCGCGGCTTCCAGCACGCCGCCGAGCGGGTTGGGGCGATCGAGCACCACGAGCAGCACCCCTGTGTCCGCGCAGGCGTGCAGCAGGTGCCACAAGGTCCACGCGTACGTGTAGAAACGGACGCCCACGTCGGGGATGTCAAACAGCACGGCATCAAGGCTCGCGAGATGCGCCGCGTCGGGCCGCATGCGTTCACCGTACAGCGACATCACGGGCAGACCGGTCAGTGGGTCAATACTGTCGTCCACGTGCGCCCCGTCATCAGCGGATGCCGTGAGTCCGTGTTCGGGGCCGAACAGACGGACCAGAGGAAGTCCGGCCTGGAGCAAGGCGAGCCGCGGCCGCGTATGCTCCGAGGCCGCGAGGCGCGCGGCATCATTGGTCACCATGGCCACCCGCTGCCACGACGTCCACCGTGCGGGAGTGCTCAGCAGGACATCGGCGCCGAAACGCAGAGGATGAGGTGACACGCGGGAAGGCCGGAGGAAAGCAACGGTAGCGAGGCGCGAAGAGTAGAATATGGAGTCGTCCCTGCGTACCGACGATCCCACCTCTTCCCTCCCCAGACATGCTTCAGCGTCCGTTCACCAGACGGGCACGCGCGGTGGCCACCACCGCGCTCGCCGCCGCGATCTCCGCGTGCCTTCCCCACACCCCACTGATGGCACAGGGCGCGGGCAATGTGATTCCGGGGGTCGAGGTACTGCTCTCCGACTCGCTCCATCTCCTCCGTGGCAAGCGGGTGGGCCTACTCACGAATCACTCCGGACGTGATCGCCAGGGCACGAGCACCATCGACCTGCTGTTCAAGGCGCCCGGCGTGAAGCTCACCGCGCTGTACGGGCCCGAGCACGGCATTCGCGGTGAGGCCAAGGCCGGCGCCAAGATCGCCGATGCGGTCGACGAGAAGACCGGCGTCAAGGTGTACTCGCTGTACGGCGCGGTCGAAACGCCGACGCCCGACATGCTCAAGGACGTGGATGTGCTCGTGTACGACATCCAGGACGTGGGCGCGCGCGTGTACACGTATCAGTGGACGCTGGCGCTGACGGCGGCAGCGGCAGGGAAGCCCCTCGTCATTCTCGACCGACCCAATCCCATTCGCGCCGATCGGTTCGAGGGCAATATCCTCGATCTCAAGTTCCGCTCGCTGGTGGGCCAGCACGCCGTGGCGCTGCGGTACGGTCTCACCGTCGGCGAACTGATGAAGTATCTCGTGGGAACCAAGGCGCTCAATGCGAGCGTGACGGTGGTGCCCATGAAGAACTACCGGCGCTCCATGTGGTACGACGAAACGGGCATGCCCCGCGTGAACCCGTCGCCCAACCTTCGTACGCTCGATGCCGAACTGCTCTACCCCGGCACGGTGTTCTTCGAGGGCACCAACGCCACGGAAGGGCGTGGCACGGATGCGCCCTTCCAGCTCATCGGCGCGGACTACCTCAAGGACCATGTCGCCGTCGCGGCCGCGCTCAACGCGATGCAGCTGCCCGGCGTGCGCTTCGACACGGCCACGCGCACCATCGAGGCGGGCTACAAGTTCGGCGGTAAGACCATCCCGATGATCAAGGTGAGTGTGACCGACCGCAACCGCGTGCGCCCCGTGGAACTCGGCATCCGCATGCTGCGCGCGTTCAAGGCCGCCCACCCGCAGGAGTTCGCGTGGCGCGAACCGAGCGTCAATGCCGCCGGCCGCATCAAGGGCATCGATCGCCTCGCGGGCACGGACCAGCTCACGAAGGCGGTGGATGCGGGAACGATCGATGCACTGATCAAGCAGTGGGATGCGGACGCGAAGAGATTTGAGACGATGGTGAAGCCGTACCTGATCTACCGGTGATAACCGAGATGAGCGGTGCCAGCGGTGAGAATAGGCATTGAGATGGTGAGTCGAACGAATTGAGCCCGGATAGCTGTGAGAGTTGAGCGGTCTAGCGGTGAGAACGGGAGTGTCAGGAATTCTGTGTATGAGCTCCCGTTAGACCGCTAAGGGAAAGCGGTCCCCAAACAGCAATTGCAGATGGGGGACAGCGCGCT
>Ga0315900_10004871_pt1 | contig 18708 bp, 15 predicted proteins | sample LakEriMetagenome_FD_203521 | JGI IMG/M metagenome (GOLD analysis project Ga0315900, IMG submission 203521) | Freshwater fungal communities from buoy surface, Lake Erie, Ohio, United States - Buoy 12 MA114 | ecosystem: Environmental > Aquatic > Freshwater > Lake > Lake biofilm | place: USA: Lake...
CGACCCCAGGCACGCCCAGTTCCTGCGCGGTGGGCCAGTCCGGCGTCTGGGCGGTGCGCTTGGCGGTCGTCGAGCCGATCACCTTGACCCGCTTGGCCTGCAGGTGCGGTAGCACGCCCGGCAGGCCGGCCACGGTGAAGGTCACCTCACCCCCGGCCACCGCGGACACCGCGGGCGCGCCCCCCTTGTACGGCACATGCACCGCATTCATTTTCGCGGCGCTGACCAGCCATTCACTGGCCATGTGGTTGACCGATCCGGTACCTGGCGAGCCGAAGGTCACCGGCTTCACGCGCGACTGTGCGATCAGATCCTTCAGCGTATTGACCGGCGACTGCGCGTTCACCACCACCAGCATCGGCGCATCGCTCACCATGATGATCGAGGTGAAATCCTTGTCGAAATCGTAGGGCACCGACTTGAACACGTTCGGATTGACCGCGAATTCGCCCGTATGGGCCGAGAGCAGGGTGTAGCCGTCGGGCACCGCGCGCGCGGCGATCTGCACCGCGATGAAGCCGTTTCCGCCGGGGCGGTTGTCCACCACGAACTGCCACTCGTTGCGCTCGGTGAGCTTGCTGGTGAGGATGCGGGTGGATGTATCGACCACTCCCCCGGGCGCGAAGGGCACCAGCACCCGGATGGGGCGAGCGGGAAACTCGGCGGCAACGGTCGCAGCGGAGACGGCAATCAGGACGGCCCCCAGCAGCGGGGCGATCGGCGAGCGCTTCATCGGTGGGGTCTCCTCGTTGCCTGCGCGCTGGGCGCGTGATGGGACGGGACGGATTCGGGTCGAGGCGGGTCGCCATGATGCCGCTTTCCGCCCTCCGCGCGCCAGCCGGTCGGATGCCGGCGCTCGTCATGGCGCGCGTGCGGGCCGCGCGCCGCGTTGTTCGTGCTAGCCGCGCGTGGCTCTCCGCTGGGCGACCAGTCTCACCGCCGCCACGATCTCCGGATAGGCCGCGCACCGACACAGGTTGCCCGACAGGTAATGGCGGATATCCTCGTCATCCGGCTGCGGGCACTCGTCGAGCAGTTGCCGGGTCATCAGCACGAACCCGGGCGTGCAGTAGCCGCACTGGAAGGCGCCGGATTCGATGAAGGCCTGCTGCACGTCATCGAGCCCGTCCTCGGTGGCGGCGGGCGCCTCGATGGTGCGCACATCGGCCCCATCGACCCGCGCGGCGAGCGACAGGCAACCGGACACCGCCACCCCATCCACCAGGACCGTGCAGCAGCCGCAGAGCCCCTGGCCGCAACTCTCCCGCGCGCCGTAGAGGTTGAAACGGTTCTGGAGCAGCTCGACCACGTTCCAGTGGGAAGGCGCCTCGGTCGTGACCGGCTCGCCGTTGAGCGTGAAGCGGAGGGTTCTCGTCGTGCCCATGGATGCCTGTGCGTGTCAGTCGGCCTGGAGCGGTCGGCCCTGCTGCTCGCGCAGAGCGCGAAGGACCGACTCGGCGGTGATCGGCAGGCTCGTCAGTCGAATGCCCACTGCGTCCTCGATCGCGCTGGCGATCGCCGGCGAAACCCCGAAGGTCCCGCTCTCGCCCACGCCCTTGGCACCGAACGGGCCGCTCGACTGCGTGGCGTCCACCCGTTCGTTGTCGATGATCGCCGGGATGTCGAGGATGCCCGGGATGCGGTAGTCGGCGAGCGAAGGGTTCACGCACTGCCCGTCGCGGAAGCGCATCTGCTCGGTCATGGTGAAGCCCAACTGCATGATCGCCGCGCCCGAGAGCTGGGTCTCGACGATCGCGGGGTTGATCGCCCGCCCGGCATCGGCCACGTTCACCAGGCGGTTGACCGTCACCTGTCCGGTCTCGGTATCGACTTCGACCTCGACCCCAGTGGCCCCGATCATCCAGAATGGCGTGACGTTGTCCGACTGACCGGTATGGTGGTCGGTCGGGGTGTAGGCGGGCACGAAGCTGCCGCTGCCGACCACGTTGCCCGCCTGCATGCCGTACTTGCGGCGGAAGATCTCGCCGATCGGCGTGGTCTCGACCGACACGCCCACGTCCTGCGCGAGCGCGATCAGCTTGCTGCGCGCATCCTCGGCCGCGGCGCGTACCGCATTACCCATGTGGAAGGTGGACCTGGAGCCCAGCGTCGCCATGTCGTAGGGGGTGACATCGGTGTCGGGATGCACCACCGTGATGCGATCGATGTCGATGCCCAGCACCTCGGAGACGATCTGCGCCATCGCGGTATCCGAGCCCTGGCCCATGTCCACCGTGCTGCAATAGAGCGCGCAACTGCCGTCGGCGTAGATGTTGACGATCGCCACCGAGGTGGTGGGCGACACGCTCGCCTTGAAGCCGATCGCGATGCCGCGACCGCGACGTCGCGTGCCGCTGCCGCGGTCGAATGCCTCGCTCCACCGCATGCGCTCGGCGGTACGCTCGAGCACCTGCTCGATCGCCGCGTCGCGCATGACGGTTCCGGTGGCCTGCGGACGGCCTTCGCGCAGGATGTTGCGCCGACGCATCTCGACCGGATCGATGCCGAGTTCGCGGGCGATCATGTCGGTGTGGCTCTCGTAGGCCCACACCAGTTGCGGGATGCCGAAACCGCGCAGTGCGCCGGCGGGCGGCAGGTTGGTGTAGAGCGCGTACGAATCGATGCGAACGTGCTCGATGTCGTAGGGGCCGGGCGCCGTGAAGCCGGACTTCTGGGTGATGCGCGGCCCGATGTCGGCGTAGGCGCCGCCGTTCCACCAGACCTCGCACTCGCGCGCGGTGATGCGCCCCTCGCGGGTGACCGCGCTGCGGATGCGCAGGGTAGCCGCGTGCTTGGTGAGCGTGAAGAACTGCTCCTCCATCGTGAGCGCGATCTTCACCGGGCGCCCGACGATCAGCGCAGCCGCCGCGGCCAGCGCCTCGACCTTGATGTAGAGCTTCGCACCGAACCCGCCGCCGAGGTAGGGCACCTGCACCCGCACCCGGTTCTCCGGCCACCCGAGGAGGCGGGCGATCTCGATGCGAACGAAGGACGGACTCTGCGAAGCGGTATGGAGGGTGAGCGTGCCCTCGCCCGGCACGGCGGCCGAGACGAAGGGCTCCAGCGGCACGTGCAGGACCTGCTGGGTCCGGAAGCGGTGCTCGAAGACATGGTCGGCTGAGGCGAAGGCGCCGTCGGGGTCGCCTCTGCGCAGCGAGTAGTCGAGCGCGATATTGGTGTCGCGCTTGCCCTGCAGGTGCTTGAGATCGGGGAACGTGCCCGCGGGCTTGAGCACCTCGTGGACGACGGCCGTCGAATCCATCGCCTCGACCTCGTCGTACACCGCAGGCAGCGGCTCGTACCGGGCGACGATCAGCGCGGCCGCCTCCTCCGCCACGTGCGGATCCTCGGCCAGCACCAGGGCCACCGGTTCGCCGACGTAGCGCACCTTGTCGAGCGCGAGCACCGGCTGGTCGTGGAAGGCGGGCCCGTAGTGCGGGTCGGGCATCACCGCGAGGATGTCCTGCCCGACGAGTACGCGGTGCACGCCCGGCAGGGCGCGAGCCGCCGAGGCATCCAGCCCGAGCAGGCGGGCATGCGCGACGGTGCTGCGGAACACCTTGCCGTGCAGCATGCCCGGCAAGCGGAGGGTGTGGACGTATTGCGCACGCCCGGTGACCTTGGCGCGGCCTTCGAGTCGCCGGATCGACTGGCCGACGGCTCCCTGTGTGCTGGTCATGTCGGAGGCAGGCTGGAGAGGGAAACGGGCGCGCGATTCAACGCGCGGCGAGGGCGGCACGCACCGCGCGGCGCACGTAGACGTCGAGCAGTTCGCGCTTGTAGGCGGCCGAGCCGTGCTCGTCGCCGATCGGGGTGACCTCGGCGGCAGCGGCCTCGCCCACGCGCGCGAGCAGCGCGTCGTCGATGCGGACGCCGCGCAGCAGCGCCTCGGCTCGGGACAGCCGCGTCGGGACATCGGTGGCCGCGCTGACGACCAGGCGAGCACTGCGCACGACCTCGCCCTCGGCCTCGAGGACCGCGGCCACGCCGAGCGCCGGCCAGTCGTCCGCCGCCCGCGTGGTGCACTTGAGGTAGGCCGCGCGGCGCGAGCCCTGGACCGGGCAGGTGACTTCGGCGATCAGTTCCCCGCGCGCGAGGACGGTCTCGAGATAGCCGGCATGGAGGTCGGCCAGAGGCATCACCCGCTCGCCCGCGGGACCGACCACCCGCACGCTCGCGCCGAGCGCGATCAGCACCGGGGGAAGATCCATGTGCGGGTCGGCGTGGGCGAGGTGGCCCCCCAGCGTGGCGACATTGCGCACCCGCACGTTGGACAGCCGGCGCAGCGCCTGCGCGAGCACCGGGATCCGGTCGCGCACCAGCCCCGATCGCTCGATCGCGCGCAGCGTCGCGAGGGCACCGATACGCAACTGTCCGTCATCGTCGAGCGCGATGGTCGAGTAACGGTCCTCGACCGAGGCGAGGCTGACCAGGGTTTCCGGTTGCAGCACGCCCATCTTGAGCATGAGCATGATCGCAACGCCTCCCCCGACCGGGCGGGCCGCATCGCCCGCGGCATGCAGGAGCGTCGCCGCTTCGCGCAGCGTGCGCGGTTCGAGCAGTTCGAAGGGCTTCATGGAAGCGCGACTCTACTGGCTGTCCGGGCGCGGTTCAAGGACGGCGCACCGCCTGCCGTCCCCGGCCCGCCCGCGCGCGCAGCAGGCGCGCCCCGTCTTGCGCCCGAAGCCCGTTCGGGCGAGAGTTCATGCTGATCTGCGCCCACGCAGGCGACCGCCGCGGCACCGATGCCCGATCGGCACCTCGCGGCAGGGTCACACCGGGGGAGACATCGCATGCCCGCTGCGCCGCGCGGCCTCGCCGCCCTGCTCGTCATCCTGGCGGCCGCCCCGGCGGCCGCGCAGCCCTACCCCTCGCGCCCGGTGCGCGTGCTGATCCCGTTCACGGTCGGCAGCGCGGCCGACGTGATCGCGCGAGCGATGGAGCCGACCTGGCGCGAGCGCCTGGGCCAGCCGATGGTGATGGACAACCGGCCCGGGGCTGGAGGCAACATCGCGGCCGAGCAGACGGCACGCAGCACGCCGGACGGCTACACGATCCTGCTGGCCACCATCGGCACCCAGGCCATCAACCACAGCCTGTACTCGAAGCTCGCCTACCACCCGCTCAACAGCTTCACCGTCATCGCGCGCATCGGCGACAGCCCCAACGTGCTGGTCGTCAACCCGCGGGTGCCCGCCGGGTCGGTGAAGGAACTCGTCGCACTCGCGAAGGCACGGCCCGGCGTGCTCAACTACAGCACCTCCGGCGCCGGCACCTCGGTGCACCTCTCCTCCGAGCTGTTCAACACGATGGCCGGGGTGAAGACGGTGCACGTGCCGTTCAAGGGCGCGGCCGAGGCGCTCTCGGCGCTGATCTCGGGCGAGACCGACATCCAGTTCGCGAGCGTGTCCTCGGCCATCCCGATGATCAAGGCCGGGCGCCTGCGCGCGCTGGGCGTGACCTCGCCCTCCCGCATCCCGACGCTGCCCGACGTGCCGACGGTCGCCGAGGCCGGGCTGCCCGGCTATGCCGCCGTGGCCTGGTACGGGGTCGTGGGCCCGGCCGGTATCCCCGCGCCCGTGGTGGCCACGCTCGTCAAGGCCACGCTGGACACCCTCGCGCAAGCCGAGGTCATCCGGCGCCTCGGCAACTCGGGCGTGGACGTCAACGCGGCCGGCCCCGACGAGTTCCGCGCGCTGATCGAGGCCGAGATCCCGAAGTGGGCCGCGGTGATCAAGGCGGCGGGCGTGCGGGCGGACTGACGCGACTCCAACCGCACGCGCGCCTCCCGGCGCCCCGTGCCGCCAGGGATCGACAAGCCGAGCCCGCGGCACGCGCGTCCCGATCGAGATCGCCCCCGACCGAGCGGCGTCGGTCCGGTCGACCTCGTCAGCGGGCGGATCCATCGCGCTCGCGTCCACCGTCGGGGACACGCCGGGCAGCCGCGGGCCGAGCGGGGGACCGATGCGGCCCTGGCCGACGATCACGATCGCCCCGCATTCGAAGCGATGCCCGCGGATCCTGCGAGGCACGGCTTTGGCACGGCCCCCCGGGTCCGCCCGATCCGCGGCGACATGCCGCAGGGGCAACTGCATCGCGACGACCGGGTTTTCAGGCATTGCCCGCCCAGGCTCATCTCCTGAGCCACGCCACCCGCACACTGTCCTCTGGCGACGCTGCGAAGCCACGCCAGTCCCGACTCGCCTGGCGACCGGGGCCGGATGATTGCCGGATTCGGCAATACCGCTGACGTCATTCGCGGGATATCAACAGCGAAAGACTTTATTCGTACACCGATACTGTCTAGTATTGGTGGCATGAACGACCCACGTACCTACACTTTGGACGAGATCGCCGCGCTGGCCGAGCTGCCGCGGCGCACCGTCCGCTACTACATCCAGACCGGCCTGGTCGACCGCCCGCAGGGCGCCGGCAAGGGGGCCTGGTACACGTCGCGGCATGTCGAGCAGCTGCTGCTCATCCGCAAGTGGCAGCTGGCCGGCCTGTCGCTGGAGCGCATCGGCGAGTTGCTCGGCCAGCCCGCCACAGGACCCCTGCCCCCCACGCCCCGGCGCCCCGGCACCGTGGAGGTCTGGAGCCACCTGGTGGTCGCCGACGGGGTCGAACTCACCCTCGAACCCGGTCGCGCCGGCCTCACGCCCGAGCAGGTCCGGGCCTTCTTCCGGGCCGTCACGCAGGCCTACGCCCGGATCCACGACAGCGAGGACACTCCATGAACACGATGACCCACGCATCGGCCCTCTGCACCGTCGACGGCGAGCCCGTCGCGCTGCGCGACGTCGCCATCGAGGCCGTCCTGCAGGACCTGCTCGCCGAGGTCACGGTCGCGCAGACCTACCGCAACGGCGAGGCCCGACCGATCGAGGCCGTCTACACCTTCCCCCTGCCGTCGGACGCCGTACTGCTCGGCCTGCACGTCGAGATCGGCGATCGGCGTCTCGCCGGCCAGGTCGTCGAACGGAAGGCCGCCGAGGCCCGCTATGAAGAGGCGGTCGAAGACGGCGACGCGGCCGTGATGCTGCAACTCCTCGAGCCCGGGCTCTACACGATGAACGTGGGCAACCTCCTGGCCGGGGAAACGGCCCGGATCACCCTGCGCTACGCGATGCTGCACCGCTGGTCGGGCAGCTCCCTGCGCATGCTGCTGCCCACCACCGTCGCGCCGCGCTACGGCCAGTCCCCGTACCTTCCGCACCTGGCGCCGGACACGTCGATCACCGTGGAGAACGAATTCTCGCTGCGCGTGCGGGTACAGGGCCTGCTGTGCGGGGCCCTGATCGAGTGCCCGTCGCACGCGGTCGACCTGTCGCGCACCGAGGACCATGCCGAAGTCTCGCTGCGGCAGGCCCGCGCGCCGATGGATCGCGACTTCATCCTCAACCTCACCGCCCCGCAGGCGGCGCGCAGCTTCGCGCTGAGCGGCCAGGACGTCGAAGGCGTGACCGTGCTGGCAGGCTTCCAGCCCGTGTTTCCCTCCGAACGGCCATCGCGGCCGCTGTCGCTCGCGCTGGTGGTCGACTGCTCGGGCTCCATGAATGGGGATTCGATCATCCAGGCCCGGCAGGCCATCGCCGGCATGCTCGACCGCCTGCGACCGGACGACCGGATCACGCTGGTCGCCTTCGGCCACCAGCAGCGCGTGTTCTCGGAATCGCTGGTGGCCTGTACCTCTTCCGGCCTCGCGCGCGCGCGACGCTTCGCACGATCGCTCGAGGCCGACATGGGGGGCACCGAAATCGGCGCCGCGCTCGAGCGCAGTTGCGCGGTGCTCGGCACCCAAGATGGGGGCGACATCTTCCTCGTCACCGACGGTGAGGTCTCGAACTGGCAGGGCATCGTCGCCCGCATGAAGCAATCCGGGCACCGCGTGTTCACGGTGGGCGTCGGGCATGCGGTCTCCGAGGCCTTCCTGCGCGCCCTTGCCGAGGAGACCGGTGGCGCCTGCGAGCTGGTCTCCCCGAACGAACAGATGGCCGAGCGCATGGTGCGTCACTTCGAGCGCCTGCGCGAGCCTCCCGTTCGCCAGGCCCGCGTGCGCTGGCCCGAAGGCGCCGTCGATCTTTCCCCCGCGAAGATCGGCGCGATCTTCGAAGGCGATACGCTCATCGCCTGCGCTCGCTTCCCGCGCCTACCCGAGCAGGGCCGGGTCACGCTCGAGATCGAGACCGACGAAGGACAGGTGCTGCGCGAGGAACTGGCGTTCCCGGTCACGACCGCGCCCGCCGAGGATGCGCCGGCCTCCACGATTGCCCGGGTCGCGGCTGCGCGGCGGCTGCCCGACCTGTCCGAACCGGCCGGGCCCGAGACTGCGCTCCGCTACCAGCTGATCAGTCCGTGGACGCACTGGCTCGTGATCGCCGAGCGCCCCGACGCGGAGAAATCCACCGACCTCCCGGCGCTGCGCAAGGTACCGAACACCCTCGCCGCCGGATGGGGAGGTACAGGAGCGGCTGCAAGCCACGCCTCGATGGCCATGGCGTGTGCGGACATCCCGACCGTCTTCCGCATGCGGAAGCCGGCAGCGGATACCGCCACGGTGCACGAGCCAGGTATTCCCGCGTTCCTTCGGGCAATCAAGGACGCCGTCCTGCCCCCTGCGAAAGCACCGACCGCTGCCTCGATCGAAGAGCCGCGCGATCATCTGCCCGTGCCGTACCAGCGACTGCTGCGTCGGCTCGAGCGCGGCGGTATCGCAACCACCGACCCGCTGGAATTGCTCACCCGGTGCGGATTCACGCAGGAGTTCGACAGCCTCCTCGCGCGTGCCCGCTCGCTCGGGCTCGAACCCGACGCCGTCGCCACCCTGATCCTCGCCCGGTTGCTCGCCGCGTGGCCCGCGGGGTCGCTCCCGGACGCGGTCGCGGCGCAGATCGGCTCGCTGCGCCGACAGGCCGACAAGGTCGCCGAATCGCTGCGCGGCGTTGCGGACGATGCTCGGCGACTGCTGAAGACCCTGCACGGCAGCCCGGTTTCAGACGCGCTGAAAGACCGGTCTGCTCTCGGCGACAGGCTGCAGCAACTCGCCCTCCTGGAAGACCTCCTGCGCGAAGTCGAGCACACCGTCCGCACGTCGGCCGGGGCCGTGCGCGAGGCTGCCGATCCGCAGGTTCGCTGCGAATAGCCGCGCGCCTCAGGCCCGGTGCGGTCCGCGCGCAGGCGCGGCCGCACCGGCGCTTGCATCACGCCGCGGCGTTCACAGCCAGTCGCCCTCCTCGAGCATCTCGACCCGGTGCTCCGGGCAGAGCGGCGGACCCAGGTGCAGGAAGCGGCGCGGGATGGCGAGCCGGTAGCTGCACTGCGGGCAGCGGGCGCGCGGCGGGTTCGACCGACGCGTGCTCGGTAGCCTGCGAGCCAGCGGGCCGTGCGGGAAGGGCCCGAGCCGCGCCGCGATCGCCTCCAGCGTCGCCCGCAGTTCCTTGCCCGCGCTGGCCGAGCGCATCTCCGGCCCCACCAGGCCGACCTTGAGCGCGATGGCGCGGAACTCCTTGCCATGCCGATGCTTGCAGTCGTCCACCGCGTGCACGAGTTCGTGGGTGAGGACGTCGATCACCTTGCAGGCGTTGCCGAGGTTGGGCGCGATGAAGATCTGGTTCACGCCGTCCTCGGCCGCCTTGCGCGGCCAACACTCGCCCTCGACCTGGCTTCGCTGGCCCGTACCCGGCCAGCCGATCGACACGCGGACCGGTGGAACCTCGTATCCACGCGCGGCGAAGAGCGGGCGCAGGTGGTCAACCGCCGCCTGCAGCCAGGCCTCGCGGAACGCGTGCAGACCCGCCAGGGGCTGCACCGTGGGAGGAACCACCGCCGAAGATGGACTAGCTGCAGCAGCCGCATCGGCGGCCGCATCGACGACAGCAGGCAGCGAATCGACCTTCGGCTCATCGCGGGCGGGGACATTCTCGGGCATCGGGCACTCTCCGGGGCGGGGGCTGCCGATGCTGCCGACCCACAGGCTCACCAGATGAGCCTGTAAGGCGCCGCACGCCATGCGGCGGGATTCCGAGCCACCTCGGCGGGACGGCCAAGACGCGAGGGACACCCGTCCGACACGCCCTGCGCCGAGGCCGCGAGCGAACCGGAAGGGAGCCGGCGGGCGGCGCACGGCGAACGCAAACCCGAGGGTCCGGCGCCGGCTGCGCTCCCCCGCTGACCGCCCGTCGCATCCGATGCGCGGATCGTGGGCCGGTCCGGTCCGCCTCCACCGGCAACCCGGGCCCGCGTGCCGATGCGGACGATGGGCATCTCCACTCGGCGACGCGCGCGAGTCGACGTCCGCGGTGCTATCGACCCAGCACCCGGCGCATCAGGTACGAGCCCAGATCGACCAGCGCCACCAGCAGCATCATCGCGATCAGTACGCTGCTGGTCTCGCGCATCTGGAAAAGGCCCATGTGGAAGGCGAGCATCTGCCCCAGCCCGCCAGCGCCCACCACGCCCAGTACCGCCGCGGCGCGGATGTTGTTCTCCCAGCGATAGAGGGTGTAGCTCAGCAGTTGCGGCAACACCTGTGGCAGCGTCGCATACAGGAACACGCGCGCGCTGCCCACGCCATGCGCACGCAGCGCGAACGCAGGGCCCGGCGGCGCGTTCTCGATCGCCTCGGCGAACAGCCGCCCGAGCACGCCCGTGGTGTGCAGGGCCAGCGCGAGCGTGCCGGCCAGCGGCCCCAGCCCGGCACTGATGAGCAGCAGTGCCGCCCACACCAGCTCCGGAATCGATCGCAGCGCGTTGAGCAGCAGTCGCGCGGGCTCGCGCCAGGGGGCACGGGCTTGCGCGTGCGCACGGCTGGCGGGAACCGCAAGCAACAGACCCAGGAATGCGGCCAGCAGCGTGCCCACGCCGGACATGGCCAGCGTCTCCAGGCTTGAAACCATCAGGCGCCAGAGGAACTTCGGGTCCGTGCTGGGATGCAACAGCTCGCCCAGGAATCGGGCCATGCGACCCATCGCATCGGCAGAGAAGAACCGCGCCCATTGCAGGTCGAGCGTGGCAAAGCTCGCCACCCCCAGCACGGCCGCGCCCAGCGCGATCGCGCACGGCGCGCAGCGCAGGCTCCACGCGGGCCGTGGCGGCGGGACGAGCGAAGGCTGGGCACCCGCAGGCAGCGCTGCCTGCGGGTCGCGTCCGGCCGGCGTGCCGGGGTTCATCCGAGCACCCTGCGCAACTGCGAGCTCACCGCGTCGGCCAGCCACACCAGCAGCATGAACACGATCAGCATCGTTGCGACCTCGGCTCCCTCGAACATCTTCATCGAGAGATCCATCTGCTGCCCGAGGCCGCCCGCACCGACGAAGCCCAGCACCGCCGAGGAGCGGATCGCACACTCCCACCGATAGACCGTGTAGCTGGTGAGTTCAGCGGCGTTCTGCGGCAGCAGCCCGTACAGGAAGGCCTGCAGCCGGGAGCTGCCGTTTCGCAGCAGCGCGGTCGTCGCGTGCGCATCGCCGCTTTCGAGAATTTCGCCGTACACCTTGCCCAGCATGCCGGCGTAGGTGAGTGCGATGGCCAGCACGCCCGCGGTCGGGCCCAGGCCCACCACCCGCACGAACACCAGCGCCCAGACCAGCTCGGGCACGCTGCGCAGCACGATCAGCAGCACGCGGATCGCCTGTCGCAACGCGAAGGGCAACATGCCCATGCGTCCGCTCAGCGCCGACACCGACAGCGCCGCAGTCGACAGCAAGGTGAGCGGGATGGCCAGCGCCAGGGCCAATGCGATGCCCGCGGTGGCGATGGCAACCGTTCGCCATGTCTCTCGTGCCACCAGCGCGAGGAACTCGGCGTCGACCTTCGGCGGGAAGAAGTCGGTGATGAAGCGCCCGGTCACCCGAAGGTTGTCGGGCGTGAACAGCACCCACGGCTTGAATTCGCAGGCCACCAGCGCCGGGAAGAGCAGCGCGAGCGCCGCGCAGGTCCAGAACACGCGCCCCAGCCATGCCGGGTCGCGCACTGCAGCCGGATGCAGCGCATTGGCCATCGGGCTCAGCGGAAGCAGAGCGGTACCGGCTGCGCGCCAGCGCTCGACGCAGCATCCGGCTCCGCCGTCCACGCGGCCAGCTCGTGCTCATGCTGCGCGTACAGGCGCGCCAGCCGCTCGCGCGAGACCTCGGCCGCAGGCAGGTCGAAGGCGAGTTCGCCGTTGCGCAGGCCGACGATGCGCGGGAAGCTGGCGAGCGCCACCTCGACCTGATGCAGCGTGGCCACCAGCGTGATCCCCCGCTCGCGCGCGGCGGAGGTCAGCGTGGCGATGGCGCCAGCCGCCCGCGCCGGGTCGAGCGCGGAGAGCGGCTCGTCCACCAGCCACAGGCGCCCCGGCGAGACCAGCGCGCGCGCGAGGCCGACGCGCTGGCGCTCGCCACCGGAGATGCGGTCGACGCGCTCCCACAGCTTCTCGCCGAGATCGAACCGCGCGAGCGCCGCATGCGCTGCCCCGATGCCCGTGGGCAGGATCAGGGAGCGCAACGCCTCGAGCAGCGACTGCCGTGGCAGCCGCGCGGCGAGCACCGCGGTGATCACGCGCTGGCGGGGCGGCAACGGTGGCACCTGCGGGGCAAGGAAGAGCTCGCCACGCAGCGACTGCAGGCTGCGGGTGGGCAACGCCCACGGGTCGCGATCGTCCAGTCGCAGCGCCCCCCCGGAGGGGCGCAACGCGCAGGCGAGCGCGTGCAGCAGGGTGGTCTTGCCCGCCCCCGAGGGGCCGATCACCGCGACCTGCTCGCCGGCGGCTACCGCCAGCGACAGCGGCTTCAGTGCGGGTGGCGCTTCGCGCGATGCCGCGGGGTGTCGGGCCATCAGCGCATCGAGCGCGACGGCCATGCCGGAGGCCATGACCTACTTGATCAGGCCAGCGCTGCGCCCCGCCGTCTCCAGGCCCTTGTAGTTCTCGGCGCGGGTCGGGATGTAGCGCGTGGCGCGATTGAGGGTGAGGACTTCCTTGCCTTCAGGCGTGTCCATGGACAGCGCGAGCAGCGCTTTGGTGATGCGCTCGCGCAGCGCAGCGGGCATGTCGGCATGCACCGACCAGTTGTAGTTGAAGAATGGAGGTGTCGTGTAGAACACGTCGACCCGACTGGTGTCGATCTTCTTCTGCTCGATGAAGCGGCGCCACACGGTGATGTCGAGCGCCGCGGCATCGACCCGGCCGCTGACCACCGACGCGATGGTCGCGTCGTGCGCGCCGGAGTAGGCAATGCGCTTGAAGTCGCGCTCGGGATCGAGGCCCGCCTCGAGGATGAAGTTGCGCGGCATCAGGTGGCCGGACGTCGAGGACTGCGAACCGAAGCTCACCTGGCGGCCCTTCAGGTCGGCCAGCGACTTGATCCCCGAGCCGGTCTGCGCGATGAACACCGAGCGGAACTGTGCATCCTCCTCGCGCTGGGCGATGGGAATGATCCGGCCGCCCGAGCGAAGCTGGGCCTGCACGTGGGTGAACCCGCCGAACCACACCAGGTCGACCTGGCGGTTGACCAGCGCCTCGACCGCCGCCGGGTAGTCGTTGACCGGCGTGAACTCGACCTTCATGCCGAGCGCGCGCTCGAGGTAGCGCACGATCGGGCCGAACTTGCGCACCTGTTCGGTGGCCGCCTCTTCGGGAATGGTGGTGACGCGCAGCACGGATTGCGCCTGCGCAACGGGCGCCCCCGAGCACAGGGCGATCACGAAGGCCACGGCGCAGAGCGCGAGGGCACGCGGTCGATGCAGGATGGACATGGCAACTCCTTCGACGGCCATTGCCCGCTCCGATGCATCGGGGGGCAGGCTGGATGGCTGGGGTCCGGCCCGCACGGGGCACGAGGAAGGTAGTGCGTGCGGCACCGGATGCGCGCGGTGCGCCCGTCTGCACGATCGGCTACTGCGAAGAGTGTATAGCAATCATTCCCCGCCACCCCGCCCGGGCCGACTCGTGCAGGCCCGGTCAGGGCACGAACGTGACGGGGGTCACGCGCGCGGGCCTGCGTCGGCTCGGCGGTCCTTGCTCCAGAGCACGAGGTGGATCGCCGTCACGGTGACCACCGACACCACCGCCGGCACGGCCAGCGACATCGCCGCCCAGAAGACCGCCTCGCCGACGTACTGGCTGAAATCGCAGGGCGAGGTCTCGCCCAGCCACCCGCCGCACCGCCCCTGATAGGTCGGCAACCCCATCAGAAGCAGGCACAGTCCCACCATCAGCGGCGGAGCGAGGCAGGCGAGCGCGTAACGCAACCACGGCGAGGACGTCGGCCGACGGCGCCGCAGGCCCATGTACAGCAGCGGGCTGATCACCGGTAGGCCCAGGCCCAGCATGAGAACGAGGGTTGTGACCAGGGTCATGAAGTCCATCGTGTGAGTCTCGCATCAATGCCCGCGGATATCCCCGGCGGTGGACCAGTCAATGAGCGCTTGCACGGATGCCGGACCCTGGACGGGCGCCGGCGACGACCGATCGCGCGAGGCGCCGCGGCCCGCGGCCGTCGTTGCTGCAAGACGGCCCGCGCGCGGCTGAGGTAGGCTGACCGTTTCCGCCTCCCGAGCGAGCCTGACCGTGAACTTCGGCTATACCACCCAGACTGCGCTGGTCACCGGCGCGAGCCGCGGCATCGGCCGCGCCACCGCCCGCGGGCTCGCGCTGCAGGGCGTGCGCACCGCCATCGTCGCGCGCCGGCGCGCGCTGCTCGAAGACCTCTCCGCCGAGATCGTCGCCGCAGGCGGCATGCGACCGGAGATCATCGAGGCCGACCTCTATCCGCACGACGCCGCGGCACGGCTCGCCGCCGAGGCGGTCGAGCGCCTCGGCCGGGTCGACATCATCGTCCACTCCGCCGGTGGCAGCCGTCCGCTGGCCGTGGAGAGCAGCCGCGAGGCCTGGGACGAGGCGATGCTGCTCAACTTCTTCCGCATCCGCGAACTCACCCACGAACTGCTCGCCCCGATGCGCGAGCGCCAGTGGGGCCGCATCGTCACGCTCACCGGCACCTCCGAGCCGCGCGCGGTCAACGCCGCCTTCTCGGCCAAGGCGGCCGTGCACGCGTGGTCGAAGGGACTGTCGCGCGAGGTGGCCCGCGACAACGTCACGCTCAACTGCATCCAGCCCGGCCGCATCCGCAGCGAGCAGATCGGCAAGCGCTACCCGACGCTCGCCGACGAACTGGCCTTCGCGAAGGACGAGATCCCGATGGGTCGCTTCGGCGATCCCGAGGAACTCGCCAACCTCGCGATCTTCCTCGCCTCGCCGCTGGCCTCGTACATCACCGGCACCGTCATCCCGGTCGACGGCGGCATGTACCGCTTCGCGTTCTGAGGAGGTCGCGATGGCTCCGGACACGCCTCGCGCCCCGGCCGACGGCCTGCAACCGCCCTGGCCGGGGGCCCGCCGGCGGGGCGATCAGGTGGGCATCCGCTGCGTGTTCATGCGCGCGGGCACCAGTCGCGGGGCGTTCCTTCGCGAGGAAGACCTTCCGCGCGATCCGGCGCTGCGCGAGCGGCTGATCCTCGCGATCTACGGCAGCCCGGACTTCCGCCAGATCGACGGGCTGGGCGGTGCCACCTCGCTCACGAGCAAGGTGGCGATCATCGGCCCGCCCAGCCGCCCGGACGCCGACGTCGACTACACCTTCGGCCAGGTGCGCGTGGACGAGGCCCGGGTGGACTTCCGCGGCAACTGCGGCAACATCTCGGCGGGTATCGGCCCGTTCGCCATCGAGGAGGGGCTGGTGGCTGCGACCGAGGGCATCTCCCGGGTGCGCATCCATCTGGTCAACTCAGGCGCGCTGCTGGTGGCCGAGGTGCCCGTGATGTCCGACGGCCTGTGCCCGGTGGCGGGCGACGCGGTGGTCGCCGGCGTGCCGGGTAGCGGCGCGCCGATCATCCTCGACTGGGCCGATGTCGGAGGCACGCTCGGCCGCGGCCTGCTGCCAACCGGACGGCCGCGCGAAGTCCTGGAGACCGCGATCGGCCGCGTCGAGGTCTCGATCGTCGACGCCGGCAATGTCACCGCCTTCGTGCGCCCCTCGGTGTTCGGTTTGAGCGGACCAGCGCTGCCGGCCCACCGCATGGACCGCGACCTGCTCGATCGCATCGAGGCCGTCCGCGGCGCGGTGGCGCTGCGGCTGGGCATGGTCGAGGCCGCCGATCGCGCCCAGTCGGTCACGCCCACGATCCCGAAGCTCTACATCGTCGACCCGCCCGCGGACTACCTCGACGCCGCCGGACGCGCCGTGCGCGGCGCCGACATCGACCTGATCGGCCGCGGCATGAGCATGGGCACCCCGCACCAGGCCTATGCCGGCACCGTCGCCGTGGCCACCGGCGCGGCGGTCGGCATCCCGGGCACGCTGGTGCACGAGGTCGCGCGCGCGCCCTGCCGCGAAGGCGGGCGGCTGCGCATCGGTCATCCGACCGGCATCCTCGAGATGGACGCCAAGGTCGAACACGGCCCCGACGGCTTCAGGCTCGCGCGATCGGCCGTCATGCGAACCGCGCGACGCATCATGGACGGCACGGTGTACGTGTCCTCGCGCCGGCTGGCCTGAGGCCGTGCATGCCGCATGCCTCGTCCCGCCCTCCGCCTGCCACCCTCCGCCCCCCGCGCTTCGCGTCGGCCCCGTCACCTCGAGCCGTATGCAGCGCCGTGTGGCGCACGCCTCGTGGCGCACGAAGCACTCGACCGCATCCCCCTCCGCACCGCACGCGTCCTCGTAACCCGAGCCCGTACCCATCCCCACGTCCTCGCCTGCGGCCGCGCCGAGAGCCGCGATCCGGCGCCCGCCCCCGACACCACCCCTGAAGGAACATCGATGCCCGCCGCACCCCGCGCCCCGCTCCTTCTGCTCGCACTCGCGCTGGCCACCGCGGCCTGGGCCCAGGCTGAATGGCCCGTCAAGCCGCTGCGGCTGGTGATCCCGGTCGCGCCGGGCGGCGGAACCGACTTCCTCGGGCGCATGCTCGCCCAGAAGATGGCCGAGAACCTCGGCCAGCCGGTGCTGGTGGACAACCGCAGCGGCGCGGGCGGCAGCATCGGCTCGGTCACCGTCGCGCGCGCCGCGCCCGACGGCTACACGCTGCTGCTCGGCTATACGGCCTCGCACGGCATCAACCCGGCGCTCTCCCGCCTGCCCTACGACCCGGCGACCGACTTCTCGCAGGTCTCGCTGATCGCCAGCGCGCCCAACGTGCTGGTGGTGCATCCCGGCATCCCGGCCAAGTCGGTGCAGGAACTGATCACCCATGCGAAGGGCCGGCGCGAGCCGCTGCGCTACGCCTCCGCCGGCGTGGGCAGCGCACCGCACATGTCGGGGGAGATGTTCAACAGCATGGCAGGCACCACCTTCGTGCACGTGCCCTACAAGGGCAACGGCCCGGCGCTCAACGACGTGCTGGGGGGGCATGTCGACCTCATCTTCGCGGCGCTGCCGGCCGCCATGCAGCATGGCCGCACCGGCCGGCTGCGGATGCTGGCGGTGACCGGACTGCGCCGGGCTCCGCAGGTACCCGACCTGCCCACCGTGCACGAATCCGGGCTGAAAGGCTTCAACACCGACCAGTGGTACGGCGTGCTGCTGCCCGCGCGCGCGACGCCCGCGCTCGTCGCGCGCCTGCATCGCGAGGTGCTCGCGGTGGTGAAGTCCGCCGACTTCGTCGAGAAGGCCCAGGGCCAGGGCTTCGACGTGATCGGCAGCACGCCCGAGGCGTTCCGCGCCCACATCGTCGCCGAAGTGGCGAAATGGAAGCGGCTGGTGGCCGAGGTCGGCATCCGCGGCGAGTAGCGGCGGCGACCACTATCGATAGTCGACTCGATCGCCGAGCAAGACAGCGATGTGCCCCACGGCAGCGAGCGCGGCAGCCCTTCCCGCGAGCGAGTGAGGGTCATGGCTGCAAAGGGTGTCGGCGCAGCGACGGGCAGGCGAAGGATGCAGGGCCAATGCGCGGGACGTGCCGAAGATTCCCCCCGATTCGAAGAGTCCGCGCGGAAGCGGATCAGGCGCCGCCCTCAGCGCTCGACCGGCACGTCCACGAGGTTGCCCCACTCGGTCCACGAACCGTCGTAGACCTTCACGCGCTTGAGGCCCAGCAGCTGGGTCAGCACGAAGTAGAGCACCGTGGCGCGATGGCTCATCCGGCAGTAGGTGATGATGTCGCGCTGCGCGTCCACACCGGTCGGCGCGAGCAGCCGCTCGACCTCGGCGGCGGGCCGGAAGGCCTTGTTCTCGTCGAGCAGGTCCTCGAAGAACACGTGCTTCGCGCCCGGGATGCGTCCGTAGCGCAGCGCGCCCACGTCGGGGGTGCCCGGCGCGCCCACCCGCTCGCCGCGGTATTCCTCGTGCGAGCGTCCGTCGAGGATAAGCGTATCGCCACCCAGCGCCCGCAGCACGCGATCGCGATGGATGCGCATGCGCTCGACGCGCCGCGCCGGCATGTAGGTGGCCGGGGCGGCCGCAGCCGGCTCGGCCGTGAGGAGCGGAAGACCCTGCGCGCGCCAGGCGGCACGCCCGCCGTCGAGCACCTTGACCTTGCGGTGCCCGCAGTAGTTGAACACCCACCACGCATAGATGCCGAACTGCACCGGCTCGCCGTAGAACACCACGGTGGTGTCGTTGCCGATCCCGGCCTGCGCGCAGCGGCGCGCGAACTCCTCGGGCGAGGGGAACTCGCGGCGGTGCGAATCCCACAGCGTCTCCTTCCACGGCCACGCATACGCGCCCGGGACGT
>Ga0315900_10004872_pt1 | contig 18703 bp, 17 predicted proteins | sample LakEriMetagenome_FD_203521 | JGI IMG/M metagenome (GOLD analysis project Ga0315900, IMG submission 203521) | Freshwater fungal communities from buoy surface, Lake Erie, Ohio, United States - Buoy 12 MA114 | ecosystem: Environmental > Aquatic > Freshwater > Lake > Lake biofilm | place: USA: Lake...
GATCGCGGCGCGGCCCGGGAACGGCACGTCGCCGAAGCCGAACAGTGCCCAGTGCGCGTGCTCGCTCGACGTGCTCCGCCCCGGCCCGAACGGCACGTGGACGCCGTTGACGCCGCGCGTGGCCAGCCCATCGAGGTGCGGCGTGCGGGCGGCCTCGCACGGCGTACGGTCGCCGAGCACGGGGGCGGCACGGTCGCCGAGCCCGTCGAGGATCACGAGCAGGATCGGCAGGCGGTCGTCGATCAGGCGAGACATCGGGCCACCCGTTCCCGGGCGCCCGGCGGCACCCACTCCTCCCACGGCTCGCCCGCTGCGATCCGGCGGCGGATCTCCGTGCCCGACACGCGCGTCGCGGCATCGCCGTCGAGCGCGATCGGCGGATAGCCGGCCGCCGCGAAGCGCCGGACCTTCTCGCGCTCCCAGTCGGAATACACCCGGACCAGCTGCGGCGTGCCCGGCGGCACGCAGTCGGGCCACCGCTCCGGCTCGTCGAGGTGAAACGGCGCGATGGCGTAGCGTGCCTGCGGTACGCCGTCGGCCTCCAGTGCGGCGGCCACGATTCCCCGCCGCTGCTCGTAGGTGAGCGGATTCGCGACCGCGAGGTGGCGGTGCGCGCTGGCCGGGTGCGCGCGGCGGCCAGCCGCCTCGGGATTGGTGATGCCGATCAGCACGCGATCCGCACGCGCGAGCGCGACCCGTACCAACTCGAGGTGCTGGACGTGGAACGGCTGGAAGCGGCCGGTCACGGCCACCAACGGCAGGCGCGGCGTGTTCCCCTCGGTCATCACGGCGCGGCGAGAGCGGCGCAGAGTTCGTCGAGGTCGGGCGCGTGCGCGAGGCCTTCCACGGCGGCCAGCACGCGTTCGGCATGTGCACGCGAGATCGCGCGCGTGGCGTTGTCGAAGTACTTGCGCTCGATCTCGGCCCGCGACAGTGGCCGCGCGTCGGCGCCGCGGTTCACGCGTTCGCGGCGCTGCAGCCGCCGCCCGTCCCGCAGCTCGATCTCCACGCAGCCGGAGAAATAGCGCGGAAACGCGGACTCGTCGTCGTGCTCGCACTGCACGCGCTCGGCCAGCGCGAGGATCGCGGGGTCGGCCAGGCTGGCAGGCTCCAGTTCCTCGAGCGTGAAGCGTCCGCGGACCAGGCAGGCCGCCACGAAGTATGGCAGGCTGAACTTAGCGTCGTACTCGCCGCGCGGCCGGCGCTTCGCGGCTGCCGGTTCGCAGACCACCGGCATCTGGTTGCGGTGAATCCGCGCCGTCACACGCACGACTTCGTCGGGCTGGAATCCATGCTCGGCACGCAGCGCGAGGGCTGCGTCGCCGCAGGCGTGGTTGAAGTGACAGACCGGGTAGGGCTTCAGTGCGACCGTGCGCAGTTCCCAGGTCTCGCCGAGCCCGTCGAGCAGGCGCGGCGCGAGCGCCGAGTCAGGCGCGTGGGCACCGAGGAACGCGTTGTAGAGACCGAACCGACCCTCGAACGCCCTGGCCGGGCTCTCGAAGCCGTGCACCGCGAGGCTCGCCGCGGTCAGGCCGCTCGCGGCGGCCCACCCGGGATGAAAGCGCTTGTTCCACGACCCGTCGTCGAGGAACTCCATGCTGCCCGACGCGGTGCTGAGCGCAAGACCGAGCGCGTGCGCGTGGGCGTGCACGTCGGCCCCCTGCAGATAGGCCGCCGCCAGCGTCGCTCCGAACACGCCGATCACGCCCGTGGGGTGGAAGCCCACCTTCTGCCACCACCCGCCCGCGTGCTGCCCGAGGCGCGCGTCCGCTTCCACCGCGAGCACGTATGCCGCGAGCGCCCGGGCGCCGCTGGCCCGGTGCCGGCGAGCCGCGGCCAGCACCGCCGGCAGTGCGCTCGCGGAGGCGTGCACGACGCTCGCCGGGTGCGTGTCGTCGTAGTCGAGCCCGTGGACCAGGATGCCGTTCAGCAGCGCGGCGTCGCGCGCGCCCCAGCGCTCGCGACGCCCGATGACGACGTGGTCGCCCGGCTCCGCGAGGGCGCCGATGCCCGCGGCGCAGCGGCGCGCGAACTCGAAGCCCCCCGAAGCGAAGGCGATGCCGATCGCGTCGAGGATGCAGGCGCGGGCGGCGGCCTGCACGTCGGCCGGCACCTGCGCGAGGTCGAAGCTCGCGGCGTAGGCAGCCAGCCGCTGCGACACTGTGACCGAGGACGGCGAAGCGATCTCGGGCACGGACACGGCGTGCAAGGGGCACCTCCGGGACGAAGCCCCGAAGTCTAGCCGGAAATGTCCGGACAATTAAGCCCGTTCGGGCGCGGCCGCACCGAGCGCGAGCAGGCGCCGCGCCTGCGCGGCGACGGGCGCGTCGACGAAGAGGCCGTCCACCTGGATGGACGCGATGCCGGCCGCCTCGGCACGTTCGAAGGCCTCGACGACGGCGCGCGCCTGCGCGAGCTCGGCCGCGGTCGGCGCGAACGCCGCGTTGGCGAGCGGCACCTGGTCCGGGTGGATGCAGAGCTTGCCCTGGAAGCCCATCTGCCGGGCACGTGCCGCAGCGCGCCGAAAGCGCTCGGAATCGCGGATCTGCAGCTCGACGGTGTCGATCGGCGCCTCGAGCCCCGCGACGCGCGAACAGTGCACGAGGCGCGCCCTGGCATAGGCCAGCTCGCCCTCCTCCGCCGTCCACTGCAGGCGCAGATCGAGCGTGTAGTCGCCGCCGCCGAACGCCACGCGCCGCACGCGCGGCGAAGCGGCGCAGATCTGCTCGAGCGCGACGACGCCGCGCGCGGTTTCGACCAGGGGCACGAGCTCGAGCGCGCCGGCCGGCAACTCCCGCTCGCGCTCGAGCTGCGTCAGCAGCCAGTCGAACGTGCGCACGGACTGGGCGCACTCGCTCTTCGGCAGCACGAGACCGTCGAGCCACGGCCCGACCACGGCCTGCAGGTCGCCGTAGCACCACGCGGTGTCCCAGCCGTTCACGCGCACGAAGCCGGCACAGCCGCGCGGGCGCCGCAGCGCTTCGACCACCGAGGCCCTCGCCGCCGTCTTCTCCTCTGCGGCGACCGCGTCCTCGAGGTCGAGGATCGCCACGTCGGCCCCGGACTGGAACACCTTCTCGACGCGCCGGGGATGGTTGCCGGGCGTGAACAGCCAGCTGCGGCGGGGGGTGGGGGCGTTCATGCGCGCGGGTCTCCGGTCGATCGTGCAGGGGTTCAGGCGGCCGACCAGCCGCCGTTCGCGCCGGACTGCCAGCCCCGCTTAAGCTGCAGCGAGTAGGTGTAGCGGTCGGCGGGGTGCTCCGAGACCGAGATCTCGAACAGTCGCTGGTCGGGTCCGGCGTAGCGGCGCACGACCGTCAGGCTCGGCGTGCCCTCGGGCACTTCGAGCGAGTCGAGCATGTGCGGCGGCACCGTGCCGCCCTTGATCTCGATGTCGACCGTGGCGACTTTCTGGCCGAAGCGCTGCTCGAGGATCTCGTACACCGGCTGCGCGCGCCGCCCGATCGCCTCCGCCACGGCCGCGTGGTCCGGCAGCACGTAGACGTCCACCCAGCAGATCGGCAGGCGCGACTCGCGCAACCGCCGCAGGCAACTGATGCGCACCCAGCGGCTGCCGGTGGTGCAGCCGAGCTGCCGCGCGAGCTTGCGGCCGACGCGCACCTCTTCCGTCGCGAGCACGGAGAGCTTGCTCTCCGCCGGATACTGCAGGAGCTCGGCGGGCGAGCGTACGGCCTGCACGTAGCTCTGGGTGGGCTGGCGCGACTTCACGACCGTGCCGACGCCCTGGTGCCGGCCGATCAGGCCGAGATCCTCGAGCCGGCGCAGCGCCTCGCGCACCGTGTGTCGGCTGACCGAGAACTGAGTGGTCAGCTCGAGCTCGCCGGGCAGCGTGTCGCCAACCGAGAGCCGGCCGGAGCGGATGTCCGCGATCAGCGATTCGGCGACGTGCTGGTAGCGCTTGCGCGGTACGGCGGCCCGGCCGCCTGCGTTCGTGGCCCTCTTCGGCATTGCTTCCCTCCGCGACGGCCCCCGGGCCGCGTTGACACGCCCCCGGTGCGTGCCTAGCATTTGTCCGGACAAGTTCGGTCATTCTAGAGCAAGAGCGGACCATGGTGCAGAGCGCGAAGCAGGTCGGCGAGAACCGGTGGCGCGAGACGTTCGGCCGCTACTACGAGGACTTCGGGGTCGGCGAGATCTACGAGCACCGGCCGGGCCGCACGATCACCGCCACCGACAACACGTGGTTCACGCTGCTGACGATGAACACGCACCCGATGCACTTCGACGAGGAGTACGCGCGGGCCAGCGAGTTCGGCCGCACGATCGTCTGCAGCCCGTTCACCGTCGCGCTGCTGGTCGGCATGAGCGTCACGGACGTCAGCCAGAAGGCGATCGCGAACCTCGGCTGGCGCGAGATCAAGCTCACCCACCCGGTCTACGCCGGGGATACCCTCTATGCCGAGTCCCGCGTGCTGGACAAGCGCGAGTCGAAGTCGCGCCCCGAGGCGGGCGTCGTCACGGTCGAGACCATCGGCCGCAACCAGGACGGCACCGTCGTCTGCACGTTCGAGCGCACGATCCTGGTCGCCAAGCGCGGCCACGGCATCGAGGACAAGATCGACTACTAGAGGGTTCGGCGCCGCCCGCGCCGGACCTTCCACCGGAGCCCACGCCCATGGCCACCGCCCCCGCGGACGCACGCCCGTCCACCGACGAAGAACTGCAGATCCTCGACGCCATCGACGCCTGGGTCGAGAAGGAAGTGCGGCCGATCGCGCGCAAGTTCGACCAGGCGGACGAGTATCCGCACGACCTCGTCGAGCAGATGAAGGAACTCGGCCTGTTCGGCGCGACGATCTCGCCCGAGTACGGCGGCCTCGGGCTGTCCGCGTCGACCTACGCGCGCATCGTCACCCGGATCGCCTCGGTGTGGATGGCGCCGACCGGCATCTTCAACTCGCACCTGATCATGGCGCAGGCGGTCGAGCGCGCGGGCACGCCGGCGCAGAAGGCGAAGTGGCTGCCGAAGTTCGCGACCGGCGAACTACGCGGCGGCATCGGCCTCACCGAACCGAACGCCGGCACCGACCTGCAGGGCATCCGCACCCTCGCGGTGCGCGACGGCGCCCACTTCCGCATCAACGGCACGAAGACCTGGATCACGAACGGCGTCTACGGCACCTGCTTCGCGGTGCTGACGAAGACGAACCCGAATGCCGAGCCCCGGTACAAGGGCATGAGCATGTTCCTGTGCGAGAAGGGCGCGGGCTTCACCGTCGGCAAGAAGCTGAAGAAGCTCGGCTATCGCTCGATCGACAGCGCGGAGCTCGTGTTCGACGACCACCGCGTGCCGGCCGACCAGCTGATCGGCGGCGAGGAAGGCCACGGCTTCCACCACGCCGTCGGCGGCCTCGAACTCGGGCGCATCAACGTCGCGGCCCGCGGCGTCGGGCTCGCCCAGGGCGCGCTGCAGGAAGCCCTGCGCTACGCGCAGCAGCGCCAGACCTTCGGCAAGCCGATCGCGCAGCACCAGGCGATCCAGCTGAAGCTCGCCGACATGGCGACCCGCACGGAAGCCGCCCGCCTGCTGGTCGAGCAGGCGGCGCGCAAGTACGACACCGGCGAGCGCTGCGACCTCGAGGCCGGGATGGCGAAGCTGTTCGCCTCCGAGGCCGCGGTCGCCAACAGCCTCGACGGCATGCGCATCTTCGGCGGCTACAGCTACTCCACCGACTTCGACATCGAGCGTTACTTCCGCGACTCGCCGCTGATGTGCATCGGCGAGGGCACCAACGAGATGCAGCGGATCATCATCGCGAAGCAGCTGGTGGCGAGGAACCCCGCGTGAGCGCGCCGACGGGCGGCAGCCGGGAAGACGCGGCCGGCGGGGCCGCGCGTGCGGCGGCGAACCTGCCGCTCGAGGGCATCCGCGTGCTGACCTTCGAGAACTTCGGGGCCGGCCCGTTCGGCTCGATGTATCTCGCCGACCTCGGCGCCGAGGTGATCAAGATCGAGAACCGCGAGGCCGGCGGCGACGCGACCCGCAACATGGGGCCCTACTTCCTCGGCCCCAACGACAGCCACTTCTTCCAGACCTTCAACCTCAACAAGAAGAGCGTCACGCTGAACCTCAAGGTGCCGGCGGGACGCGAAGCGTTCCGCAGGCTGGTCGCTCGCTCGCACGTGGTGCTGAACAACCTGCGCGGCGACCAGCCGGAGAAGCTCGGGCTCGACTATGCCTCGCTCGCGGACGTGAACCCGCGGATCGTCTGCGCGCACCTGTCCGCCTACGGCCGCGACAACGAGCGCAAGGGCTGGCCGGGCTACGACTACCTGATGCAGGCCGAAGCCGGCTACCTGCACCTGACCGGCGAGCCCGGCACGCCGCCGGCGCGGATGGGCCTGTCGATCATCGACTTCATGACCGGCATCACGACCTCGGTCGGCATCCTCGCCGCGCTGGTCGGCATCGCGCGCACCGGCCGCGGGCGCGACATCGACGTCTCGCTGTTCGACGTCGCGCTGCACCAGCTCTCCTACCCCGGCAACTGGTACCTGAACGAAGGCCTGAACACCGGCCGGATGCCGCGCAGCAGTCATCCGTCGGCCGTCCCCGTACAGCTGTTCGAGACCGCGGACGGCTGGATCTTCGTGATGTGCATGACCCAGAAGTTCTGGGTAGTGCTCGTGCAGGAGATGGGCCGGCGGGATCTCGAGGCGCATCCCGACTTCGCGACGCCGGAGGCACGCCGGAAGAACCGCGACCGCCTGACCGTCGTGCTCGACGAGGAGTTCCGGCGCGCCACCACCGCAGACTGGCTGAAGCGCCTGAACGGACTGCTCCCCGCAGCGCCCGTCTACGATCTCGCGCAGGCGCTCGACAACCCGTACCTGCGCACCATCGGCATGGTGCGTAACGTGCCGCACCCCGCACGCGCCGATTTCCGGGCGCTCGCGAACCCGATCAAGCTCGACGGGGCACGACTGCCGTCGCGGACCGCGTCGACGCTGGGCGCCGACACCGAGGCGCTGCTGCGCGAGTGTGGCTACGACGCGGACGGGATCGCCGCGCTGCAGGCCGCCGGCGCGCTCTAGAACGTGACGCGCCACCCGATCGTGCGGCTCGCGACCCCCGCTCCCGGTACGAGCGCGCGCGGCGTGGGCACTGCCGCGCCTCGCTCAGGACTTGCCGCGCGGGTCCACTCCCCCGCCGAGCTTCCGCGAAGCTACCGTGAGCGCGAGGCTCCACGCGACGATCGCCGCGACCACCGTGTACACCGCCGGATCTTCGGGCTGCGGACCGTCGCGCCACTCGTTGAGCGCGACGATGATCGCGAGGCCGGACAGCCAGCCGAGCGGTGCGTAGAACTCCTTGATCACGACCCGCCGCCAGTTGAACTCCATGCCGTTCAGCGTCGCGCCGAGTCCCGACAGGTTCGGGATCAGGCGCGGCACCCGCCGGCAGAAGTCCTCGTAGTCCGCGCCGAACCTGGTGCGCAGGAAATCCTCTTCCGCAGCGATGATGCCGACGTGCACGAGCACCGCGAGCGGCACGCCGATCGCGAGGAGCAGCCAAGAATTCGCGCCGATCGCGAAGCCGACCAGCAGCAGCAGGTTCCCGAAGTACATCGGGTTGCGCGTGTGGTTGTAGAAGCCCCTCGTGACCAGCCGCTCCGCGTAGACCTGGCGGCCCTTGCCGCCGCGGATGATGTAGTCGAGGCCGATCGTCGCGACGCGCACGAGCTCGCCGAGCACGGCGATCGGGAACCCGATCAGCGCGGCGACCCACGGCTCCGCGAGCAGCTTCGGGCCCGGGATCAGCACGAGCACCAGCGCGACCGGCATCAGCAGGCCGCGCCAGCGGAAGCACTGGCGTCCGAATTCGACGAGGGTCATCCGCGGTCCTCCGGGCGAGGCGCGGATTCTATCTTGAGGTGAGCTCCCCGATGAAACTCGAAGGCATCAAGGTCGTCGACCTGTCGCTGTTCCTGCCCGGCCCGCACCTGTCGATGATGATGGCGGACCATGGCGCCGAGGTGATCAAGGTGGAGCCGCCCGGCGAGGGCGATCCCGGCCGCCACATCGGGCTCGGACAGGACGGCCACACCGTATTCTTCAGGAACGCCAACCGCGGCAAGCGCAGCGTGTGCCTGAACCTGAAGCAGCCCGAGGCCCGCGAGGCGCTGCTGAAGCTGTGCGAGGACGCGGACGTCTTCCTCGAGGCTTTCCGGCCCGGCGTCGCGAAGCGGCTCGGCTTCGACTACGAGACGGTCCGCGCGCGGAATCCGCGGATCGTCTACGCCTCGATCACCGCGTTCGGACAGAGCGGTCCCTATCGCGACGTCCCGGCGCACGACCTGGCGGTCGAGGCGCTGTCCGGCGTGCTGAGCGTGAACCTCGGGCCGGACGACCGGCCCGCTCAGCCCGGCGTGCCGGCCTCCGACATGGCGGCGAGCCTGATGGCGCTGTCCGGCATCCTGATGGCGCTGTACCGGCGCGAGAAGACCGGCCGCGGCGACTACCTCGACATCGCGATGCACGACAGCCTCGTCGCGTGGCTGCCGAACGTACTCGGCCCGGTGTTCGTCGAGAAACGCCATCCCGTTCCGAAGCACGAGCGCACGTGGGGCGGCTCGGGCTTCTACCGCATCTACGAAACGAAGGACGGCCGCCACGTCGTGCTCGGCGGCCAGGAACTCAAGTTCGTGCGGAACCTGCTCGGCGAATGGGGTCGCCTCGACCTCGTCCCGCTCGCCGAGCGCGGGCCTGGGCCGCAGCAGCTGCCGCTGGTCGAATTCCTGGCCGCGAAGTTCCGCGAGCGGACGCAGGCCGAGTGGGTGGAATGGTTCGCAGGGCGCGACGTGTCGTTCGCCCCGGTCAAGAACCTGCGCGAGGCCTTCGACGACCCGCACGTGCACGCGCGCGGCATGCTGCTGCACGACGCGGCCGGGCGCGAGCATCTCGGCATCCCGATCCGGTTCGCCGACGAGCCGGGCCGCCCCGACTTCGCCCTCGCGAGGCTCGGCGAGCACTCCGAGCAGGTGCTGCGCGAGGCCGGCTACGACGAGGCGCGGATCGCGGCGCTGCGCGCGGCCGGCGCGCTCGGCTGAAGCCGCCCGTTGCGTCGATCCGCCGTGCGGCCGCGGCGGCCGGCGCGGCGGCACGCGGCTTGCAGGCTCGAGCGACATGGAACGGATCGATTCCAACCAGCTCGCCGGCTACCGCGACCGCCTGCTCGAGCGCGATCGGCATCTCCGCAGCGAGATCGACGCGACGCGCCTGCCGCCCGAAGAGGCGGGACCCGCGAACATCGTCGGGGGCGTGCGCGACAGCGGCGAGGACTCCGTAGCGATCCACGAGCAGGAGCTGAATTACGCCGACCTGGCGCGCGACGTCAACGAACTCAACGAGATCGCCGCGGCGCTGGACCGCATCCGCGACGGCGGCTACGGCACCTGCGAGAACTGCGGCGGCGAGATCGCGAGGGCGCGGCTCGATGCGCAGCCGACGGCGCGCCGCTGCATCCGGTGCCAGTCGTCGTGGGAGAAGACGCACGTCGGGCGCCCGGCACCGACCCTCTGAGCGTGCGCGTCCGCCGGCTCGGTGACCGATGCGACGAACCCCGATCGGACACCCGCCGCCAGAGCAGGAAGCGTCCGCCGCTCGGACGCGGAGGAAGCCCCTATCGATCAGGCGGGGAAGAAGTCTATCGGCTTGGTCGTCGTGATCAGCTCGACGTCGCGGTCCTCGAACCGGAACATCTTGATGCGCGCGACCAGCTTGCGCTCCAGCTCGGGATCGCCGAGCTCGCTCGACAGGACCTTGCAGTCCGTGACCTCGCCCGTCGGTGCGATCGTCAGCTGCACGACCACTTTGCCCTGGAGTTGCGGGTTGTCGCGCAGCGCCCGGCTGTAGAGCGCGTAGATCGCCGCCTTGTTGCGATCGAAGACCAGCTCGATCTCCTCGCGCGAGCGCGAGGCTTTGCTGCTCGTGCCGGTGCGACGCGCCTCGGCCTGCTGCTTCCTCATGTCGTCGGCGAACGAGCCCACGCCCTGCGTCGAGTGGCCGCGCAGCGAGCCGGGACCGCCGCCGAACCCGGCCGACATGCCGGCGGTGTTGATGCCGCCGCTGCTGCGCGCCGCGGTGTTCGAGGTGATCAGGCTGCGCTCCGCGCGCGAGGGTCCGTCCACCTTCGTGGTCAGGTTCTTCGCGCTCGCGAGCTGCGACGTGTCGAGCATCTCGCGCAGTTCCTTCAGGTCGTCCTGCACGTTGGCCAGCGCCTTCTCCGCGCGCTGCCGCGCGTCCGGCTGCGGGCGCGGCGGCTGGGGCACGTCCGGCACCTTAGCCACGGGCTCGGGCTTCGGCTCCGGCTTCTTCTCCTCGACGCGCGGCGGCGGCGGCTGCAGCACGAGCTTCACGACTTCCTCGGGCACCGGCGGCGGCAGCGCGCGCTCCGGCGTCGGCAGCAGCGGGATCGCGATGCCGCCGATCAGGAACAGCAGCAGGCCCACGGCGAGCAGGCGCTCGAACCGGCGTTCCTCGGCCTCCGAGGCCGACCAGGGCAACTCGAAGACGCGGTAGTTGGTGGCGAGTGCGGTCATGCGGTGTGCGACCCGGCGCGTCTGGAGTTACCGGACCGGGCCGCCGAAGGCCCGCTCCCTCTCGATCACCGCGAGCGAGACCTTGCCGATGTCGGCCGCGGTCGCGGTCGTCAGGATCGTCTTCAGCACGCTGTACGGCAGCGTCTTGTCCGCCATCACGGTGACCTCGCGCGCCGTGGGATCGTCCGGGGCCAGCAACCGCTTGCGGCTGCTCTCCTCGGCGAGCCGCGTCCGCAGCGTCTCGAGCGCGGGCGACCCCGGGTTCGAGAGATCCGCGACCGTGGCGGTCGGCGTGCCGTTCACGAACACCGTGTCCCGCGTGACCATCATCACCGTCGACTGGCGCGGCTTGGCCTCCGACACCGACTCGGGGATCGCGATGTTCTTCGTGTTCGGCAGGATCTCGTAGTCCGCGTTGTGCACGAGCATGTACACGACGAGGATCACGAAGATGTCGATCATCGGGATCAGGCCCGACATGCCGTGGCCGCCGGAGGACGCGGCCCCGCCCTTGTGCTGCCCCTTGCGGTGGCGCTTGAGCCTGGACGCGATCACGGCTGGCCTCCCGCGGCGAGCGGCGCGTCGCCGAGCGAGATCTGCGGGAACAGTTCGCCGCGCGCCGGGCGCCCGTCGAGCGTGCCTTCGAAGCTGCGCACGGCGTCCATCACCTGCACGATGGTGTCGTAGGGCACGTCCGGCTCGAGCAGCAGCGTGGCGGTCCGCAGGTCGGGGAACTGCGCCTTCACGCGGCTCAGGTACGCCGAGAGCCCCTCGTAGTCGTACCCGGCCGCGGTGTTGGGCAGCTGCGTCAGCGGTCCCGTGTTCTTGTCCTGCACCACCAGCGACTGCGCACGCACCACGACCTCGAGCTCGAGGTTGCGCGGCAGGTCGAGCGGCTGCTCCATGCTGGCGGCCGGCAGGTCGAGCTCCACGATGCTGGTCTTCGAGAAGACCGCCGTGAAGATCAGGAAGAACAGGAGCACGACGAAGATGTCGATCATCGGCACGATGTTCAGGTCGTTCCGACCCTTGTAGCGCGCGTGATTGCGCGCCTGCCGGCGTGCAATCGCGGAGCCGCTCATGCGCGGGCGCCCCGGATCTCCGGCGCCGCGGACGCGCCGCTACGGGCCGCCGCGGCTGCCGCCGCCTGCGACTCGGGGTCGGCGCGACGCTCGCTCAACGAGTTCAGGAACTTCACGGTCGCGACCTCGAGGCTGTCCACGATGTTCGTGGTCTTGGTCTCGAGGAACAGGTGCGCGAGCAGCAGCGTGATCGCCACCAACAGGCCGAGCGCGGTGTTGTTCATCGCGACCGAGATGCTCGCCGACAGCAGGCTGGCCTTCTCGGCCGGGTTGGCCGTGGCCACCGCCGCGAACGCGTTGATGAGGCCGAGCACGGTGCCGAACAGGCCGAACAGCAGCGCGATGTTCGCGAGCGAGGCCAGGTAGTGCGTGCGCTTCTCGAGGCGCGGGATCACCTCGACGAGGCTCTCCTCCATCGCCTTCTCGATGTCGTCGCGACGCTTCGCGGTCTGGATCCGGCTCATGCCGTAGCGCATCACCTGCGCGAGCGCGGTGTCGGAGTCCTGGGCGACGTTCATCGCCTGGCGGAAATTGCCGGCCTCGAACAGCGGCTGCAGTTCGTCCCAGAAGCGCTTGTTGCCGCTTCCCGACTTCTGCAGGTACACGAAGCGCTCCACGGCGATGACCACGCCGATGACCCAGATCAGCGTGGTCGGGTAGAGGAACACTCCACCCTGCTTGTAGAAGTTGACGATGAGATCGAACATTGGGGGCTCCCTGGCAACCTGCTCGTACGTCCGGTCGAGGCCGGGCGATTTGACCTAACGAATGTGACGGAATCCGTGGCTCACTTCTCAGCGCGCGACGCACTGCCCGCTTCGGACGGCTGCGCATTCGCATTCGTGACGGGCGTCGCGGCCCGGGGCCGGTCGGGACCGAGCGCCCCGTAGTACTCGACCTCGCGCCGGAACACCTCGCGGTCCACCGGCTGCAGCGCCTCGTCGATCAGGCTGTTGACCGGCTTGCCGACCAGGTCGCCGATGTCCGAACGCTTCCACGGCACCACCACCATCACCTTCGGCAGCTCGCGGTTGCCGGTGATCTCCGTGGTGTCGAGATCGAGCCGGTCGATCGCGCGGGCACCGGCGCGCGGCGTGCGCGCCTGGCCCGCAGGCTCCGCTCGACTGGATCGCGACGCGTCGACCGGGGTCGCCGGCGCGGCAGCCGTGCGCGCGGCCGCGGCGGCGGCAGGTGCCACGGCCGGTTCGGTCGACTGGGCCTGCACGGTGCACGCTGCCAGCATCGCGGCGAGCGCGACGCCTCCGTGAGCGATACGGTTCGTCATGCGCCCTCCTCCGCCGCCGCCGACTGCGCGGTGCGGGCATTGCTGCCCAGTCGTTGGCGCAGCTCCGCGATCCAGGCCGACATCTGCTTGTCCTCGCCGCCGCGCAGCGCCAGCGCTGTCTCGTAGTGCTCGAGTGCCGCGCCCGGCCGCTGCAGGTAGAGGTCGAGCAGCACGCCGAGGTTCCGGTGCGTGCGCCCGGACTGCGGATCGAGTTCCAGCGCGCGGCGATAGGCGCGCTCCGCGTCCGCGAAGCGGCCGAGTTCGCGGTAGACCCTGCCGAGCTGCGCGTGCGCGGCGGCGCTGTCCGGGTTGCGGCGCACCGCCTCCGCGAGCGCGGCCTCCGCCTCGGTCCACCGGCCCGCCCGCGACAGGAGCACCCCGAGGTTGACGGACGCGCCGGCGAACGCGGCGTGCTCGGCGGCAATCCCGGCGAACGCCGCCTCCGCCGCCGCGGCATTGCCGCCCTCGGCGCTCGCGACCGCGTCGGCGAAGCGCGCGACGAGCGCCGGCGGCACGGCCACCGTCGCCGTCACGGGAGTCGTCGCACCGACCGGGGCGGACGACGCGGCGGCCTGCGGCGCGCCCGCGGCGGCTTCGCCGGGCGCCGTCGCTGCGACGGGCGTCATCGCCGGCTCGGCAGGGGTCGCGGCCGCGACGGCGCGAGTGGCGGTCGGCTCGGCGACGAGCGCCTCGTGCTCCTCGAGCTTCGCGAACCGCGCGGGCTTCAGTTCCGCGAGGGCGGCGTAGCTCCGGCGCACCGCCGCGTCGTACACGCCGTCCGGCGCGCGCGCGACGTTCACGAGGTGGATCTCGATCGCCTTCTCCTCGAACGGGAAGGCCTGCTCCTCGAGCAGCAGGTCGTACTGCTCGAGCGCGTCACCCGACAGCGACTTCGGGCGCTCGGACTGCATCAGGTCCCCGCCGAGCCGGCGGTAGAGCTCCGCCATCTCGAAGGTCGCGGCCGTCGAGACCTCGGCGATGCCGTAGCCGTCGGCGGCCTCGTAACCCTCGAGCGCGGCCTCCATCGCGCGGCGCTTGGCGTCCAGCGAGCGCTTCAGCGGCGCGGTCAGGCGAATCGCCACGAACGCGTCCCGCGCGGGCGCGGCCAGTTCCAGCGCGGCCTTCGCGGCCAGGAATCGGCTGCGGTCGGTGCGCGCGGCACCGGCGCGGCGGTCGGCCTCGACGACGTCGCGCAGCAGCGCGCTGCGGCGCTTCGCGTCGCCGCCGGCCAGCGCGAGGTCGGCGAGCTTCTGGCGCGCCTCGATCGCGGGCTCGAACGGCTCCGGGAAGCGCTTCACGTAGGCTTCCCACATCGCGACCGTGCGCGCCACGTCGCCCGACTCCTCGTACAGCACGGCCGCCTGCGACAGCGCCTCGCGCTGCACCTCGACGGGCTCGGCGGCGGTGTTCGCGATTCGCTCGAACTCGACGGCGGCCGGCCCCGGTCGGCCGGCCTCGACATAGGCGACCGCGAGCTTGCGCGTCACGTCGGCCTGCAGCTCGCTCTTCGGGAAGTTGCGGCGGAAGGACTCCAGGACGTCGATCGCGCGGGGCCAGTCCTGCATCTGCAGCAGCAGCGCGGCCGCGTCGTAGTCGGCGGTGCTGCGCACCCTCGCCGTCGGCGCCAGCTGCGCGACGCGCAGGAAGTCGCTGACCGCGCCGGCGGAGTCGCCCGCCGCCTTCTTCGCCTCGGCCTGCCGGTAGACGCTGGCCGCCAGGCGCTCGTCGATCGCGGCCCGCTGCGGGTCCGCCGCGGGCAGCAGCGACTGCACCTGCAGGTACGCACCCTCCGCGCGGTCGAACTCGCCGAGTTCGAACCGGCCGTTCGCGAGCACGGTCCACGCGGTGCGCTGCTTCTCGGCGTCCACGGGCGGCTGTTTCGCGAGCACCAGGTCCGCGGTCGCGATGGCCTGGGCATAGTCCTTCAGGTCGAAGTACTCGCGCGCCGTGCGCACGAGCACCGCCGCGCTCTCGGGATGCGACTCGTAGGTCGTCGCGAACCGCAAGCCGCTCGCCAGCCGCTGCCGCTGCAGATCGACCTTCGCGTCGCCGGCCGGCAACTGGCCCTCTTCCTTGTCGTACGCGACGAGCGCCGCGTAGGCCGCCACGCCCGACCTGTCGTGGGGCGCATAGGCGTATGCCGTGCGCTCGTACTCGGCCGCGGCCGCGCGGAACTGCCGGCTCTCGAACAGCGAGTCCGCGAGCAGGTAGTTCGTGGCCGGCGCTTCCGCATCGTCCGGGAACGACTGCAGGAATTCGCGGTACCAGCGCGCCGCCTCCTGGTAGTCCCCCGCCTGCTTGGTGCGCTGGGCCTCCGAATGATGGAACGCCGCGAGATCCTTGACGTTCGACTTGAGCTGGGAGACGACGAGCGGCAGCGACTTCGGGTCGCGCGAGGCCCAGAACGGGGAGCCGAGACGGTAGCGCTCGACGAACTCGCGCTTGCCGTCGAGCACGAGGCTCGCGAAGCCGCCGCGCCGGTAGGCATCCACCGCCTGCATCTGCAGCACCGGCGACTGCTCGTGGTTCGGATCGCGCTTGGCGAACGCGCGGTAGGCGTTCGCGGCGTCGGTCCACCGCTCCTGGTCGACGTACAGATCGCCGAGCGTGCCGTACAGCATCCAGGCGTACGGCTTGTCGCCCGCGCGGGCGAGGAACGCGTCGACGCCCCTGGCCTCTTCCTCGGCGGAGAACGAGATCGCGCTGACCCTCAGCGTGTCCTCGATCAGCTCGCGCTGCGGGCGCGTCAGGGCCTCGAGGTCGACGACGCCGTCCGGGCGCGCGGGATCCGCCAGCTTGCGGTCGAGCAGCCGCGCGAAGGAGCCGAGCGCGGCCTCGACGTCGCCGCGCTTGAACAGCGCCCAGCCGTGCTTGTAGAGGCTCTGTTCGTAGAACTCCGAGCGCGGGCCGATCGCCATCACCGCGGCGTACGCCGCCTCGGCGTCCGCCCAGCGCTGCGCGCTGAACAGCATCTCGCCGCGGCGGAACTGCGCCTCGTCGAGATACCGGCTGCCGGGATGACGCGCGACCAGCGCGTCGAGGGTGGCGAGCGAACGCTCGATCTGCTGGTCCGCCTCGTAGGCGCGGGCCAGCTGGTAGAGCACGGAGTCGTTGCGCTCGAAGGTCGGGTGCGCATCGAGCAGCGCCGCGTACAGCTTGATCGCGTCGCTCGTGTCGAGCGGCGAGCCCTGCGCGAGGTCGGTCTCGATCCGCTCGCGCTCGCCGGCTTCGAGCTTGAGGTCGCCGAGCCGGCGCATGGCCTCCGCGCGCAGCAGCGCGTCGCCGCGGCCGAGGTCGAGGAACTCCTGGTAGCTCCGGCGCGCGCGGTCCTCGCCCGCCTCGACGGGCTCGTCGACGCGGATCTCGACCTGGCGGTTCTTGAGGTCGCGGATCGTCGGCGCGCGCTTGCGATCCGCGGCGGCGTCCAGCGCCGGCGCCACGACGAGCGCCGCACCGAGCGCGAGCGCCACCGCGCTGCCGAGCGTCGGGCGGCGGGTCACGGGCGGGTCTCCGCGGTCGGAGGCGCCGCGGCGGCGCCCGGTCCCGGCGCGGCGACGGCCGCGGAAGCACGATCGTAGATCGTCGCCAGCGAATAGCGTGCCTGCACGAGGTAGGTGTCGATGCGTGCCTTCTGCGACTCGAGCTCGCGCACGGCGATGTCCGCGAGGTAGCGGGCCTGGCCGGACTTCAGCGCGGCGACCTGCGCGCGCGCTCCTTCGATCCGGGGGCGGAGCGCGGCGATCCGCTGGGCGAACTCGCCGTTGCGGTCGGGCACGGCCTCGCGTGCCTCCTGCACCAGCGACCAGCGGCTCTCGGTCTCGCGCAGCGCCTGCGCGGTCTCGCGCAGGCCCTTCCGCGCCGCCCACGCGCGCGCGCGGAAGCCTTCGTTCATCTGCCAGTAGATGACGCCCCTGGCCAGCCGCAACTTCTCGCGCGCGGCCTGGATCTCGGGATCCGCCGCGTCGCCCGCGGCGGCGAGCGCCTCGAGCTCGGCCACCTGCGCCCAGATCTCGCGCTCGCGCGCGGTGCCGAGCGCCGCAACGTCGCCGGTGGCCTCGGCGCTCGCGATGCGCGACTCGAGCTCGGTCCGGCGCCGCTGCAGCGCCTCGACTTCGACGCCCTCGAGACTCGCCATCACCTGCGGCAGGCGGCGCTCGTAGCGCTCCTTGCGGGTCTCCAGCATGTTCTCGTAGGCCTCGACGCTCGTCAGCCACTGCTGCAGGTTGCGCTCCAGGAAGAGCAGCATCCGGTAGTTCTTGAGTCCTTCCTGGAACTCGTTCTGGGCCAGCAGGTGGTAGAGATAGCGCGACTCCGGGGCGTCCGGCAGGCTCGCGAGCTGCCAGAACCAGCCCATCTGCCCGCGCGATTCGTTCGCGACGATGGTGTCGAGCAGGCCGCCCGCGCGGATCGCGCCCACGGACTCGTCGATGCGGTTGCGCTCCGCGGCGAACTCGCGGATCGCCGTCTCGTAGTACTCCGCGGCCTGGCGGTTGGCGCCCAGCTTCGCGAACGCGTAGGGCACGGCGAGGTACGACTCCTGGACGGCGGCGTCCAGCAGGTTGCGGCCGTGCAGCTCGAGCCAGGGCACCAGGGCGTCGCGGTAGTTCTGCGCGGCGGTATCGGCCCAGCCGACGCCTAGCAGCGCCCGGCTCGACAGCGGCCCCTCGAGTCGGACGCGCTCGAGCACCGGCCGCGCGTCGGCCGGCCGGTCGGCCTGCAGGTACGCGTAACCCAGCGCGAGATTCGCCTTGTCGCGCAGCGCCACCAGCTCGGGAGTCCGGCGGTCCAGCAGACCGACCGCGTCCAGCATCTTCGCGCCTGCCGCGAGCCGGCCATTGCGCACCAGTGCGACGCCGAGGTTGAACTGGGCGTATGCGGACCACGTGCGCGGGCCCTGCCAGCCATCGAGCGAGCGGATCGCCTCGTCGTACCTGCCCTGCCGCAGCAGCGACTGCGCGAGCAGCATGCGCCGCTCCGCTTCCATGTCGGGCGTCAGGCCCGCGCGGCCGGCCTGCGCGAGCGTCGCGACCGCGTCCTCGTAGTAGCCGCGCTGGTACCAGACCTTGCCGAGATAGAAACGCGCGCGGTCGCGGACCGGCGCCGGCACGTTCGGCCGGTCGAGCACCGCGGCGAAGATGCGTCCGGCCTCGCGATGCTGCCCGAGCGACAGGTAAAGCCCGCCGAGCAGCAGTTCGGCGTCGTCGGCGTGATTCTGGAGACGCCCCTTCTCGCGCGCCGCGGTGAGACGGGTGAGCGCGCCGAAGTAGTCGTCCTGGTAGAAGTGGAACAGCACGTCGCCGTAGTGCAGGTCCTGGACCTGCACGGGCGGCAGCGCGCCCGGCCGCGGTGCACCGTCGTCGGCCGCGGCGGGCACCGCCGCGGTCGCAAGCCACGCGAGTGTCGCCGCGAGCGCGCCGAGGCGCCGCGGGCCCGGGCCTCGACTCACTCCCACTCCTTGACGACGAACTCGGGCTGCTGCTTCGACACCCGGTCGGAGATCCGGAGCTCGAGGTACTTCGCGCCGACGCCCTTCTCGAAGGTCAGGGTCGCACCCCGCTTGTAGTCGCGCTCGTTCGGCCCCTTGCCCGTGAAGAATGCGACCAGCTCGTGCTTGCCGACGCGCAGGTTGCCGATGTGCAGCCGCTGCACGCCGCCGCGGTTCAGCGCCTCGACCTCGCGCTCGGTGTAGAGGTAGTTGGCGACCTCGTTGTCGTTCAGGCGCAGCTGCACTGAATCGAGATCGAAGAAGGTCCCGACGTCCATCGACAGGAACA
>Ga0315900_10004874_pt1 | contig 18699 bp, 19 predicted proteins | sample LakEriMetagenome_FD_203521 | JGI IMG/M metagenome (GOLD analysis project Ga0315900, IMG submission 203521) | Freshwater fungal communities from buoy surface, Lake Erie, Ohio, United States - Buoy 12 MA114 | ecosystem: Environmental > Aquatic > Freshwater > Lake > Lake biofilm | place: USA: Lake...
TTCTTCGACGTCATCCCGCGCGCCGTCGATGAATACCTCGCCAATCTGGAGAAGCTGCGCAGCGCGCCGGCGCCGGACAACCCCGCCTGGCACATCCATGGCGGTGCGACGAACGACCCGGGCTCGCCGGTGTCCTTCGTCATGCTGCTCAACCTGGCCAGCGTGATCAACGCCACGCATCCGGAGATGCTCTGGGGTTTCCTCCGCCGCTATGCGCCAGGGGCGAGCGGGGAGACGCATCCGCTGCTCGCGCGGCTCGTGGAATATGCGGTGGTGTATTACCGCGACCGCGTCGCGCCCACGAAGCAGCACCGCGCCGCCACCGCCGCGGAGCGCGCCGCCTTCGAGGCGCTGGCGGCCGCGCTGCGCGAGCGCATCGGCGATCTCGAGGCCCTGCCGGTCGAGGACCAGGCCCGTGCCATCCAGGACCTTGTCTATGATGCCGGGCGGCGCGAGCCCTTCCTGGTGCCGGGCAAGGATGGCCGGCCGGGTGTGGCCAAGGCCTGGTTCGACGCGCTCTACCAGGTGCTGCTTGGCCAGCCCGAAGGCCCGCGCTTCGGCGGCTTCGTGGCCCTCTATGGCATCGAGGCGACGATCGCGCTGATCGAGGCCTCACTCGCCCGGGATACGCCGCCCGCATGATCGCCCTGCTGCGCCGCTATGGCATGACGGTGTTCGGGCTGCTGCTGCTCGGCGCCGCCGTGTGGGTGGTGCAGAAGGAATTCCGCAGCCTCTCGGTGGCGGATGTGCGCGCCGCGCTGGATGCCATCCCAAACAACACGCTCTGGGTGGCGGCGGGCTGGACGCTGCTGGCCTATGCGGTGCTGACCATCTACGACCGACTCGGCAGCGTCTATGCCGGGCATCCGGTGAGCTATGGGCGCACCTCGCTGGCCTCCTTCTGCGCCTATACGCTGGCGCATAATCTGGGCTTCGCGGCGGTGTCCGGGGCGGCGGTGCGCTACCGCTTCTATGCCGCCTGGGGGCTCGCGCCCGTCGCCATCGCCAAGGTCGTTGCCTTCACCAGCCTGACCTTCGGCCTGGGCGGCTTCGCGCTCGGCGGCATGGTGCTGCTGATCGAGCCGGAAGTCGTGCCGGGCCTGGGCGAGCATGTGCCGCATTGGGTCATGCAGGGTCTCGGCCTGATCATGTGGGGGCTGGTGATCGCCTACATCACGCTGTCCCGCATCAAGTCGCACATCACGGTGTTCCGCCACCGGATCGACCTGCCGGGCTTCCGCATGGCCCTGGCGCAGACGGTGCTGGCGAGCGTGGATGTCGCGATCACGGCGATGATCTTCTACTCGCTGCTGCCCGCGGCCGAAGGGCTGACCTTCGTGAAGTTCCTGGGCATCTACATCGCCGCCTATGTGGCGGGCATCGCGGCGAGCCTGCCCGGCGGCATCGGCGTCTTCGACGGCGCCATCCTGCTTGGCCTGGCGCCCTGGCTCACCCCCGCGCAGGTGGTCGGCGCGCTGCTGGTCTTCCGGCTCTACTACTACATTATCCCGCTGTTCCTCGCGGGCATCCTCTTCGCCGGCTTCGAGATCGCGCAGCGGAAACACGTTCTGGTCCGCTTCGCAGCCGAGCAGCGCGTGGCGGATTCGCTGGAAGTGCCGGCCATCGCCGGGCTGGTGGGGCTGGGCGGGACGCTGCTGCTGTTTCTCGGCGCGCTGCCCTTCAAGCCGGCGGCGGTGGCCGATTGGGCGGGGGCGGAGGCCGCGCTCGCATCGCAATTCGCGGCCTCCGTCATTGGCTCGCTGCTGCTGGTGATGGGCTATGGGCTGCTGCGCAGGCTGCGCCTGGCCTGGGGTTCGGGGGTGGCGCTGCTGCTGCTCGGCGCGCTGATCTGCTGGATGCGCGCCGATGCCTGGTGGCTCTGGTCGGCCTATCTGCTGGTCGCGGTCATGCTGGCCGGGCTGCGCAGCGCCTTCTATCGCCGCGCGCGGCTGGTGCGCGAACCGCTCGCGGCGGAGAGCGCCATTCCGCTGGCCGTGGTCGCGGCCTGCGCGCTGCTGTTGGCGAGCGTTTCGCTCGGCGGGCGGGTGGCGGAGGAAAGCTGGGTCGAGGTCGTCTTCTCCGGCAATGTACCGGGCAATATGCGCTTCGCGGTCGGCCTTGCAGCGGTGCTGCTGCTGATCGGCGTGGTGCGGCTGCTCCGCCCGGTGCGCCTGAAACCGGATCCCTGGACGGCGCAATCCCGCGCACGCGTGAAGCGCCTGGGTGCGGCCGCGCCCGAGATCGCCGATGGCGCGGTGTTCGGCGAGTCCGGTCAGGCCGGCTTCGCCTTCGTGAAGCGCGAGGGTGTGTGGCTCGGCCTGGGCGATCCGGCAGGCGAGGAGAGCGACCGCGTCTCGGCCATCTGGCGCTTCCGCGACATGTGCGACCGCGCGGGGGTGGATGCCGCCTTCATGCGCGTGGGCACGGGCTTGTTGCGCGTCTATGGCGATATCGGGCTGACCGCCTTCGCGATGGAGGCGCCCCGCGATGGCTCGGCGCCGCGCTATCTGGTCTGCCGGGCGGAGCGTGACCTCGAGATCCTGCTGCCGCTGCTGCCGCAGGGCGAGGCGAGCACAGGCACGCGCAGGTAGCGCCTCCCGCCACCGCGCGCCGGGAAAGCTCGCCGGCTATCCGGCGCTGCTATTGCTGCTCGATCCCGGCCATCGTCACATACTCGGCCCAGCGTGCGATATCGGCACGCATGTAGTCGGAGAGGGCCTGCGGCTGCATTGGGAAATTCTCGGCGACCAGACGCGCGAGCATCGCAGCCCCCTCCTCTGTCGAGAGAATCGACCGGATTTCGTCGCTGAGTTGTGTCACGATAGCGGAAGGCGTCCCGGCAGGCGCGAAGATGCCGGTCCAGGCAACGATCGGGGATTGCAGCACGCCCAACTGCACCAGGCTCGGCGTGCCCGGCAGATGAGCGATCGGCGCCTCACTGCTGACCGCGATGGGGCGCAGCGCACCGGCCTGGACCTGGGCTGCGCCCGTGAAGGCATCGGTCACGGCGAAGTCGAGGCGGCCGGCGATCAACTCCGTCAGCGATTGTGGATTGCCGCGGAAGGAAACGCCCGTCGCCTTCACCCCGCCCCGCTGTTCGAGCATCGCCCCGACGACTCGGGTCGAGGTGTTGCCGTAGCCGTAGCTCAGGCCCTGCGCCCGGCCACGTGACATGGCGGCGAGATCGGCGACGGTCCGCGCGGGCGAGTCGGGGCGCACCACCACCACGGTTGGTTGCCGCAGCACGCCGGCCACCGGCGCGAAATCGGCGATCGGGTCGTAGCTGAGGGACCGGTAGAGGCTGACATTCGCGGCGTGGGCCGAGCTAGTCGAATAGAGCAGCGTGTAGCCATCCGGCCGTGACCGGGCAACCGAGGTCGCGCCGACTCCGCCATCGGCGCCCGGGCGGTTTTCGACCACCACGGCCTGCCCGAGGCGGCGCGCCAGATGGTCGGCGAGGAAGCGGCTGATCAGGTCCGACGCGGTGCCGGCAGGGAAGCCAACAACCAGGGTGATGCGTCTGGTTGGGAAGGTTTCTGCGCGCGGCGCCACCAGCGGCGCGACCGCGCCAAGCAAGGCCAGCTTCAGTAGATCGGACCGTTTCATTTGTGTTGCCTCCCGGTTCGACCACGCATTCGATGGCCGTGCCGGGAAAGGCTTTCCCTAGAACGGGCGCCCCCCGGCATTCTGAAGGTGTCCTGATGTAGTTGACTGAGTCAACTAAAATCGCGGCACAGAGGCGGTCGGCCATCGAGAGCCGTGCTTCGGCGCCGCCTTACTGGCTCGCCCAGACGATCCGGTGGATCCAGGCGAGTTCCGACAGGTCAAAGGCGTAGTTCGGATGCGCCGGGTTGAGTGAGGCAAGCTCCACCCGCCGCGCCGATTGGCGCAGCAACTGCTTGGCCATCACCTCACCTGCACGCGTGCGCACCACCACGCGGTCGCCACGCCGCACTGGCGCACCCGGGGAGACGATCACCACATCGCCGTCGCGGAACACCGGCTCCATGCTCTCGCCGCTGATCTCCAGCGCATAGGCATTCGGGTCGGGCACGTCGGGCACCGAGATCTCGTCCCAGCCGCCGCCCACCGGATAGCCGCCATCGTCGAAGAAGCCTTCGCTGCCTGCCTGGGCCAGGCCGATCAGCGGGATGCGGCGGGCGGCGGCGGTGCGCCCGCCGCGCGGCATCGCGGAGGTGCCGGTGACCAGGGCCGAGAAGGTATCGAGCCCCGCCCCCGTGGCCTCCAGCACCTTGGCGATGCTCTCGGTGGAGGGCCAGCGCGGGCGGCCATCCACGCCCTTGCGCTTGGATGGGTTGAAGGCGGTGGCATCGAGCTTGGCGCGGCGCGCCAGGCCAGAAGCCGACAGACCGTTCTCGGCGGCGAGCGCATCGATGGCGCGCCAGACATCCTCATGTCGCATGGAAGCCGGCCTCCCGATTGGCTTGGGGTGGGGACGATTCGTGGTGAATTCCTATCGGCAGGACATCCTAGGTTTCGAGTCGCGATGCAATAGGAACTATTGCCTTGCAACCTAGACGCGAAATTGGTAAATCGGCGTTGTTCCTGATTTGTTCATGTCCGGGCAGATCAACAGCGCAGAAGGACCCCCCGCCCCATGCCGCCCATCGCACGAAATGGCGCCACGAACCGCACCCCGCTCCTGGTCAGCCTCGACCGCGCCCAGCCCTTCGCCTCGGCCGAGGAGGCCTGGTTCTGGACCATGGCCGCCCTCACCGCGCGGCGCGAGGGGGCCCGCCTCTCCGCCGGCAAGGGCGAGACCATCCGCCCCTGCGAGCCCGACGACGTCATCAAGTGCCTCGATCGGCTCTACCGCCAGCGCCGGATCGAACTCAGCCATGCGCGCATCATGCGCATCTGGGGTGAGCGCAATTGCGCCCCCAACCCGCGCATGCCCGGCGAGGGCGGTGACCACCGGCTGTGGGAAGAGGCGATGGAGCGGCTGGACTACCCGCTGCGCGCCAAGGGCATCGTTGCCGGCCCGCCGCGTGGTCTGGAAGCCCTGGCGGAGGCCAGCCACGCTGCCGGCACGCTCTCGATGGGCCGCGCCTGACCATGACCCGCGGGCGCGTGACGCATCGGCACCTGGCCGCGCCGGAAGCCGGCCAGAAGCTCTGGATCGCCTTTGGCGGCGTGGCCGACCAGCCCTGGCTGCGCCTGCTCCGCACCGGCTTCCGGCATTGCTTCGCCGCCCTGCAGGACGAGGCCGGGTGGACGGTGCTGGAACCCCTCTCCGGCCGGCTGATGGTGGCGCGCCTGCCGGTGGCGCAGGGCTTCGACCTGCCGCTGTTCTACCGCCGGGCGGGGCTGCGCGTGCTCGGCCCTTTCGCCGCCGGAGAGCCCCGCGGCGCCTCCCTGCCCTCCCTCGCCCCTTTCAGCTGCGTGACGCTCTGCCGCGCGCTGATCGGGCCGGAGGCGCCCTTCGCCGTGACCCCCTTCGGCCTGTTCCGCGCCCTGGGCGGCGAGGCTGTTACAAAAGAATCTCCGGTAAATAGGAATAAAGTCTTGACGCGGACGAGCGCCCCGCGCTAAGACACCTCTGCCACGGGGCGAGTTGCGTCCCGCGGTCTTCTCCCTCCCTGACCTCCTCCCGCCTTGAAGGCCCGCCCGGCACAACCGGACGGGCCTTCCCTTTTTCCGGGCCGGTCAGCGGGAGCCCCTTTCCAGCCGAAGGAGACGCGCATGGGTGGCCTGCTGAAGGCGCCGAAGCCCCAACCCGCGCCGGCCGCCGCCGCACCCGACCCGGGCCCGGCCCCGGCCGTCGAGGCCAGCGCCAGCACCGCGGAGACCGCGCAGCGCGAGGCGCAGGCCCGCGCCGCCGAGCGCGCCCGGCGCTCGCTCGCCGGCACCATCGCCACCTCGGCGCGCGGCGTGCTCGACCCCGCCCCCGCCTTCGCCACCCGCAAGACCTTGCTGGGTGAATGAAACGCCGCCCCCGCAGCACAAGGACAGCCGCATGACCCCCGAGGACGTGCTGAGCCGCCAGGCCCGCGCCGCCGCCCGCCGGCGGCCGCTGGAGGCGGTTTGGCAGGATTGCTACGACCACGCTTTGCCGCCGGTCGGCACCGCGCCGCTCTTCGACGCCACGGCGGCGGATGCGGCCGAGCAGCTGGCGTCCTCCCTGCTCGCCGAACTCACGCCGCCCTGGTCGCGCTGGTTCGGCCTGGCCCCGGCACGGCACCTGCCCGATGCGCTGGCGGCGGAGATGGCGGCGGAGCTGGAGATCGCCGCCGACACGCTGCAGGGGCATCTCGACCGATCGAACTTCGCGCTTGAGATCCACCAGGCCTTCCTCGACCTCGTCGTCGCCGGCACCGGCGTGCTGATGGTCGAGGAAGCACCCCCGGGCGAGGCCTCGGCGCTGCGCTTTCATGCCGTGCCGCTGCGCGATGCGGTGCTGGAGGAAGGTGCCTCCGGCCGGCTCGACACGGTGTTCCGCGTGCTCCGCCTGACGCCAGCCGAACTGCTCGCCCGCTGGCCCGGCGCCAACATCGTCGTACCGCGCGAGGAGGCCGAGGCGGCGCGCAAGCTGCGCATCGTCGAGGCCGCCTGGCCCGATGCGCGCCATGGCCATCGCTACGCCGTGGTCGTCGAGATGGAAGAGGGCATCCCCGAACTGCTCGCCGAGGGGCTGTTCTCGGAGAATCCCTTCGTCGCCTTCCGCTGGCTGAAGGTGCCCGGCGAGACCTATGGCCGCGGCCCGGTGCAGAAGGCGCTGCCGGATATCCGCACCGCCAACAAGGTGGTCGAGCTGATCCTGAAGAACGCCTCCATCGCCGCCACCGGCATGTGGATGGCCGAGGATGACGGGGTGCTGAACCCCGCCACCATCCGCCTCGTGCCCGGGGCGATCATCCCCAAGGCGCCGGGCTCCTCCGGCCTCACGCCGCTGGCCGCGGCGGGCGATTTCGACGTCTCGCAGCTGGTGCTGGACGATCTGCGCACGCGCATCCGCGCCGCGCTGCTCGCCGACCGCATCGCGGCCTCCGAGAAAACCGGCATGACGGCGACCGAGGTGCTGGAGCGTGGCGCGCAGGCGGCGCGGCTGCTCGGCGCCACCTATGGGCGCCTGCAAGCCGAGCTGCTGAGCCCGCTGGTCGCGCGCTGCCTCGCCATCCTGCGCCGGCGGGGCGAGATCGGCTGCGGCACGAATGAGGCGCGCCTCACCTACGCCTCGCCACTCGCCCGCGTGCAGGCCCGCGCCGATGCGGCCGAGACGCTGCTCTTCCTCCAGGCCGTGGGTGGCCTGGGGGCGGAGGCGAAGGCGGTGCTCGACGGCCCCGCCGCCGTGCGCTGGCTGGCCCGCACGCTCGGCGCGCCAGGCGAGATTCTGCGCGCGCCCGAAACCCTCCCCGCAACCCCGATTGAGGAGTGAGCCCCGCTCATGCCCGAGGACCTGTTGACCGCCGCCGCCGAGCCCAAGGCACGCACCGAACGCCCCGCCGAAATCCCCGCGAAGTTCTGGGACGAGATGGCGGGCGAGCTGCGCGTGGATGCGCTGCTGAAATCCTATGTCGAGCTGGAGCGCCGCCTCTCCCAGCGCGTCACGCCCCCGGCCGATGACGCGCCGGAGGAAGACCGTAGCCGCTGGCGCCAGATGCTGGGCATCCCCGACAGCCCCGATGGCTATGCGCTGACGCCGCCGAGCGAGGTCGTGACCCCCGACCCGGAGGTGAACAAGCGCCTGCACGAGGCCGGCTTCACGCCGCGCCAGGCGCAGCTGGTCTACGATTTGGCCGCCGAGCGCCTGCTGCCGCTGATCGCGGAAGCCGCGGCCGAGTTCGAGGCTGGCAAGCAGGTGGAAAAGCTGCGGGCGCATTTCGGCGGTGAGGAGCGGTTCCGCCGCATCGCCGGGCAGATCTCGACCTGGGGCCGCGCCAACCTCCCCGACGCCGTCTTCACCGCGCTGTCCAGCACGGCCGAGGGCGTCGTCGCCATGTCGCGCATGATGGAGGCGAAGGAACCGCCGCTGTCGCGCGAGGCGGAGGTGGAGCGCGGCCCCGATGAAGCCGAGCTGCGCAAGATGATGCGCGACCCGCGCTACTGGCGCGCCCGCGACCCGGCCTTCGTCAACCGCGTGACCGAAGGCTTTCGGCGCCTGGTTGGCCAATGAGCTGCCAGCGGCTGCGCTGAAGCGCGCCGCTGGCCGGGCGGGTGGTTGAGCGTCCCCCGGCTCCCACCCGCCCCACCCCTTCGCCCGCGAACAACCGGCATGCCGGCCGCGGGACCCTGAGGCGCGCACCGGCCCGCGAGGGAGAACCGGGCGCGCGCATCGCCTCCCCTGAACCCCACGCACACAGGAGGGCTCCATGCCCACCAGCACCCAGATCGACGCCGTCTTCACCGCCCAGTTCCAGGCCGAGGTGCATGAGGCCTATCAGCGCCAGGGCAGCAAGCTGCGCCCCACCGTGCGCTCCAAGACCGGCGTCGCCGGCTCCTCCACCTTCTTCCCGAAGGTCGGCAAGGGCACGGCGCAGGCCAAGACGCGCCACGGCGCCGTGCCGGTGATGAACCTCGAGCACGCGCAGATCGAATGCGTGCTGCAGGACTACTACGCCGGCGACTGGATCGACCGGCTGGACGAGCTCAAGACCAACCTCGATGAGCGCAGCGTCATCGCCAATGCCGGCGCCTTCGCGCTCGGCCGCAAGACCGATGAGCTGATCATCGCCGCGCTGGACACCGCGACGCGCGAGGCGATCGGCACCGCCGCCGGCACCACGGACTCCGACCGCCTGACGAAGGAGAAGGTGCTGCTCGCCTTCGAGATGATGGGCGCGGCCGATGTGCCGGATGACGGCAATCGTTTCGCGGTCGTCGGCTGGAAGCAGTGGAGCGACCTGCTGGCGATCGACGAGTTCAGCTCGGCCGATTTCGTCGGCGATGATGCGCTGCCCTGGAAGGGCACGCAGGCGAAGCGCTGGCTGGGCGCGACCTGGATGCCGCATTCCGGCCTGACCAAGTCCGGCGCGCTGCGCTACTGCTACTTCTACCACAAGACCGCGATCGGCCACGCCGCCGCGGCCGAGGTGGAGAGCGACATCACCTGGCATGGCGACCGTGCGGCGCATTTCGTCGCCAACATGATGAGCCAGGGCGCGGTGCTGGTCGATGACCTCGGTGTCGTGCGCATGCGCGCGGCCGAATAGGTGCGGATGCGCGCGGCCGAGTGAGGCCGGTGCGCTGAACAAGGGCGGTCCCTGACGGGGCCGCCCATTTTCGTTTTTCCCAGATACGGACGGACAAGATGGCCCTCACCGCCCTCGCGCTCTGCTCGCGCGCCCTGCTGCGCATCGGCGCCCAGCCCGTGGCCTCGCTCGACGAAGGCACGGCGGAGGCGGAGGTGGCAGCCAACCTCTACGCGCCGATCCGCGATGCGCTGCTGTCTGCGCATCCCTGGTCCTTCGCCACTGGCCAGTCGGCACTGCCGCGCCTGGTCGCGCGCCCGCAGGCGGACATGGCGTATGCCTTCCAGCTGCCGCCCGGCTTCCTGCGCGCACTCTCGGCCGGCACGGGCGATCGCGGCCGCGGCGTGCCATATCGCATCCAGGAAGACCGCCTGCATGCGGATGCCGAAGCCGTGGTGCTGACCTACATCTTCCGCCCCGATGAGAGCGCCTTCCCGCCCTTCTTCGCGCAGGCGCTGGCCGCGCGCCTCGCCGCCGAATTTTGCCTGCCGCTGACCGAAAGCGCCTCGCGCGCCGAGATGCTGTTCCGCCTGGCGGAGAGCGAGTTGCGGAGCGCGCGCCAGATCGACAGCCAGCAGGACACGCCGCGCGGCATCGAGGACTTTCCCCTTGTTTCGGTGCGGGGCTGACGCGCCATGCCCGTCGCGACCCGTCGCACCAAATCCTCCTTCGCCGCCGGCGAATTGGCGCCCGAACTGCTCGGCCGCGGTGATCTGCGCGCATTCGAGAATGGCGCGCGCCGCCTGCGCAACGTGGTGATCCAGCCGACCGGCGGCGTGGCCCGCCGCGCGGGTCTGCTGCACCTCGCCACCCTGCCCGGCGCCACGCGCCTGATCGCCTTCGAGTTCAACACGGAGCAGACCTACCTGATCGTGCTGAATGCCGGGCGGCTCGCCGTGTTCCTCAACGATGCCGAGGTCGCGGTGCTCGGCGCACCCTGGACCGGGGCGATGCTGACGCAGATCGCGCATACGCAAAGCGCGGATACGCTGCTGCTGTTCCATCCGGACATGCCGCCGCAGCGCCTGACGCGCAGCAGCCACACGACCTGGTCGCTCACGCCCTTCCCCTTCACGCGCGAGCCGCTGCACCCCCATGTCGCGGGCATCAGCCTCACGCCCTCGGCCACCACCGGCGCAATCACGCTGAACGCCTCGGCGGGCATTTTCCAGCCGGGCCATGTCGGCGCGCGCTTCGCGCTGGCGGGGCGGCGCGTGCTGGTCACCGCCGTGCTCTCCGCCACCCAGGCGAGCGCGGTGGTGGAGGAGACGCTGACCGGCACCTCGCCCACCACGGATATCCGCGAGAGCGCCTTCAGCACCCTGCGCGGCTGGCCGATCAGCGGCTGCTTCCACCAGGCGCGGCTCGTGCTCGGCGGGTCGCGCGAATTGCCGAACCGGCTGTGGCTGTCGCGCACCGGCGATCTGGGCAATTTCGACACCGGCACGGGCCTGGACGATGAGGGCATCGACTTCGCGCTGATGTCGGACCAGGTGAATGCGATCCGCGGCGTCTTCTCCGGCCGCCACCTGCAGGTCTTCACCAGCGGCGCGGAGTGGATGGTGACGGGCGATCCGCTCACCCCCGCCTCCATCCAGCTCAACCGCCAGACGCGCGTGGGCAGCCCGGTGGACCGCATGGTCCCGCCTGTCGATGTCGATGGCGCCACGGTCTTCGTCGCGCGCGGCGGGCAGGGCCTCTACGAATTCGCCTATACCGACGTGGCCGATACCTACCAGGCGAACGACCTCGCGCTGGTGGCGCGGCATCTCGTGCGCGGCGCGGTCTCCATGGCCTATGACCAGGCAACGCGGCTGCTGCACACGGTGATGGCCGATGGCAGCCTGGTCACGCTCACGCTCTACCGCGCCGAGCAGGTCATGGCCTGGACGCGCTTCGAGACCAGCGGCGCCTTCCGCGCCGTGGCGGAGAGCGAGGGGCGCGTCTATGCCGCGGTGGAGCGGCTCGGCACGCTGCGGCTCGAACGTTTCGATACCGCCATCGGCCTCGACGCCGCCATGACCGGCAGCGCCATCGCACCACAGGACGAATGGAGCGGGCTCACGCATCTCGAGGGCCAGAGCGTGGGCGTGCTCGCCGATGGTGCGCCGCGCGCGAATGCGCTGGTGCAGGGCGGGCGCGTCACGCTCGACCCGCCGGCGCGCAGCGTGCAGATCGGCCTGCCCTTCCGGCATGTGATCGAGCCGCTGCCGCCCGCGCTCGGCACCGCAGCAGGCGCGGCCAGCGCGCCGCTGCGCCTGGTGCGCGCCACCTTCCGCATCCTGGCCACGCCGGCGCTGGAGGTGGATCTGGGTCGCGGCGTGCAGCCCGTGGCCTTCCGCCGCTTCGACACGGCGGTGCTGGATGCCGCGCCGCTGCCCTTCACCGGCGATGTCGCGCTGCGCGGCCTTGGCTGGCGGCGCGATGCCCTCGCCCCCCTCTGGCGCGTGGAGGGCGAAACGCCGCTGCCGCTCACGCTGCTTTCCGTCACGACCGATACGAGGATGACCGATTGATGGCCCAGCTCGCACCCATCGCGACCGCCATCGGCGCGGGCGCGTCGCTCTACGCCACGGCGCGCCAGGCGCAGGCGCAATCCGCGCAATCGCGCGCCCAGGCGCAGCAGGCCGAGGCGCAGGAGCGCGCCCGCACCGAGCAGGCCAGTATCGAGCGCGCCGCCGCCGAGCGTGCGCGGCAGGCGCGGCTTGCCGGCACCATCGCCTCGGCCCGCGCGCGCCTCGCCGCGGGTGGCGTCGCGCCCGATGAAGGCTCGGCCGCCGCCCTCACCGCCGGGCTGCAGCGCGATTCCGCGGCCGCGGCGGCGGATAGCGAGGCGCTGTCGAATGCGCGGCTCGCCGCGGGACGACGCAGCCTGCTCAACCCGGATGGCTCGCTCACCACCTGGCTGCGTGCCGGCGCGAGCTTCGGTAATTCGTTGCGCAATCTGTTGGACTGACGCCGCGCGTCCCGTCTGCCTCCCTTCCCTCATTCTCACGGAGCCCACGATGGCCGAGCACATCCGCATCGGCGACGTCGCGCCGCGCGTCCAGTACGTGGGCGACGGCGCCCGAGTCGCCTTCACCTATCCCTTCCCGATCTTCCAGGACGATGAGCTGGAAGTCCGCGTCGATGGCCTGGTGCAGCTGGGCGGCGTCAGCGTCTCCGGCGCCGGCAGTAGCGAGGGCGGCACCGCCACCCTCGCCACGCCGCCCGCCATCGGCAGGACGGTGACGCTGCGCCGGCGCATCCGCGTGGAGCGCAGCACGGATTTCCAGGACAATGGCGTGCTGCGCGCGCGCACGCTGAATGACGAGCTCGACCGGCTTGTGGCCGTGCTGCAGGAACAGCAGGAAGTGCTGGACGCAACGTTGCGCCAGGACCCCGCCGAGGTCGGCGGGCAATTCCTGCTGCCGTTGCGCGGCTCGCGCGCCAACCGCCTGCTCGGCTTCGATTCCGCAGGCGATGCGGTGGTCTTCCCCCGCGATTCCGGCCTGCTAACCGCGCCGTTCCCGGGCAGCGTGCCGCGCACGGTGGAGGACAAGCTCGGCGAGCATCTCTCCGCGCGCGATTTCGGCGCCACCGGCAATGGCGTGAGCGATGACGGCCCCGCGCTACAGGCCGCGATGAACGCCGCCGCGGCCTCGGGCAAGCGCCTGCTGATCGGCGAGGGCAGCTATCGCACGACGCAGCCGCTGACCATGCCTGGCGGGTCGCCGGGCCTGAGCATGCGCGGCGCGATCCTCTATGCCGGCCCCGCCGGCCAAGTGGCGCTGACCATCGGCGATGGCGGCACCGCGCGCAACGCGAACAAGTTCCATGAGGGGCTGACAGTGCTGCGCGCCACGCAGTCCGATTGGAGCAATGAGGGCGATCTCGGTCTGCTGCTGCGCAACCACGACGCCTCGGTGATCGAGATCCGCGAGGTCACGGGCTTCACGCTCGGCATCCGCACATTGGGCGACGGGCGCGGCTTCGAGGACACGACGCTGATCCTCAACCGCATCGTCAACAACAAGATCGGGCTTGACGTGCATTGCGCCACGGCGGGCGCGTGGAACACCTCGATCCGCTATTACGGCGGGCATTTCGCGGTGGGCTCCACCGTGAACACCGACAAGGATCGCTTCGGTATCCGATTCTCTGCGGCACCGGGCGCCTATGTCGCGCATAACCGCCACGTCTTCGACGGCACGAATTTCGAACTCAACGCGAAGGACCGCCCAATCACGGGCATCCCCTTCCTCTGCGAGGTGAATTCGCGCGCCGTGATCGCCCGCGCGATGCGCATGGAAGGCTGCTCGGGCTTCGTCGCGCGGCACACGGCGGGCGCGCAGGACCATCTCTACGAGGTGGCCTGGGCGAGCCAGGGCTATGCGGTGGAGATCGAGCATACCTCCACCGCCACGCGCCTCGGCGGCGTGGTCCGAGCCTGGCACCAGGCGCTGGCGCATCGCGAGGCGACGCGCGAGATCGCCACTGTGCCCTCGCTGCGTGCAGCGGCGATCCGCTGGAACGCGACCGAAACGGGGTTCGAGACGCTGGCCTGCCTGTCCTCCAATGTCGGGGGCAGCCCTTCGACCATCGCGGACTTCACCTTCCCCGCGCTCGATTCCTTCACCCTGACCAATCGCGGCGTGATCCTGACCGGTGGGCGCGCGCTGGGCTTCGTGGTGGATTCGCGGACCTGCCGCGACTTCGCGCTCTCGGTCGATGCGGATGCGCCGCGGCTGATGGTGATGACCTTCGACGCCGCCGGCAATCTGCTGACCAATGCGGGGGGCGCGCTGGTGCTGGCCTCGGGCCAGTCGATGGCCTGGAATGCCGATGCGCGCTGGTGGCAGGGCGCGGCCGACATGACCGATGACGGGCTGACACGGCTGCAGACCGTGCGGCTCGCGCCCCAGGTCGCCACCGCGATCATCGGCGTCGCCCGCGTGCAGCAGGATTACGAGCTGCGCGCGATGCGCCTGTCCTGCGACCCGCGCCACGCGCCGGCGGTGCTCTACGGCCTGCCGGATTTGCGCCACGGCGTGCGCCAGCTGCTCGCCGAGCAGGCCTGGGACCCTGCCTCCATCGCCGCTGGCGGCAGCGCGCAGACCAGCGTGACCGTCGCCGGCGCCAGGCCCGGCGATTTCGTGCAGGCCGCCTTTTCCCTCTCCACCTCGGGAGTCGTCTTCATGGCCCAGATCGGCGCGCAGGATACGGTGACGGTGACCGCGTGGAATCGCAGCGGTGCGGCCGTGGATCTCAATCCCGGCACGGTCCGCGTGCGGGTGTTGAAGGCATGAGCACGCCCAAACGCCCGCGACGCAAAACCAATGCCGGCGATGCCGGCGCCATCCCCGAGCACACGATCGAGCACGCGCTGCCGCTGGTGGCGGAGGACTACGCGGCGCTGATCGCGAACAGCCCGAAGGGCGAACCTGCGCCGGATCCGAAGCAGGTGGTGGCGCATTACGCCGCCGCCCATGCGGTGCTCGCGCATCTCGTCGAGCTGTCGGAACTCGCTGGGCGCAGGCATGACGAGCCCGCCGCCAGCGCCGCCGCCGATGCCGCGCTGGTGCAGGCGCGCGCGGGCATGAAGCGGGAGGCCGATGACCCGCCGTCCGGCGAGGAGCGTTGAGCGAACGCCCCGCCGACCTGCTGGAATTCGCCTGGATCTGGAATGATCTCGCCGGGCTTTCCACGCCCACGGTCCATCGGCGGATGCTGCGCTGGCTCGCCGCGCGCGTGACAGCGGAGGATCATCGGCTGCTGCTGATGGCCTTCCGCGGCTGCGGCAAATCCACGCTGGTCGGGCTGTTCTGCGCCTGGACGCTCTATCGCGCGCCGCAGACGCGCATCCTGGTGCTCGCCGCCGATCTCGCCCTCGCCACGCGGATGGTCGCGACCGTGCGGCGCATCCTGGGCCGCCATCCGCTCTGCGGCAGCCTGTTGCCAGACCACAACGAAGGCTCCTGGGCGGCGGATCGTTTCACCGTGGTGCGGGAGGCCGTGCTGCGCGACGCCTCGATGATGGCGGCGGGCATCAGCGGCAACATCACCGGCGCGCGCGCCGACCTCATCATCTGCGACGATGTCGAGGTCGCGGGCAATTGCGACACGCCGGGCAAGCGTGAGGCGCTGCGCGAGCACCTGACCGAGGCCGAGTTCGTGCTCGTCCCCGGCGGCACCATGCTGTTTGTCGGCACGCCGCACACCAATGAGAGCCTCTATGGTGAGGGGCCGGAGAGTTTCCTCGCCGGCTATCACCGCCTGGTGCTGCCGCTTCTCGATGCGGCCGGCAATTCCGCCTGGCCGGAGCGCTTCCCCCTGCATGTCGTCACGGCGTTGCGCGACCGCGTCGGGCCGTTGGCCTTCAAGCGCCAGATGCTGCTGCAACCGGTGGCGGAGGAGGCCGCGCGGCTCGACCCTTCCGCCATCGCCCGCTACGCCGCCGAGCCCGACTACCGCGAGGCGAATGGCCGCGGCGTGCTGACGCTGCTTGGCCATCGCATCGTCTCGGGCGGGGCGTGGTGGGACCCGGCCTATGGGCGGCCGGGCAGCGGCGATGCCTCGGTGCTCGCCTGCACCTATGCCGATGCCGAAGGGCGGCACTACCTGCATCGCCTGGCCTATCTGCTGCACGATCCGAATGCGGCCGATGACCCGGCGACGCAGCAATGCCGCGCGGTGGCGCAACTTGCGCAGGATCTGCTGCTGCCGGTCGTGCGCGTCGAGACCAATGGGCTCGGTCGCTTCCTTCCCGCGCTGCTGCGGCGCGAGGTCGCGAAGATCGGCGCTGCCTGCACGGTGCAGGAGGTGGCGAGCCATCGTTCCAAGACCGAACGCATCCTCGCAGCACTCGACCCCGTGCTCGCCGCGCGGCGGCTCTCCGCGCATGAGGGCATCTGGCGCACGCCCTTCCCGCGCGAGATGGCGGAGTGGCGTCCCGGGGCTTCGGGTGTGCGCGACGATGCGCTGGATGCCGTCGCGGGCTGCCTGCTCTCCGAGCCTGTGCGCCTGCCCTCCGTGGTTGCGGCCCGGCCCGGCACGCTGCCCTGGCGCGGCGTCTGATCCTTTTTCGAAACCGAGACTTTTCCCTTCCTGGCAAGGAGTAGATGCGATGCTGCCCGAAATCCCGCCCCAATTGGCGGCGGCTGCGGCGGATGCGCCGATCGCGCTGCTGATCCTGTGGATGATGCATGTGCTGCGCCGCGACCTCGCGCAGCGGCCAGAGCGCGAGGCGCCACCGCCCCCGGCCGCGCCGCCGGCGCGTGACGAGCTGGCCGAGTTCAAGCTCGAAGTGGCGCGCACCTATGTGCCGCTGTCGCTGATCCGCGACCTCGATTCGCGGCTGTCGCTGCATCTGATGCGCATCGAGGAGAAGCTCGATGAGGTGAGCCGTGCGGCGACCACGGCGGCGGCCGTCTCCGGCCAGGCGCTGCCAAACCGCAAGATGGGCTTCGCCACGCGCGGCCAGGGAGACGAATCATGAGCGCCGCGCTGCAACACACGCCGCTGGGCGTGCAGGACATCCTCGCCCTGACGCTCTGGGGCGAGGCCGGCGCGCGCCCGGTGCGCGGGATGGAGGCGGTGGCCGCGGTGGTGATGACGCGCGTGCGCCTCGCCTTGCAGGTGGGCGGGCCGCAGCATCTGGGGCGCGGCGTGGTCGGCGTGTGCCGCGCGCCCTTCCAATTCGCCTGCTGGCACCCGCGCAACCCGCGCCATGCGCTGCTCGATCTGCCGGCGACCCTGGCGGATCCGGGCTTCGAGGCAGCGCGCCGCATCGCCGCGCGCGCCCTGGCCGGCGCCCTGCCGGATCCGACCAAGGGGGCGACGCATTACCACACGGCGGAGCGCCTGCCGCGCTGGGCGCTCGGCCTTGTGCCCTGTGCGACGCTGGGCGGACTGGTCTTCTATCGCCTGCAGGGGTGATAACGCGCCCCGCATGCAGGAGGTGCCGATGGAGACGCGAATCTACACGCTGGTGCTGGGCGCCGATTGGCGCGCGGCGGAGTTGGCGGGCGCCTACAAGGGCAGCGCGCATGACCAGCGCGACGGATTCCTGCATTTCTCCACCGCCGCGCAATTGCGCGTGACGGCGGCGAAGCATCGGCGTGGCGTGGCGGACCTCGTGATGGTCGAGGTCGATGCGGCGCGGCTGGGGGATGCGCTGAAATGGGAGCCGGCTGCGGGCTCCTCGCGGCCAGGCCTGTTCCCGCATCTCTACACGACGTTGCCTATCGGCGCCGTGCTCGCAGCCACGCGGCTGACACTGGACGCGGACGGGCTGCACGTCTTCCCGGACGAGATCCCCTAGCCGGCCGGCTCCCGCTGCGTGGCGCGCTCGCTCATGACGCAGGCGAAGATCACCACGGCCGCGCCCGCCAGCGTTGCCAGCGCAGGGACCACGCCCCAGATGGCGAGGTCGAAGGTCAGGCTCCAGACCAGCCCGGTATAGCCGAAGGGGGCGAGGCGCGCGGCGCTCGCATGGCGAAACGCCTCGGCCAGCGCGATGGTCGCCAGCGCCACCATGAAGGCGTTGAGCAGCATCTGCGCCAGCGTCACCGCCGAGGGCGTCACCCATTGCGCGAGGCCGAGCGGCAGGCTCACCACCACGCCGAGCAGCGCAGGCCAGACCAGCACGCGCGCCATGCCCGGCTCGCCACGCAATTGCCGGTTCAGCACGAAGACCGCCGAGTAGCAGAAGGTGCCGAGCAGCGCGTAGAGATAGCCGAGCAGCGGCGCCCCCGCCGCACCAGCAGCCAGCCCCGGTGCGAGCCCCAGCGCCACGCCCGCGAAGCCCACCGCGCACCAGGCCCAGGCGATGGCCGGTGGCGGTTCGCGCAGCAGCAGCGCCGCCAGCGCCAGCACGATGAAGGGCGAGGTGAAGAACACCAAATAGCCCTGCGCCAACGGCAGATGCGTGAAGGCAAGGAAGAAGAAGGTCGCGCTGCCCAGCATCACCGCCGCGCGCGCCGCATGCAGGCGCGGGTAGCGCGTTGTGAGCGCCCCGCCCCAGCCCGGCCGCAGCGCACGCAGCAGGGCCACACCCGCCAGGATGGCGAGGAAGCGCACCAGCAGCACCTGCCAGACGCCATGCGTCTCCGACAGCAGCTTGCTGTTCGCGTCCAGCAGGCCGAACAGGCCGATCCCCGCCAGCATCAGCGCCGGGCCTAACAGAGCACCCTCCCCAGAACGGTCGCGCCTTGTGGCGAGGCCCCCTCACCGGGTCAATGGCTTCCCAGGACCCGCACTTCGGGGCACAAGCGCGCGATCATGACCCCCCGCCTTGCCTCCGTGCTGATGCCGCTGATGCGCGGCATGGACCCCGAACGTGCGCATGACCTCGCGCTGCGAGCGCTGCGCTTCGGCTTGGCAGGGGCGGATCGCTCGCCGGACGATCCCATCCTGGCGACCAGCGCGCTCGGGCTGTCTTTCCGTAACCCGATCGGCCTCGCCGCCGGCTTCGACAAATCCGCCGTCGCCCTGCCTGGGCTGATGCGGC
>Ga0315900_10004875_pt1 | contig 18698 bp, 10 predicted proteins | sample LakEriMetagenome_FD_203521 | JGI IMG/M metagenome (GOLD analysis project Ga0315900, IMG submission 203521) | Freshwater fungal communities from buoy surface, Lake Erie, Ohio, United States - Buoy 12 MA114 | ecosystem: Environmental > Aquatic > Freshwater > Lake > Lake biofilm | place: USA: Lake...
CCGGTGGGCGGGTGGCTGTTCTTCCTGCGATGCCCAATCGTCGGCGGCGGCCCGGGCCGCCGCACCGAACGGGTCGAATGCCGGTGCGTCGTCAGTCGGGGCCTCGGCGCCAGTGACCACGGTTTCGGGGCCCGTCATCTCGGTGAGAAACAGGCTGGGTGCGGAGATGCGGCGCGTGCCGCGGTAGTCCCGCAGCCTGGCGGCGCTCGTGTGAACCTCTTCACGGCCGCGCGTGATACCCACGAACACCAATCGCCGTTCCTCTTCGAGGTGTTCAGGCTGGTCGAGGCTGCGTTCGTGTGGCAGGATGCCGTCCTCCATGGCCACGATGTAGACCACCGGGAACTCGAGCCCCTTGGCCGCGTGCAGGGTCATCAGAGCGACGCGGTCGGTGTTCGTGTCCCAGGCGTCGGTGTCCGAGGCCAGCGCCGTGGTTTCCAGGAATCCCCCCAGCGCATCCCCTTCGCCGACGTCCAACGCCCGAGATTCGTCGTATTGCCGGGCGGCGGTCAGCAACTCCTCGACGTTGGCAAGGCGGTCCTGACCCTCCTCGTCGTCCTCCTGCTCCGCGGCCAGCATTTCCCTGTAGCCGGTCTTGTCGAGCACGGCGTCGAGGAGGGCGGCGACGTCCGCTTCCCGTCCCGCGGTAGTGGACAATTCGGCGTGCAGGGCCGCGAATCGGGCCAGCGATGTGGCTGCGCGCCGGGGCATGCCGGGGATGTCCGCCGCAGCGGCCGCGGCCTGGAGGCGGCTCGAACCCCGGTCTTCCGCCCAGGCGGCCAGCCGTTCGAGCGACTGACGGCCGATGCCGCGCGGGGGCACGTTCACCACCCGGAGCAGCGCCTCGTCGTCCCGCGGGTTTCTGAGCAGACGCAGCCACGCCAGCACGTCGCGGATTTCGCGGCGCTTGAAGAACTCCAGTCCGCGCACGAGTTGATAGGGCACGCCGCGGCCACGAAGGGCGACTTCAAACGACCGCGACAGCGCGTTGGCCCGGAACAGGATCGCGAAGTCGCGCGGCGAGCGCGCGGCTGACGACACGGCGGCGGCGATCTCGGTGGCGATGCGGTCGGCCTCGTGGCCGCCCGAGGCGTCGAGCACGATGCGGACCGTGGCGCCGGGCGGAGCCGCCGTGATCAGCCGCTTGGGCTTGCGGCGGGTGTTGTGGGCGATGAGTCGGTCGGCGGTGGCCAGGATGTTGGACGTGCTGCGGTAGTTGTGCTCCAGCTTCACGACCGTCGCCCGGGGGTAATCCCGCTCGAATTCCAGGATGTTGCGGATGCTGGCGCCGCGCCAGCCGTAGATCGCCTGGTCGGGATCGCCGGTGACGGCGAGGTTGGGGTGGTCGATCGAGAGTCCGCGCAGGATGGCGTACTGGACGGCATTCGTGTCCTGGTATTCATCAACGAGGATGAAGCGGTGGCGGTCGTCGAGTGCGGCGCGCAACGCCGCATCCCCGGCCAGCAGAGCGGCCACATGGACAAGCAGGTCGTCGAAATCGACGGAGTCGGACTGGAGCAGCATCTGCTGGTAGACGGGCCAGGCCCGGCGGGCCACGTCATCGACGGGCCGACCCCAGCGAGGCTCGAAGGTCTGGGGCGTGAGCAGGTCGTTCTTGGCCCGCGAGATCACCCCGGCGATGCGGTCGACCGGCGTGTGGGACGAGGCCAGGCCGAGCTTCTTGAGGGCGCGCTTGAGCAGGGCGAGCGAGTCGTCGCTGTCGAGGATCGAATAGTCGGAGGTCAGTCCCACCTGGCGGGCGTGCCGCCGCAGCAATCGGGCGGCGAAGCGGTGGAAGGTGCCGATCTCCACCGGCTGCCGACCGATCATCTCCTCGACCCGCCGCCGCATCTCGTCGGCGGCCTTGTTGGTGAAGGTGAGGGCCACGATTCGCGAAGCCGGGACGCCCTCGGAGATCAGGTGCGACACGCGATGTGTCACGACCCGTGTCTTGCCGCTACCCGGTCCTGCCAGCACCAACAGCGGCCCCTCGACGTGAGTGGCCGCCTGCAATTGCGAGGCGTTGAGCGAGGCGAGTGCAGGAGCAGCCACGTGGTTTCCCGGGGAAAATGCGGCCCGAACACCGTCTCGCGCCCCCGCTGCTGGCGGCTGGGGGGACGGCACGTGTAGTCGGTTTCGCCGCTGCTGCATTATATTCGTCTTCAGATACAGCCGCGTTCCGGAGCACGTGCCCGGCGGCCGCGGAATCACGAATCGCACGGGAGGGACCCCATGTCGCGAATTCCTTACAAGAACCTGATGCAGTCGGACGAGATGGCCGAAAAGCTCGAGATGAGCACGGCGGAGATCGGGCTCTCGGTCCGCACCACCAACTGCCTCGAGGAGCGGGGCATCTTCACGGTGCACGACCTTCTCAACTGCACCCAGGCAGACCTGCTGTCGATCTCCAATTTCGGGGAGAAGACGCTCGAAGAGGTCTACAAGGCACTGGAAAAAATCGGTTTTTTTCGTTCCACGCGTCCCGCGGGTGATGCGGCTGACAAGCGGCCCGAACCCGTGTCGCACGCCTCCTAGCAGCCCGCGGAAAAAGCCCCTTTTTCCACCGGGACGATCCGGGCCGCCCACCGCCGGCGGACGGTGAGGAGATCGATCGTGAAGTTGCCGCGGTTCTTCGGCAAGAAGCGCGGGCACCGGCGCACCGGCTCGCAGGCCTGGGCGTCGTTGGGTGAGGGTCTGTTCCATGCCACCCTGCTCGGGGCCGGCGTCGTATTCGGCGGCTTGCTGGCATCCGGCGTGGCGGTTCCGGAGTGGCGCATCAACCACGACTTTCCCGCCACGTCCTGCACGGTTGTGGCGAAGGGATTGGAACGGCGCGCCCCAGTTGGGGCGGCTGCCGGTGGCGGCGCCGTCACGTGGCAGCCGTACCTGAAGGTGCGGTACGAGGTGAAAGGCGGCCGGCACGAGTCCTGGACCAGGCCCATCTCGGTCGTGCCGACGAGCGATCGTGCCGACGCTCTGGCGAGGCTCTCGTCGTGGCGTTTGGGTGAGACCATGCCGGGGTGGTATGACCCGCGCGATGCATCCCGCGTCGTTTTGGAACGCGGCTACAACTGGTGGATGTGGCTGTTGGCCCTGCTGCTGCCAGGCGCGCTCGTGGCCTTCGGTGGCGCGGGCGTGGCCCGATCCGTGCGGCGCTGGGGCAAGTCGGAAGAACGCCGGGCGGCTCCCTCGCGACTGTCGGGCCTCCTCGATCCCCTGGCCGGCAATCCGGCGCAGGCGCCCGATCATCCCGGCGTGCCCGCCTGCGAGGATCATGTCAACTCGCCTGGCACGCTCCTGCGCTACCGGCTCCCGATCGAGAGCCCGGAAAGTTGGACGCTGCTCGGTTTCGGCCTGTTCGCGGTGCTCTGGAACGCCATCCTCATCCTGCTGATGGTGGGCGCAGGGTTCGACCTGCTCGGCGGGCGCACGGACTGGCTTTTGATCGGCCTGCTGGTCCCCTTCGCCTGCGTGGGCATCGCCGGGATCGTTGTGTTCCTCCGTGGCCTCGTGCTGGCCACGGCCATGGGGACCACGCAGGTTGAGATCTCCGCCCATCCGCTCCGCCCCGGGGGCACCTACGACGTGCACCTGGCCCAAGGCGGTTCGGGTTTATTCACGTCGCTCGACGTGACGCTGGAACTCGAGGAACAGGCCACGTTTCGCCAGGGCACTGACACGCGAACCGAGAAAATCGTGGTCTGGCGCCAGCCGGTGCAGTCCTGGCGCGGGTTGCAGTTGGCACCGGGGCAACGGTTCGAGGGCCGCACGGTGGTGTCGCTACCGCCGACGGTCATGCACTCGTTCGCCTCGGAGCACAACTACGTCCGATGGAGCATCGTCGTCCGCGGGGTTCCGGCGCGCTGGCCGGCCTTCACCCGCGTGTTTCCGGTGGTGGTGTTTCCTGGCCAGGATGGGCCGGGGACTCAGCCGGGTGGACGTCGGCCGGAGGAACTCCCGTGAACCAGGCAGGCGATGGTGCCGGAAGGGACCTGCGGGTGCTCGTGCAGTTCTGCCGGACTGACCGCCGGTACGAGGCTCTGGCTGAACTGCGCGTTCGCTACACCATCGAAGGTTTCGCGGACGAGCAGCCTCGAGCCGTGGAACACTCCGTGCTCTGGTACACCGAGGGTAAGGGGGAGGAGGACCTGGGGGTGCATTTTTTCGAACGCATCACCGAGCGGTCCGCCCTGCCCCCTGCCGCGGCATCCGGCACGTTCGCCACCCTCCTGCCGCCGAGCCCCCTCTCCTACGAGGGCGTGATCGTGAAGGTCCGCTGGTGCGCGCGAGTACGCGTGTTCTTCGCCGGTGGCCGTGACTTCGTCTCCGAATACGTGTTCGAAGTAGGCCGTGTTCCACCCGCGCGGCTACCCCGAGGCGTCGATTCATGAGTGTGGTGGCGGTCGCGGTCGTGAACCCGTTTTCCACGCGCTACACGCGGCCTGGCCGTCTGCCGCCCCTGGATGCCGCGGGGCGATTGCTGGACATCGACGCCCTGATGACCGCGCTGCGGGTGACCGGCGGCAGCGCCGCCATCGTCGGCCCGCACGGAACCGGGAAAACGACGCTGTTACATGCTCTGGCCGAACGGTTGGAGGCCGCCGGCTGTCTGGCGGGCGTGCTCCGCTTGCGTTCGCCTGGCGATGCCGTGGTGCTGTGGTGGTCGATCGTGCGGGCACGGCACGGATCGACCCTCTGCGTCGACAGTTGGGAATGCCTGGGCCCGTGGGGGCGGATCGTGTCGGTCCTGGCGCGGTGGCGCGGTTGCCGTCTGGTGGTGACGAGCCATCGGGCGCCGGGGCTGCCGATCCTGTTTCGAGCGGAAGGCACCCTGCCAGTGCTGGCAGCGCTCGTGACCAGGGTGCCCGATCACGGTGGGCTGATCGGGGATGCCGACATCTCTGAAGCCTATCGGAGACATGGCGGAAATCTCCGCGAATCGCTCTACGACCTCTACGACAGGTTTCAGGACCGCTGTCGCTGAGCGCCCGTTCGCCCGGGTGCCGACGAGGTGTTTTCCCCACAAAGAATACGGCGCCAGCCGCCTGGCGCAGCGTCCGGCAAGCGGCCATGCCGGGGTGCGGTCGTGACGACGGTGCGCTTCCTGACGATCGTGCGGGGCAGGGCCCGGAAATTCATGAAACATGACAGGTTTTTTTTCGCGCAGACCGGGTGGTGCACGTCCTACGCTTGGAACGTCGCCGACCGTCCGGGCCGGTATGGCCGGTGGGCGACACGAGAGCGAGGAGAGTGGGATGAACACGCGTCGTGCGCTGGGTGTCGTGGTGCTGGCCATCGTCGTGGCATCGGCTGGAGAAAAGCCGGTGCGCGGCCAGTGCTGCCTGACCGATTTGTTCGCCGGCTGCGGCAGTTGCTTCCGCAAGCCGGCTTACGCCGTCGCCCCAGTCGTCGCTCCCGTCGCGGCCCCGGTCGTGGCCCCGGTCGTCGCGCCGCCGGTGATGGTGCCGGTGCAGCAGACGAGCTACGTACCCGAGACCACCTACCGCACCCAGTACCAGTGCGTGCCGGTGACGACGTACAAGCCCTCCTGCGAGGTCGATCCCTGCACCGGCTGCACGCGGGAGTGCATGCAACCGGTCACCCAGTACGTGCAGCAGGCGGTCAACGTGCCGGTGACCCAGTATCGCGCGGTGACAACGACGAAGTACGTGCAAATGCAGCCGGGCTATGCCGGCGGCGGATATCCGGCTGCGGCTCCCGCCGTGCCAGGGCCGGCGGCCGCCACGCCGTTTGCCGCCCCGGTGCAGACCGCGCCACAGGCGTGGGGCGCCGCCGGTGCGGACGTTCCCCAGCAACTCGTGCCGGGAACGCAACCTCCCGCGCTGCCGACAGCCCCGGTCACGCAGCCCACGTTCCAGCCGATCGCCCCGCAGGCCGGCACCTACGCTCCGGCCTCCCCGGCGGCCGCACCGCAGCCCCAACCCACGTCGCCACCGGCGCTGACACCGACGCCGTCTCTGAAACCAATTCCGGAAATGCCGCGGACCGGTTCGGGGAGCCCGACGGCTCCTGCCGGTGGCAATGCCCCCGCGGCTCCGGCCGACAGCGGCAAGGCCGGCATGCCGGTGCTGCCGGGGTCGGGGCCGAGTTCCGCCACCCATGCCTTCCCGCGATTGCTCGAGCCCACGGGACACACGACGTCGTGGCAGCCCTCCACGATCGGTTCGCAGCGGGCCGCCGCCTATCCGACCGCCGCGCTGCCAGGCCGGCTGCAGGTCGACGCCCCGCGTCTCTGAGATCCCCTCTGCCGGACCGACTTGCCGGGCGGAGGCGCGGCGGCGGAGAATCGATCGGTCGGCCGACATCAGGCCCGCGAATCGATCAGGCGACGAGGGGTCCGTGACGAACTCGGAGATCGCCGCCGCGCTCGATCACCTGGCGGACCTGCTGGAATACCGCGGCGAGAACGTGTTTCGGGTGCGGGCCTACCGCAAAGCCGCGCACACGGTCGGCACGCTGGTCGAATCACTGGCCTCCGTGCGGGCAGCCCCGGGGCGTGCGCTCACCGATCTGGAGGGAATCGGAGCGGATCTCGCCGGCAAGATCGAGGCGCTGCTCGACACCGGCCGCCTCCCGCTGCTGCAGGAACTCGAACGTCAGGTGCCGGCGGCGGTGTTCGAGTTGATGCGGGTGCCGGGGCTGGGACCCAAGAAGGTCAAGGCGCTCATCGACGGTCTGGGAATCGACTCCCTCGATGACCTCGAACTCGCCTGCCGCGAGGGCCGGGTCCGCGGTGTGCCGGGCTTCGGTGCCAAGACCGAAGCCGCGATCCTGGAAAATATCGCCTTCGCCAAGAACCCCGAGCACTCCCGGTTGCTGTGGCGGGATGCCGATGCCATCGCGGCGGTGTTGGTCGCATGGATGCGACAGTGCCCGCAGGCGCGGCAGGTTGAGGGGGCCGGAAGCTGGCGGCGTGGCCGTGAGACCGTCGGCGATCTCGACGTCGTGGTGGACAGTTCCAGCCCAGCCGCCGTGATCGACCACTTCTGCCGTTGGAGCGAGGCGGCGGCCGTGTTGCAGCGTGGCGACACGAAGGCCAGCATCCGCGGCCCGCGCGACGTGCAGATCGACCTGCGTGTGGTGGAACGCGGCTCGTTTGGGGCTGCCTTGCAGTACTTCACCGGTTCGAAGGAGCACAACGTCCGCCTGCGGTCGCGGGCTCGCGACCGCGGCCTGACAATCAACGAATACGGTGTGTATCGACTGGCGGGCGGAACGACCGAGGATGCCCCGCCGGTTCGCGGCGAATGCCTGGCTGGTGCTACCGAAGCCGAGGTATACGAAGCGGTGGGCCTGCCCTGGATTCCACCGGAACTCCGCGAGGGAGGGGAGGAGATCGATCTGGCGGCAGGCGGGCTCCTGCCCAGGCTCGTGGAGTTGGGAGACATCCGCGGCGATCTGCACATGCACACGACGGCCACCGACGGGGAGGACACGCTCGGCGAGATGGTGAGGGCCGCGGCCGCCCGGGGTCTATCCTACGTCGCCATCACCGACCACGGCCAGAGGGTGACGATGGCACGGGGCCTCGATCGCACGCGGCTGTTGCGGCAGTGGGACGAAATCGACCGACTCAACGAGTCGCTCGCTCAGGAGGGTCGGCCGCCGATCGTGGTGCTCAAGGGGATCGAGGTCGACATGCTGGAAAAGGGTGGACTCGACCTGCCGGACGGGTTGCTGGAACGGGCGGATTGGGTGGTCGCAAGCCTGCACTACGGGCAGAATCAGCCCCGCGAGCGGATCACGGAGCGCATCATCGAGGCGATCGAGAATCCGTACGTCAGCGTGATCGGGCATCCCACGGGCCGCCTCATCAACCGACGGCCTCCGTACGATGTCGACATGCAGGCCGTGATCGCCGCCGCGGCCCGTACCGGCACATTTCTCGAGATCAACGCCAATCCCTGGCGCCTCGACCTCGATGACCGGCATGCCGCGGCGGCCAAGCAGGCCGGTGTGAAAATCGTGATCTCCACCGACGCCCACTCGACTGCCGGACTCGACGTGATGCGGTGCGGCGTTCTCCAGGCCCGTCGCGGTGGCCTGGAGGCCGACGACATCGTCAACACCCGCACGCTGGCAGGGCTGAAGAAGTTGCTGGCGCGGAAGAACTGATACGGCGGCGGTTGGAAGTGAGGCCAGTGTGCCGCTGCGGGCGGGTCAGGGGGACCTCACGCAGCGGAAACCGATGTGGTTCGTGCCGCTCGACACCTCACCCTTGCCCCGCGTGCCCACGATGTATCGGGAGCAGTACTGGTCCGTGCAGAGGAAGGAGCCTCCGCGCTGGACGCGCTTGGGAAGGCCCGGTTCCTGCGGGTCATGGCTGCTGGCCGGGCCGCGTGGGTTGCGGGTCAACCCGCCGTTGGCCGCATCGCGCCGATAGGTGTCGGGACGGTACCAGTCGCTGCACCATTCCCAGACGTTTCCCGACATGTCGTGGAGGCCGTAGCCGTTGGCGGGGTAGCGGCCGACGGGGGCGATGCCGGCGTGGCCGTCGGCCGCGGTATTTTCCGTCGGGAACCGGCCCTGCCACGTGTTGGCCATCCATTTTCCATCCGGCCTGAACTGGTCTCCCCAGGGGTAGACAGCGCGGTCGCGACCGCCGCGGGCGGCGAATTCCCATTCGGCTTCGGTGGGCAGACGCTTACCGGCCCACGACGCGTAGGCCTGGGCATCGTCGTAGGCGACGTGCACGACGGGATCGTCGCCGTGACCATCGATCGTGCTTTTCGGTCCGGTCGGGTGCCTCCAGTCGGCGCCGGGAACGTAAGTCCACCACTGCAGATGGCCCCCGCCGCCGGGAAGTTGCAGCGGCACCGTTTCCGACGGTGGCATGAACACGATCGAGCCCGCCACCAGGTTCTCGGCCGGTGCTCCCGGAAAGTCGTTTGCCGTGGGCGTTCGTTCCGCGACGGTCACGTAGCCCGTCGCGGTCACGAACGCGCTGAACTGATCGTTCGTGACTTCGTGCACGTCCATCCAGAAGCCGTCCACCTGCACCCGGTGGATCGGCCGTGCGTCGGCCATCGGATCGCTGCCGCCGCCGGGCAGGTTGCGTGGATCGGGGCAACCCATGGAAAATTCACCGCCGGGAATCCAGGCCATGCCCTCGGGTGCAGGCCGGGGCGGCTCACTGGATGGAGCAGCGGGGCTGCCGTCCGGTTGCCGTCCGGACCGAGGAATCCTCGAATCCGGTCCGCATGCCCCACCGGGCAGGGCGACCAGCACACAGATCAGGACGAGCCAGGCTCGACGGGGTGAAGTTCCGGATCGCGCCGGCGCGAGGCACCCGGTCATGCCGACGTCCGCCGTCTGAGCGTCCGTTCGAAGGCACGGCGCAACTGCCGGCGGCGGGCCGCATTCCACCACTTTCCGAATGCCTGACGGGCCTTGTCGGCCAGAGCATCCTCCTCCTTGCGAAGCGCGGTCAGTGCGTCCCGCTCGGCTCCGGCGCCATCCTCCCGCGACCAGCGGCGGAACCGGTCGGCTGCGGCAGCATGGTCGGTGAACTCGCCGAGGGTGCGCTGCAACCGTTCCAGAGAATCCTGGCATTTCGCCCGCACCCGCGACGGAAACACACCGGCGAAGATTTCCAGGGAGTAGCGCAGCTTCTTGCCCTCGATCCGTAGGCGATGAATCTCGGCGGCATCGCGCAGCTTGTGGTCGGCGCGGTTGAAGAATCGCTCCATCAGCGGCTTGAAACGCCGGCGCGCATAGCGTCCGAACGGAATACGACCGCGCCGCCGCGCGATCCCGTCTACGAGCCGCTCCGTGCGGCCGGTCCAGTCCGCCGCCGACAGTGTCTCGCAGAGTCGACGGATCGGCAGCCGTGAGACGTCGCGCTTCCGGGAGAGCATGGCAACGAGCCGGCCGCGCGCCCCCTGCCCCGCGGTGGACGCCGGCGGCGACGCCTGGAGGGGCTTCCGGGAGAGCCGTTCCGTGAGCACGTCGAGATCGCGCGCATCGCCGGCCGAGCGACGGATTCGCCGCAGTCGCTTTTCGAACCATGCGGCGCGATGGGCGGGGAGAAGGTCGCGGAACGCCTCGATCGCCGCCAGGGTTCGCCGGGTGGCGACCCGCAGCCGGTGGACCCGCTCCGGCGTCTGCCCGTCGGCGCAGGCGGCCTGCAACTCGGCCCACACCGTGTCGAGCCGGAACCGCAACGTACGGGCAGCGACCTGCCTCGCCGGCACGCGATCACCGTCGGAGACCAGCCAGCGGGCAGATGGTTTCATGGGTCCACGAACGGCACGACGGCGTCGCAGGCGCGGCCGTCGCCGCCTTCCAACGACACTGTAGGGCTGGGAATGACACGAATCCAGCGGCCTCAGTGCCCGGGCGGGAATGCCCCGCCTCTCGGGGTGCCGGTCACTGGGCGGCCACGGTCCGCGGCCCGCGCGGGGCGGCCGGCAGAGCGGCCTTCGTCACGGTGATGTGCGAGGCGAAGACCGTACCCGCACCCATGGCGCCATCTCCGCTCCACATTCGTCCGCGGGCCTCGATCGTGTCGCCCGGGGCGACCAGATCGAGCCGTGCCGCATCGATCGTGGCTTCGGCATCGTCCGTGAGGGTGAGGGTGAGCCGGCGAATCCTGCCCGTGGAAACCCGCAGCGTGACGACGTTGTTGCGCCGCTGCTGCACCGTGCCCACGATTTCGTCGAGGTGGCCTGGGCGCACCTCGTCGGGGATGTAATCGCTGGGCGGCGTCACGATCTCGAGGGCGGACACCGGCTCATCGATGCGGCCACGTTCATCGACGTTGGCCCGGACGCGTACCGTCATACCGGTGCTGACGACCGCCACAGGGACACGGCCGACGACCCGCACCTGGCTGACGCCGGCAGGGTGTAACTGAGCGACGAGAGGCGTCGCGTGGGTGGGGTCGGAGCCTCGATCGACGAAGGCCACCATGCCGCCGGCCAGCGTGCCCGCCGCACCGCGCACGATCCCGCTGAAGTCCGCCTCGGGGAGCCGATCCACGACCAGTTTGTTCTCCTGCACCGGGATCGTGATCGCCTTGTTGGTGTTGCGGCAGGCGCCGAGTTCCCAGAGGCGTTCGTAGGTCTTCTGCATCGCCGCCGACTTGTAGAACGTTCCCCAGCGGATTGTGCCATCGGGCGCCAGGGGGGCGGTGAGGGCCTCGTTGTCGGCATACGGGTTGTACGGTGCGTCGGCGTGGGCGAGCGTGGAGGCCCAGCAGGCCAGGCAGGCAACCAGAGCAGTGATACGGGCGGACATGGCGGGACGACTCCAGGGCCGGGGAGAATGATTCCCCCGACACTACTTCGTCTCGGGCGGCGGGGCAAAAACCCTGCCTAGGACGAAGAATCCGTCCGCAGCGGATATGACTGCCGTGCGGGCCCCGACCGTGGGCCTATTCGGCCTGGTCGGACGCCAGCGTGGCCACGTCACCGACTGCCTCCACGGCCCCATCGCCCGCAGCAGCCGCCTCCAGCAGTGGGAACTGCCGGGCAAGCACGTTTTCGCGGTCGAGACGCAGCGACTCCAGGGCCTCGGGCCGGACGCGGACCTCGGCCGACTGGAACGTGTTGAATCCAGTCCCCGCGGGGATCAGATGCCCGAGGATCACGTTCTCCTTCAGCCCCACGAGGTTGTCGACCTTGCCGGCCAGTGCCGCCTCGGTGAGCACCTTCGTCGTTTCCTGGAAACTGGCGGCGGAGATGAAACTCGAACTCTGCACGCTGGCCTTCGTGATGCCGAGCAGTTGCGTGCTGGCGGTCGCCGGCTTCGGCTTCGTTCCCTTGGCCGGGGTGCCACCGAGCGTTTCGATCTGGGCGTTGGCCTGAGCAAGCACGTCCTTGGGCACGATGCTGCCCACGGCGAACTCGGCGTCACCCTTGTCGGAGATCCGCAGGCAGTCCGCAAGGCGGTCGTTGGCCTGGCGGAACTCGAACTTGTCGAGCACGCTGCCCGGGAGCAGGGTCGTGTCGCCGACCGTCTCGATCTTCACCTTGCGCAGCATCTGCGACACGATGATCTCGATGTGCTTGTCGTCGATGTCGACGCGCTGGCTGCGATACACGTTCTGGATTTCACGAACCAGGTACTGCTGCACAGCGTCCTCGCCCGAGATGCGCAGGATGTCGTGCGGGACGAGCGGGCCATCGACGAGCGCTTCACCGGCCTTGACGATGTCGCCGGCGTGAACCCGCAGGTGCTTGCCGTGGGTGACAAGGTGCTCGCGCTCGATACCGCTCTCGTTCTTGACGATGATGGTGCGCTTGCCGCGCCGCTTCTCGCCAAGCAGTTCCACCTTGCCGCTGATCTCGGCCATGATCGCCGGATCCTTGGGCTTGCGGGCCTCGAAGATTTCCGTCACCCGCGGCAGACCGCCGGTGATGTCCTGCGTGCCCGAGGCCTCACGCGGCGTCTTGGCGAGGATATGGCCCGCCTTGACGTCCTCGCCCTCGTTGACCTCGATGTAGGCCTTCTCGGGCAAGTAGTAGAAGCCGAGCGTCTTGCCGTCGTCGTCGAGCAGCACCACCTGCGGGTGGTAGATGCCCTTGTGCTCCATGATCATCCGCCGCACGTGGCCGCTGGGATCCCGTTCCACGCGGACCGTTTCGCCCTCGACGACGTCCTCGTATCGCACCTTGCCCGCAACCTCGGAGAGGATGGGGATCGAGTGCGGGTCCCATTGGACGAGAACCGTCCCCGGCTTGACCTCCTCGCCTTCCTTCACCTTGAGGATGGCACCCGCGGGGACGTCGAACTTCTCAAGATCGTTCCCCTTGGCGTCGCTGATCGTGATCTCACCGTTGCGCGCGAGCACCACCTGCTCGCCCTGCTCGTTCTGCACGGTGCGCAGCCGAGCGAAGCGGACGGTGCCGGCACGCTTGGTCTTGCTCTGGTTTTCCTCCAGGGCGCGCTGGCCGACACCACCGATGTGGAACGTCCGCATGGTGAGCTGGGTGCCCGGCTCACCGATGCTTTGGGCGGCGATGATGCCCACCGCCATGCCTTCCTCGACGAGCGACCCGGTGGACAGGTCCATGCCGTAGCACAAGCGGCACACGCCCAACGGCGCCTCGCAGGTGAGCGGGCTGCGAACCTGGACCTTCTCCAGTCCCAGTTCCTCGATCTGCAGGGCGATCTTGGGGGTGATCAGGTCGTCCTCGCGGACGATGACGTCCCCGCTGATCGGGTTGCTGATATCGGCCCGACTGACGCGGCCCCGCAGGCTGTCCGCCAGCCGGACCTCGACCTTCTCGCCGCGGTAGATGACCGCCTTCTGGACGCCCAGTGCAGTGCCGCAATCGTGCATCGTGACGACCACGTTTTGGGCCACGTCCGCCAACTTGCGGGTCAGGTACCCGGAGTCGGCCGTCTTGAGGGCCGTGTCGGCCAGACCCTTGCGGGCGCCGTGGGTGGAGCTGAAATACTCAAGCACCGTGAGGCCTTCGCGGAAGTTGGCCTTGATCGGCGTCTCGATGATCTTGCCCGACGGCTTGGCCATGAGGCCGCGCATGCCGGCCAACTGGCGGATCTGTTCGACGCCGCCGCGGGCACCGGAGTGCGCCATGAGATAGATCGGATTGACGTAGCCGGCCCGCCGGGACTCGCTCGCCGTGTCCTTTTCCAGGGCCCCCATCATCTCCTTGGTGATCTCCTCGCGCGCATGCGTCCAGGCGTCGAGCACGGAGTTGTACCGCTCGCCGTCGGTGATGACGCCCTTCTGGTATCGCTTGAGGATCTTGAGCACTTCCTTCTCGGCATCGCCGATGATCCGCGACTTGTTGGCCGGCGTGATCAGATCGTCGGTGGCGAAGGAAAGGCCGCTCTTCGTGCTCCACTTGAAGCCGGTGCGGTTCATGTCGTCGAGCAGGTCGATCGTGCGTCGCCGCCCCAGGGCCTGGTAGCAGTCGGAGATCACCCGCGCCAACTCGCTCGAGCGCATGGGGATGTTGTAGAAGAGCATGCCCGGGGGCAGCACCGAGTTGAACAGCACGCGGCCCGTCGTGGTCTCAATGATCGCGCCCGGCTTGGACTGGGACATGTCCTCGGTCTTCAGCCGGCGGTCATGCGGGAGCTTCACCTTGATCTTGGCGTGCGTATCGACTTTGCCGAGCGAGTGGGCGAGTTCCACCTCCTCGACGTTCTTGAACACCATCCCCTCTCCCTTGCGGCCGGGGAGCAGCATGGTGAGGTAATAGCAACCCATCACCACGTCCTGGGAGGGCGAGATGATCGGCGCCCCGTTGGCCGGGCTGAAGATGTTGTTGGTCGAAAGCATCAGGGTGTGCGCCTCGACCTGGGCCTCGATCGAGAGCGGCAGATGGACCGCCATCTGGTCGCCGTCGAAGTCGGCGTTGAAGCCCTTGCAGACCAGCGGATGCAGCTTGATGGCGTTGCCCTCGACGAGCACCGGTTCGAAGGCCTGGATGCCCATGCGGTGCAGCGTGGGGGCACGATTGAGGAGCACCGGGTGGTTGCGAATCACCTCCTCGAGGATGTCCCACACCTCGGCGTCCTTCCGCTCGAGCATCTTTTTGGCGCTCTTGATCGTGTCGGCGTGGCCGAGATCCTTGAGCCGCCGAATGATGAAGGGCTGGTAGAGTTCGAGGGCGATCTTCTTGGGCAGACCGCACTGGTGGAGCCGCAGGTTGGGACCCACCACGATCACGCTGCGCGCCGAGTAGTCGACACGCTTGCCGAGCAGGTTCTCACGAAACCGCCCCTGCTTGCCCTTGATCATGTCGGTGAGGCTCTTCAGCGGACGGTTGCTGGACGCCAGCACCGGCCGCTTGCAGCGGTTGTTGTCGAACAGGGCGTCGACCGACTGCTGCAGCATCCGCTTTTCGTTACGGATGATCACCTCGGGTGCGTTGAGATCGACAAGCTTCTTGAGCCGGTTATTGCGGTTGATGATGCGCCGGTACAGGTCGTTGAGGTCGCTGGTGGCGAAGTTGCCGCTGTCGAGCATCACGAGCGGACGCAGGTCGGGCGGGATCACGGGGATCACGTCCAGCACCATCCATTCGGGCTTGTTCTCGCTGTCACGGATGGCTTCGACGATCTTGAGCCGGTTGACCAGGTCCTTCTTCTTCTGCTTCGAGTTGGTCGTGACCAACTCTTCGCGGAGCTCGCGCGAGAGGGTGACGAGGTCGAGCCCCAGCAGGAGCTTCCGCACCGCTTCGGCCCCCATCTCGGCGTCGAAGCTGCCGTCGCCGTAGGTGCCCCGGGCCTCCCGGTACTCCTCCTCCGTGAGCAACTGCTGCTTCTTGAGCGGCGTGTCCTTGGGATCGAGCACGACGTAGTCCTGGAAGTAGATCACCTTTTCCAGGCTCGAGGTCTTCATGTCGAGCAGCGCGCCGAGGCGGCTGGGCATGGCCTTGAAGAACCAGATGTGGACCACCGGCGCGGCCAGCTCGATGTGCCCCATGCGCTTGCGCCGCACGCGGCTGTGCGTGACCTTCACGCCGCAGCGGTCGCAGATCATGCCCTTGTACTTCATGCCGCGGTATTTGCCGCAGGAGCACTCCCAGTCCTTTTCTGGGCCGAAGATCTTCTCGCACATCAGGCCGTCCTTCTCGGGGCGGAAGGTGCGGTAGTTGATCGTCTCGGGCTTTTTCACCTCGCCGAACGACCAACTGCGGATGTCGTGCGGCCGGGCCAGGCTGATCTTCACGGCCGAGTAGTCGTTGACGCGATCGTAGGTGGACTCACCAATGCTCACGTGTCGTCTCCCTTTGTCGTTTCGGAATCCGCTCGATCAACCCGCTTGAATCAATCCGCCGTCGCTCGCCGCCATCACCGCCGCCGAGCCGGAGCGTGTCACACGCGCCGCTTCTCCAATTGCATGTTCAGTGCCAAGCCACGGATCTCGTTGGTGAGCACGTCGAAACTGGCGGGTGTCCCGGCCTCGAGCGTGTTCTCCCCCTTCACCATGCTCTCGTAGATTTTCGTCCGCCCCTCCACGTCGTCGCTCTTCACGGTGAGCAACTCCTGGAGGATGTAGGCGGCACCGTAGGCCTCCAGTGCCCAGACTTCCATTTCGCCGAACCGCTGGCCACCGAAGCGGGCCTTGCCGCCCAGGGGCTGCTGCGTGATCAGCGAGTAGGGGCCGGTCGAGCGGGCGTGGACCTTGTCGTCGACCAGATGGTGGAGCTTGAGCATGTAGATGTAGCCCACCGTCGTCTCCTGCTCGAGGGGCTCGCCGGTGCGGCCGTCGAACAACTGGGCTTTGCCGTGCCGGGGGAGGCCGGCGTCATCGAGGACCTTGTTGATGTCCTCCTCGCTGGCCCCGTCGAACACGGGCGTGATCGCCTGGAAGCCGAGCAACTTGCCAGCCCAGCCCAGGTGGGTCTCCAGGATCTGGCCAACGTTCATGCGGCTGGGCACGCCCAGGGGGTTGAGCAGGATCTGCAGCGGGGTGCCGTCGGCGAGAAACGGCATCTCTTCCTTGGGCAGGATCTTGGCGATCACACCCTTGTTGCCGTGACGGCCGGCCATCTTGTCGCCCACCGAAATCACGCGCTTGGCGGCCACGTAGACCTTCACCATCTGCAGCACGCCGGGCCGAAGTTCGTCACCTCGCTTCATGCTGTTGAGTCGCCGATCCTTGGCGTCGATGGCATCTTCGACCCCCGGCCACATCGTCTTCACGATCTTGTCGATGTCGGCCTTGCGCTGCGGCGAGCGGATATCGAGATCGTCGGCCTTGAAGGCCGCCGCACGCTCGGCCACGACCTTGTGATCCTGATTCCGCACCAGCGGGCTACCGTCGGCCGCGGGCAGCGGCTTCTGCAGCACCTTCTCGATCTCGGTGACCATGGCCACGAAGGCCTCCGCCACCTGCAGGTCGCCCTGACTCTCCGCTTCCTTGAGCTGCTTCTGGAATTCGCGACGCTCCTCTTCGGAAAGGCTCATCTGCCGGGAGAACTTCTCCGTGGCGATGACGATCCCCTCCACGCCGGACGGCACCTCGAGCGAGTCGTTCTTCACGTCCTCGCCGGCGCGACCGAAGATGGCGTGGAGCAGTTTCTCCTCGGGGGTCAGTTCGGTCTTGCTCTTCGGCGAGACCTTGCCCACGAGGATGTCACCGGGACGCACGTACGTGCCGATGCGAACGATGCCCGACTCGTCGAGGTTGTGCAGGGCCCGCTCCCCGACGTTGGGGATGTCGCGGGTGAACTCCTCGCGGCCCAGCTTGGTGTCGCGAATCTCGATGTCGTACTCCTCGATGTGGATCGAGGTATAGACGTCGTCCTCCACCAGCTCCTCGCTGATGATGATCGCATCCTCGAAGTTGAACCCGTCCCAGGCCATGAAGCCGACGAGCACGTTCCGGCCCAGGGCCAACTCGCCCCGGTAGGTGGCGGCGCCGTCGGCGATCACATCCCCCTTCTCGACCTTCTGGCCGAGCTGAACGATCGGCTTCTGGTTCTGGCAGGTGCGCTCGTTGAGGCCGACGTACTTCCGGAGGCGGTAGGTGTCGGGCGCACCGGCCGACGAGGGCGAGATCTCGATGGTTTCGGCGTCCACGAACGTGACCGTTCCCTTGCGGGCGGCCCGCACGAGCAGTCCGGAGTTGGCGGCGACGTCCCGCTCCATGCCCGTGGCCACGATGGGCGGTTCCGTGATCAGCAGCGGCACGGCCTGCCGCTGCATGTTGGAACCCATCAACGCCCGGTTGGCGTCGTCGTGCTCGAGGAACGGAATCAGGCCGGCGGAGACACCCACCATCTGGCTCGGCGCCACGTCGATGTACTCGATGCTCTCGGCGGGAACGAGGACGAAGTCCCCCTTGTAGCGGGCGATGATGTTCTCGCCCACGAGCTTGTTGGTGTCCTTGTCCACCGTGGCATCCGCCGGAGCCAGATGCGCGTCGTGCTCTTCGTCAGCCCGCAGCCAGACCACGTCGTCGGTGAGCCGGCACTTCGACACCTTGCGGTATGGCGTGACCAGAAAGCCGTAGGAATCGACGCCCGAGTAGATCGCCAGACTGGAGATCAGGCCGATGTTCGTGCCTTCCGGGGTCTCGATCGGGCAGATGCGGCCGTAGTGAGAGATGTGAACGTCGCGCACCTCGAAGCCCGCACGCTTGCGGTTCAGACCGCCCGGTCCCAACGCCGACAACCGACGCTCGTGCGTGAGCATGGAGAGCGGGTTCGTCTGGTCGACCACCTGCGACAACTCACCCCGGCCGAAGAAGTATTCGATGGCGGCGGAGATGCTCTTGGGGTTGATGAGCGTTCGCGGCGACATCTCCGCGACGTCCTTGAGGCTCATCCGCTCCTGCACGGTGCGACGCAACTTGAGGAACCCCTTGCGGAGCTCGTCGCTGGCCAGTTCGTCGATCGTCCGCAGGCGGCGGTTGCCCAGATGGTCGATGTCGTCGACCTCGACCTCGCCCTCGCCCTCGCTGAGCTTGAGCATGTAGCGGATGGCCGCGATCAGGTCGTCGGCCCGCAGGGTCATCTCCGTCTCGGGGACGTCGAGGCCGAGCTTGCGGTTGATGCGGAAGCGGCCCACCCGTCCCAGGCGGTAGCGGTTCGTGTCCTTGAATTTCTCGTCGAACAGGGCACGGGCCTTGTCGAGGGCCGGCGGATTGCCGGGCCGCAGCCGCTGATAGATGCGGATCAGGGCGTCCTCGTGGCTCGGCGCCACGCCGGTGCGACGCTTCGATTCGTCGGCGTCCTCCCGCAGGCTGTTGA
>Ga0315900_10004876_pt1 | contig 18697 bp, 18 predicted proteins | sample LakEriMetagenome_FD_203521 | JGI IMG/M metagenome (GOLD analysis project Ga0315900, IMG submission 203521) | Freshwater fungal communities from buoy surface, Lake Erie, Ohio, United States - Buoy 12 MA114 | ecosystem: Environmental > Aquatic > Freshwater > Lake > Lake biofilm | place: USA: Lake...
CAATTTGCAAAATTCAAAGAAAACTTTTTAAAAAAATTAAACGGAGAAACGGAACAAAATGAAAACAATTAAAAATGTTTGGTTATGGATTGTTAGTGGTATTGCTACTATACTAGGAATTTTATTTTTAACAAAAAAATACAATCAACAGAAAGCAACACAAGTTGCTACAAAAATTGATGATAACAAACAAAAAATAGATAACATTGATGGTAAGATTGATGTTATTGAAGATCATCGATCTGATGCTATACAAACAGCAAAGCAAACTGCTGAGGAAGTAGAAGATCTTAAAGAACAGCGAAATGATATAAACCCAACGTCTGCTGATACAAAAGATATTTCAGATGTAAAACAAGACATTTTAAATAAAACAAAACGACGAGGCAGAAAACCAAAGGCTAAATCATGAAAAAATTATTAGTTATATTGTTATTTCCATTTGCATGTTATTCACAACAAATTCCAGATACTTGTTTCACAGAAGAACAAATGCGAGATATCTTGTTTACGGTGGATTCCTTATACGAATTGGATGATATAAATCAAAAAATTATTGAACGGCAAGATAAATTAGCTCGAGAATTAAATTTAGTAATTAAATTAGATTCCATGCAAATTGCATATCATACAGAACAAACAAAACTTTTAAAATCAAATATTGATTTATATATTGAACGAGAAAAGCGTCTTCAACCAAAATGGTATGATAGTAAATTTCTTTGGTTTGGTAGTGGAATTATAACTACATTGTTTACTGGAGTAATTATCAATGAGTATTTAAAATAATGGCGCAAACACCAAATATAAAACAAATAATACAGCAACAGTACATGATGTGTGCTAAAGACCCTGTATTTTTTATGCGCAATTATTGTTATATTCAACATCCTAAACGAGGTAAGATTAAATTTAATTTATATGATTTCCAGGAAAAATCATTAGCAGAACTTCGAGATAACCGATACAACGTTATACTTAAATCTAGGCAGTTAGGTATATCAACACTATCTGCCGGATTTGCTCTATGGAGCATGTTGTTTGCAGAAGATTTTAACGTTCTTGTTATTGCAACTACACAAGAAGTAGCCAAAAACTTAGTAACAAAAGTGCGTGTCATGCATGAAAATTTACCAAGTTGGTTAAAAGGTAATGTAGAAGCAGATAATAAATTATCACTTAAGTTTCGAAACGGTTCACAGATTAAAGCAGTTTCATCAGCAACAACCGGAGCTCGTTCTGAAGCATTATCATTGCTAATTGTAGATGAGGCTGCATTTATACGTAACATAGAAGAAATATGGATAGCCTCTCAAGCAACACTATCGACAGGTGGTGGCGCTATTGTTCTTTCAACCCCTAATGGTGTTGGTAACTGGTTTCATCAAACATGGGCAGATGCAGAAGCTGGCATTAATGGATTCCATACAATTAAACTACATTGGACTGTGCACCCAGAACGAGATCAAACATGGCGAGACGAACAAACGCAGTTATTAGGTGAACGGGGCGCAGCTCAAGAATGTGATTGTGACTTTGTTAGTTCAGGTCATACTGTAGTAGATGGTCCGTTACTATTAGAATATGATGCATTGTGTTCTGATCCTATAGAACGTAGAGGATTTGATGGAAATTATTGGGTATGGGAGTATCCAGACTATTCTCGCGATTATACAGTAATAGCTGACGTTGCCCGAGGTGATGGAGCTGACTTTTCTACATTTCAAATATTTGATGTAGAATCGGTACGTCAGGTTGCTGAATATAAAGGAAAAATACCGCCAAATGATTTTGGTAACATGCTCGTAACAGTAGCTACCGAATGGAATAATGCTTTGCTAGCAATAGAAAATGCAAATATTGGTTGGGCAGCCATACAACCAGCACTAGACCGCGGATACCAAAATCTTCATTATACATACCGTGATGATGGTTATACAGATGCAGATGTGCAACTCAGAAAAGGTTATGATATGAAGGATAAAACTCAAATGGTTCCTGGAGTATCAACTACCGCTCGTACTCGTCCATTAATGATTTCTGCATTGGAAATGTATATGCGTCAAAAAACTCCGATTATACGTAGTAAACGGCTTATACAAGAACTATTAGTATTTGTTTGGTTAAATGGTAAAGCACAGGCACAACAAGGATATAATGATGACTTGGTAATGTCTTTTGCAATTACACTATGGTTACGCGATACTGCATTAAAACTGCGACAACATGGAATTGACTTAAACAAACGAGCTTTATCTCAGTTTCAAAAAACAAATCCGGTTATCATGACCGGAAAAAGAAATGCACAAGATACCGGCTGGACATGGAATGCCGGAGATGGTGATGAAAGTTTAACCTGGCTCATTAAATAAATGAGTTGGTTCTGTGCGTAGTTATATTTATATTAAAAAGAAAATATGGCGTCTTTAAGAAAACGTTTACAAAATCTATTTGGTAGCAATGTTATTGTTAGAGCGTATGGCAAAAATCAAATACGTGTAGTAGATACTAATAGATTACAAAGTGTAGGAAATCTAGCACAAAGCAAAGTTGCTGATCGATATACTAGATTACATGGTGCAAATAAACATCGTGTAGGAGGTATGGGTGGATATGATTCTAACTACTATATGCAGCAGAATCGTATGCAGCTATATGCTGACTATGAAATGATGGATAAAGATCCACTTATTCATTCCGCATTAGATATTTATTCAGATGAATCAACGTTAGCAGATCAATTTGGTGAAATACTCACAATCAAAACCAATAAAACAAATATTCAAAAAATACTTTACAATTTATTTTACGACGTATTGAATATTGAGTTCAATTTATGGGCTTGGATTCGCAATGTAACTAAATACGGAGATTTTTTCTTAAAGTTAGATATTGCTGAAGAATATGGAATAATTAATGTTCGTCCTTTTTCTAGTTATGAAATGGAGCGTTGGGAAGAATATAATCAAGCTACCGGCGAATACGAAATTAAATTCAAAAATGTAGGCTCTGAACAAATGACGTATGATGTGTTTGAAGTAGCACATTTTCGTATGTTATCTGATTCTAACTTTTTACCATATGGTAGATCTATGTTAGAAGGTGCTCGTAAAGAGTTTCAAAAACTAATGATGATGGAAGATGCGATGTTAATACATCGTATTATGCGCGCCCCGGAAAAACGTATTTTTAAAATTGATATTGGTAATATTCCACCAAATGAAGTAGACACATTCATGGAACAAATTATCAATAAAATGAAAAAAATTCCTCATGTAGATCCAAATACAGGAAATTACAATTTGCGATTCAATTTGAATAATATGCTGGAAGATTATTACTTACCAGTTCGCGGAGGGCAATCAACAACATCTATAGACACATTACCAGGAATGACATTTACTGGAATGGATGATATTGAATATATCAAAGATAAAGTATTAGCTGCACTAAAAGTTCCAAAACCATTTTTAGGCTATTCTGAAGCAGTAGAAGGTAAAACTACATTAGCATCAATGGATATTCGTTTTGCTAGAACTATTGAACGAATTCAAAAAATTGTTGTGTCTGAATTAACTAAGATAGCAATTGTGCATTTATATGCTCAGGGATTCGAAGGAGAAGATTTAGTTGGATTTGAATTAGAATTAACATCACCTTCAATTATTTATGATCAACAAAAAGTTGCATTGATGAATGAAAAGATAACGTTGGCTAATGCAATGAAAGATTCAAAATTAGTTTCAGATAAGTATATTTATGAATACATATTCAATATGTCTGAAGAACAATGGCTTCAAGAAAGAACCAATGTTATTGAAGATCTCAAACTTAGATTCCGACAAAATCAAATTGAACAAGAAGGAAATGATCCATCAGTTACTGGGGTTTCATTTGGTACTCCGCACGATTTAGCAACCGTTCATATGTCAAGTAAAGAGGTTGAAGAAAAAGATTTAGGTGGACGTCCAAAAGAAGGAATAAAATCTGGTCAACATAAAAATGAATTCGGATGGGATCCTACGGGTAGAAAAGAACTTCGTCAAGCATTTGATCCTGAAAATCAACGCAACGCATTTCAACCAGATCCTAATTTCAAAAACAATCCTACTATTTCTGTAGAAAGTTTTATTAGAAAACTAAAATTAAAACATAACAAAGAGGTCGGTATAATTACAGAATCATTAAAAACAACTCAATTATCAGAAACCGATAAAGATGCTGGTACAATGTTAGATGAAAACAACATTTTGTAATTGTAAACATATTTATTAAAAAGATTTAAGGCAACGAAACTAATCATGAAGAAACTAAAACATTCAAAATACAAGAACACCGCTATTCTGTTTGAAATGTTAGTTAGAAAGTTAACTTCAGAAACATTATCCTCGAATAAGTCAGTAGCAATCGATATAATTAAAAAATATTTTGGTAAGAATACTGAATTAGCAAAGGAATTGCATCTGTATAACACGTTAATTAAAGAACAATTTAAAACAGATGCACGAGCTTTAGATTATATTCGTTCAGTAAAAGCTGCACATAAAAACCTAAATCAAAGCGTATTAAAACGACAACGTTATAATTTAGTAAAAGAAATTTCAGAAAAATTTGTTTTTACAGATATGGCAAAAATACATATCAATAATTACAAAGTTTTAGCTTCTATTAACATGTTGTTTGAGTATGATGAATCGGATAATCCAAAACGTTTGATGGAATGTAAAAATGCAATAATTGAACATGGATTAATTTCTAATAATCGTGTTACTGTAAAACAAGATCAAGTATTAGAAGAGTTTCAATCACAATCTAAAGATATGCGATTACTTTCATATCAATTATTAGTAGATAAATTCAATAAAAAATATTCAGTTTTATCCGAATCTCAAAAAGGTTTGTTACAGAAATATATTACAAATGTTAATGACACAGTTGCATTAAAAGAATACATACAAAAAATTATACCTTCTATTAAACGTGAATTAGCTACACAAGCAAAACAAATAACAGATGCTGCTACTAAAATAAAAGTAACAAAATTGTCTGAAATGTTATGCAATGTTGAAACTATGAAAACTATAAAAGAATCGCATATTCTTTCATTGCTTCGCTATTTTGATTTAGTCGATGAATTAAAAGGAGTTCATTTATGAGGTCATTTCTCAAAGAAATAGAAGATAAATTCATCGAATTAGAAAAAGAAGACGATACTACATCTTCATATGAACAATCCGATGAAGAAGAATTAGATGAAATGTCAACAACTGGCGGTGTTGCTGGATATAACACTCCTGCAGCATTTGCATCACCTGGCCATTGGAAAAATAAAAAAATTGGATATGCATCTGGAGTTAATGAATCAGTAAATAAACCTCCATCATATTCATATAAAGACGAACGTTATCAAAAACCAGAATCTTCTGAAGAAGAATATATGGATAAATTTCCATTTGCAGATTCTGATGCTGATTGGCAACATAACAAATATGAATATCCATCTAAACCGTTAGTTTCGCGTCATAACTATAAAGATGAACCAGCACATAAATCAGTTAAAGCTGAAGTAGAATATGATTGGTCTGGTATAAAAAAAGGACGTGTAGAAGAAATGCTCGAGGCAAAATATGAACAATTAATAGAATCATATAAAAAATTTGCAACTGGAAATTCTAAGATAACACCCGAACAAAAAGTAAAAGCGACGATTCGGGAAGTAGCAAAACGACTTAAAGAAATTGAACAACTAGTTGAATATAATTCAAGATTGAAACGAGAATCAAATGTCGCAGCAACGAATTACGGACCAGGCGCACAAAAAGCATTAACAGAAATTTCAAATCGATTGATTAAAATATCAGAACGAATAAGAACATTAGGGGAATAACATGACAAAACAACTCATAGTAGAATATATGCCATTTAAACCGGTTGGGTCTTTAAAAGAGTCTAACGGCGATGCATATGGGATACCTGGAGGTTTTGTAGTTCAAGGAGTTTTACAAAGAGCTGGGGCAAAAAACCAAAACGGAAGAGTATATCCGAAACCGATACTAGAACGAGAATGTCGTAGATACCAGCAAGAATATATAGATCAACATCGAGCTTTAGGAGAACTAGATCATCCAGAATCGTCAGTAGTTAACCTAAACAATGTATCTCATAATGTTTTGAAAATTTGGTGGGAAGGTGATGATTTAAAAGGTGTAGTTCAAATTTTAGATACACCTTCTGGTAAGATTCTTAAGGAACTATTTCGAGCGGGTATCACATTAGGTATTTCGTCGAGAGGTTTAGGATCTGTTAAAGAGCTCAGAAACGAAGGAGTAGTTGAGGTACAAGAAGACTTTGAATTAATATGTTGGGACTTTGTATCTAATCCATCTACTCATGGAGCATTTATGCGCCCACATGGAGCATTTATGCATGCATCATATATGTCAGAATCAGTAAACAAGAAAACAAATAAATACGAACGTGTAAACAGCATCATTACATCTATTTTATGTGAAGATGGTAAATGTAGGATAATATAATGGATAGTCCAAATTTAAAAAGACTTTTAGAAATGATGATTGGTGAAGAAGATCAACCTAAATTATCACGTGAAGAAAAACAACAATTTTTAGCTCAAGTAAGAAATTTTAGTCAGCTCGGGCATGCTGTTTATGGCCGCGGCAATCTTCAAAATCTTGTGGGTAGAGTAAAAGATATGGTTGAAAAGGCAGAAAAAATAACTACTGAAAATAAAGATTGGTTTGATCAAGTAACTATTAAACGACACATGAAAAACTTAAATGCATCATATCAAACATTTGAAGCAACTGCAAAAGAAATGTCGATACTTCAACAACGTTTATCTGCTGCATATGAAGATATTGCTAAAGATCTTAGCACCTACTTTAAAGTTGGTTAATTTGGAAAATAGCAAGTAATTATTTATATTTAAGGTATATTACTAATGAATACACTTAAAAAATTATATCGAGACTTTTTTGGATTAACTGAACAATCAGCCCCAGCAACTAGTAAATCAGATCCTACTAAAGATGTTGTATTATCTCCTAAAGATGCTGCAGATCCTAAAAAAGTACTAGCAGCACAAAATATTTTAAAAACTACTAAAGGTAGAATACATATTGAAGAAGATATGATCGATGAAGCTGAACTAGTAAATAAAATTACTGATTATCAAGGCGGGGTAGAGATGTTATTTACTGATCCTGCGACTGCTAAACAAACAATGATTGATATTATTACATGGGCTAAGAAAAAAGGATTTGAAATAATTAACAAAGAAATATATACAACTAAATCTGGTACAAAAGCTGGATATATCTATTTTCGAATCGGAACAGATGTTTATAAAGATTCTCAGAGAATACAAGGATATATATCGCAGTCACCGGGTATCTCAAAATTTAGATTTAAAGTTAAACAATAAAATATATGATAAGTAAAAAACAAAAACAACATCAACAAATCGTAGCTGGAAATTCTTTAGCAGTAGCAGTATCTGGTAATGATTTAGGTTATGCATTAAAAACTTGGAAACGTAAAGTTAAATCTGCTGGCATATTAAATTCTGTAAAAGATCGAAAAGAATTTATTAAACCCAGTGTAAAAAAGAGAAAACAACTTCAACAAGCACAGTTTATGCAAAAAGTTTACGATCAACATTCTGTGTAAGTTATAGCATAACTAATTAAAAAAATTAAGCCCTAGCAAAAAAGTTAGGGCTTTTTTACTGGTTTTTCAAACTTGCTTATATTTATTTTAGAATACGCTATTTTATCTGATATAGCGTTTATTAGTTTATAAAATATTCTATTAAGATTTCAAATAATCTTATTTCCAAAAACAAAAATTTAAGGAGTAAAACATGGCAAAATCTGATTTGCTAAAACAAGCGATTGCCGATGCACGTGCTGTTAAAGAAACTGCACTAGCAAATGCAAAAATTGCTCTTCAAGAAGCATTCACCCCACGAATGGCTGAAATGTTCGAACAACAAATGGAAGACGAACTAGAAGGCGGAGACGAAGAAACTGCTGATGCTGGCATGGAAGGCGGAGAAGCTGAAGGAGGAGTTGAATGGGTTGATAATGATATTTCATTTTCAGTAGGTGGCGACACATATGATTATGAAATTTCAGAGCCAGCCGGTGGAGAAGAAATGGAAGCTGGAGCTGAAAAGGTTCCTGCAGAAGGAGGTGATGAATTCGAAGAAGGTGGAGAAGAAGATCTAAATCTTGAATCGATTATCCGTGAGTTGGAAGGTGAACTTGACATGCAGAATGAGGGTGATGATATGGTGACACCTGATATGCCAGATGACGAGATGATGCCAGAAGGTTATATGTCAGAAGAAGATCCAATGATGGATGATGATATGATGGAAGAAGGTGATATCGATACAATCATTGAAGCAATTCTTCGGGAAGAAGACGGTGTAGAAGAACCAGCTGATGAAGTAGAAGATTTAAAAGCAGAAGTTGAAGAAAAAGAAGAAGAGCTTAAAGAAGCTTATCGAACAGTTCGTCAACTTAAAAGCATCATCAACGAAGTTAATCTTCTTAATGCAAAACTTCTTTACACAAACAAATTGTTCCGCAATTTTGAGTTGAATGAAGGTCAAAAAATGAAAGTGATTGAAAACTTTGACCGAGCAGGTACAACTCGTGAAGTAAAATTAGTGTTTACAACTTTAGCTGAATCATTCAAACGTCCAACTAAGAAGCGTGTTGTTAGAGAATCATATGCATCTAGACCAGTTGCAACTACAGCTCCAACATATGCTCCTATTTTGAACGAAGGATTTGAATTAGCTGATAGATGGAAAAAATTAGCAGGATTGCTATAAAATTAAAAAAAAAGGAAACAAAAAGATGAGTATTTCAAATTTATTACAAACGAATGACTTCATCCAACGTAACCAAGCTAAAGCTTTGGTTAACAAATGGGAGAAGACAGGACTTTTAGAAGGTCTACGTGGCGAGACCGAAAGAGCAGGTATGTCTCAATTGCTTGAAAACCAAGCACGCCAACTAGTAAAAGAAGCTTCAGCTACTGGTACTGCAGCTGGATCTGAAGAATGGGCAGGTGTTGCACTTCCATTGGTACGTCGAATCTTTGCTGAATTTGCAGCTAAAGAATTCGTTTCTGTACAGCCAATGAATTTGCCTTCTGGACTTATTTTCTATCTTGATTTCAAATATGGTACAAAACAACCTGGATTTGATGATGACAACTTGAACAGAACAGGTAATCCATTTGGTTCTCCAAATGCAGATGACTCTATGTTCGGTGTTACTACTACATCTGGAGATCCTTCCGGTGGTCTTTATGGTGCTGGTCGTTTCGGATATTCTATCAATGAAACATCTTCTCTAGTAACTGCGGCTACTGGATCTGCTCCTACTGTGTCACAAGTTAATGCAGATGGTGCTTACTCTTCATCATTGGCACAATATAAAGTAATTACCATTAACGTACCTACTAATGCTGATTTATATGCAGTACGTTCTTTCACATTCTCTTCTGGATCTGCTGCTACTGAAATCGTTCCGATTCAAGCATTCTCTACTATTGATAGCAATTACACTGCATCATTTGTAGTTTCTGGGTCTGTTGCAACACAAATTCAAACTGCAATTAGTGCATCTAACTTCAAATTGAATTATAGCAAACAGCCTACTGATATTACCAGAGGTGACTTCGAAGACACAAATCCATTTAAAGGTACTGCATATGGTACAAGTGGTATCGATCAAGGTACGGATATCGATATCCCAGAAATTAACCTTGAAATGCAATCTGAGCCAATCGTTGCTAAGACTCGTAAGTTGAAAGCTGTTTGGACTCCTGAATTTGCTCAAGACCTTAACGCTTATCACTCAATTGATGCTGAAGCCGAATTGACTTCAATGCTTTCTGAGTATGTATCAATGGAAATCGATCTCGAAATCCTTGATATGTTGATTGCAGCTGCACCTACAACTGAGTATTGGTCAGCATTGAATAACAACTTCTGGAATTCTGCAACAAGCACATTTGTACAAAGTGGTGCTGGTGCGGCTACCGCAGTTGGTGATGGATATTACAATACACAAGGTGGATGGTTCCAAACTCTTGGTACTAAACTTCAAAAAGTAAGTAACAAGATTCACCAAAAAACATTGCGTGGTGGTGCTAACTTCCTTGTAACTTCTCCTGCTGTTGCAACTATCCTTGAGTCTATCCCTGGATTTGCTGCAGATACAGATGGTACTAAAATGGAATTTGCAGCTGGTGTGCAAAAAATTGGTTCAATCAATAACCGCTACACAGTTTACAAAAACCCATATATGTTAGAGAATGTGATCCTTATGGGATTCCGTGGTGCGCAGTTCCTTGAAACAGGTGCTGTATTTAGCCCATACATTCCTCTAATCATGACTCCACTTGTATACGATCCGGTTAACTTCACTCCACGTAAAGGTGTCATGACACGTTACGCGAAGAAAGTAGTTCGTCCGGAATTCTACGGAAAAGTATACGTTCATGGTTTGAACACTCTTTAATAGTTAATTGATTAATTCATTTAACCGTTTAACGAATTAAAGAATTAAAAAGAGGGATGGCTTCGGTCATCCCTTTTTTACTGTCCGATATTTATATTAAAAAGAAGTATTATGGCAGTACCTTATAACAAATATTCGATGCAAGTTATAATTCGTTACAATGGTCGTCTAGTAGATGTATTAGACCGGATACGTGCAATTAGTTTAGTGCTAATGGTGCATATTGAACAAGATCTAGGTCCAGACAAAGAATTAGTTACTATCAAAGTAATGACTCCACATCCGCCGCATGATACATTTAAAGCATTGCGTAGAGCATGTTTAGGTAAGATTGAAACACTTAAAGACATGACACTTCGAGATTCAACCCTTACAAAATTATTTTAAGTTACATTTATTTAGGAAAATTATGGCTACCGCAAACAAGGAGAAAACACCTCCAAAAAATGAGATTAAGTTTTCAATTACATTATCAGAAGAACAAAAATCTGCAAAAGCAAAAATTATTGAAACGCCATTTAATTTTATATTAGGCAAAGCTGGTTCTGGAAAAACATTGTTAGCAGTTCAAATTGCGTTAGATATGTTTTTTAAACGAAGGATAAATAAAATTATCATAACAAGGCCTACAGTGTCTAATGAAGATAATGGATTTCTACCCGGGTCATTAGCAGAAAAGATGGATCCATGGTTAGTTCCGCTGCGAAGCAATATGCGTAAAGTATATAATAAACCAGAAATTCTGGATAAGATGGAAAAAGAAGAAAATATTGAATTAGTTTCATTAGCACACTTTAGAGGACGTACTTTTGATAATGCAATTTGTATTGTTGATGAATTTCAAAATCTAACAAAACAACAATTACAAATGGTATTATCTAGGTTAGGTAAAGAAAGTATCATGATACTAACTGGGGATCGTTATCAAATTGATTTAAAATTTGCAAATGATTCTGCAGTGCATGAAGTACCTAAATTAAAACCATCTAATTTTGTGAATGAAATTATTTTAACGGATAATCATCGACATGCTGCTTTAGAAGAGATTTTAAACCTTCTAAATGAAAAGTATTAATATTTATAATAAAAAGGAGATAACATGGATTACAGTGCAAATAAACCAATATGGCCAGGTTCATCTTCATTTACTGTTGGATCTACACCATTTGGTTTCTTCGATAGCGATGCACTGTTTCAATCTCATGCAGATAAGTTTGCAAAATTTGCAGCTCAACATGTAGGATATCCTATAATGGACGTAGAATTGCAGGATATAAATTTTTATACTGCATTTGAAGCTGCTGTAATAGAATATTCTAATCAAGTAAATCAAATTAACATTGTTAATAACTTGGTAAATACATTGGGTATACAAACCGGTTCTAGCTTTCTAACAAGTCAAGGATTTACTGGTGCAGTTGTTGGTAACTCAATGGGATATATTACTAAGTTATCAAAAGCATATGGAACTGAAGCAGACTCTGGAGGTACTGTAAAATGGCGTAAGGTAAAAATAGATATGATACCTGGCCAGCAAACATATAGTATGCGAGCTGCTGTATCTGCATCTATGGCAGCTGATTCGGGGTCATTATCTGCAACTAGTTCAATTGAAATTAAACGAGTATTACATATACCACCTCCGGCAATTGTTCGTTATTTTGATCCATTTGTCGGCACCGGATTAGGTTCTCAGCAATTACTAGATTCATTTAACTTTGGAGGATTTTCTCCATCGATCAGTTTCATGATGATGCCAGTACATGCAGATTTATTAAGACTACAAGCAATTGAATTTAATGATCAGATACGTAAGTCTCATTATTCTTTTGAGATACATGGAGATGATATTAAGTTTTGGCCAATTCCGACTGCTGGTACAGGAAGTTCAGCTTCTAGCATATTTTACGGTCAAGTTTGGGTTGAATATATTTTTGCAGAAGAAAAAGATCGCGATGCACTTTTATTTGGTAATACAGCACTTCTAACAGGAGTTGTAAGTGACCCGTCTAATATACCATATAAATATCAAACATACAGTAGCATTAATGATATGGGGCGATCTTGGATAATTAAATATGGTGCCGCTATTGCAAAGGAAATGTTAGGATATGTTCGTAATAAATATTCATCAATTCCTATACCTAATGCTGAAGTAACACTTAACGGATCTGATTTAGTATCACAGGGTCAAACAGAAAAAGAAGCATTAATTACTCAACTTCGAGAATTTTTAGATAAAATGACTCGAGAACAGATGTTAACACGTCAAAATGCCGAAGCAACTCAGATGAGTGAAATACTAGGTAAAGTACCAATGAAGATTTATGTAGGATAGGAGACGTAATATGGCTTTATTTGGTGGAATTCGAGATGCAAAATTTTTAGCAGCAATTAATTCTGAGTTGTTGAATTTTATTGTGGATACTGAAATAGAATTTTATAAATTAATTGTAGAAAGAACCGAATCAAATATATACGGTGAATCAGAAGCAAAAACATATTATGATTCTATATTAATTCCATGTTTAATTACAAAAGATGATAAAACTTCTAATATGGATGATTATGGACATTCATATACTCGAACTGCGCAATTTGCTATAGCACGTGATATTTTAGAGCGAGCGGATTTTATGCCAGAGGTTGGAGATATAGTTTTTTGGGATAATGAATACTATGAATTAGAAAATGTAGATATCAAACAATATTTTGTAGGAAAAAACCCTGTAACATATCCTAATGGCGATCAGTTTGGTTATGCTGTATCTGTATTATGTAATGCTCACGCAACAAGACAGACTCCATTAGGAATTAAAAATTTAAGAAGAGGTGGTGATAATAATTTTGCATATAAAGGATTTTAATGCCTAGATTAAATCGTCAAAATATCGATCGTAAAACAAATAAGCCGGAACCTAAACGTACGGAAGGATTAACGGATGATTTGTTATTAGACCGCGCGATGCAAACGCGCCGGGATGACGATGTAATTCGTACTCCAAAACGAACGCTATATGATATTGATTATGCAATTAAATGGTTCATTGACAATGAAATACGTCCACAAATAACGTCTAATGAACAAGTTATACCAGTACCTGTTATTTATGCATCTGGAGAAAAATGGGATAATGTTCGCAGATTAGGATATCTACGAGATGAAAAAGGAATGTTACAATCACCGGTTATCATGTTGAAACGCAATTCAGTAGCAGAACGGGATGCATTACGTACATTAGATACTAATCGTCCTCAGTCTGAAAACGTTCGTATTTATAAAACAAAATACAATGAACGTAATCGTTATCAAGATGATTTATTTCCAGTACCAATAAATAATCCGCAAAGTTCAGAAAAAGTTTATATCGTAGATATACCAAAATATGTTACAGTTGAATATGATATGATGCTTTGGTGTGATTTCACTGCACAAATGAATTCACTTGTAGATCAAATACTACCATATGGTCGATTTGCATGGGGTAATGAATCTAATAAATTTACAACATCAATTGGCAGTATTAGTTTCGAAACAGTTAATACTGTTGGAGAAGATCGTTTAGTTAGATCCACTATACCGTTAACGGTGTTAGGAACTTTATTATCAGAACAAGAAGCTCGTAGATCTACGGTTAGAAAAATGTATTCTATTAAAAAATTATCATTCAACCAAATTATTGATGTTGAAGAAGATATATTTTCATCTACTATCGTGCCACCGTCTTTATTACAAGCACAAGGTTATGTTAGCAGCGGAGGTAATGTGATTGTTTCCGGTGGAACTAATGCGACTATAAATGCGGCTACCATGTCATATTTAACGTTATTAACAGATAAAATTGCAACATATGCATATGGTACAACAGTTACTGTTACAGGATTAGCAGCAATCAATCCAGTTACTAATACTACCGCTACAAAAAATGAATTCAATGTGTATATAAATGGACAATACGTAGATAAAGTTGCATATACATGGACGCCGAGTGATACTGGAAATCAACTAATTGCATTTAATACGTCTACATTAGGATATAATATAGAACCAACCGATGTTATAGTTATCAACGGGAGATGGGCATAATGGGAAGACAGTTTAAACCGGGACAATTACAAACCGGTTCATTATATAATATTTCATCAAGTTATGCCATAACATCATCATATGCATTAACTGCACAAACATTATTAGGTTCGGTAGTTAGTGCATCGTATGCATCGACAGCATCATTTGCGCCAAATTATGTATTAACTAGCACAACTAGTTCAATGTTAGCCCCATATGTGCTAATATCTAACACATCATCTATGTCTGTGTTAAGTAGCTCTTTTTCGAGTACCGCATCATATGTTCAACTAGCACAAACTGCGAGTTATGTGTTACAAGCAGTAAGCGCTTCAGTTGCAACAAATGCTATATCTTCTAGTTTTTCTAATACCGCATCATACTCAACTTATGCTATATCGTCCTCTTATGCATCGACAGCATCTTACTTCAATGAAACGGATCCCGTATTCGTAGCTAAGTCTGGGTCGTTTGCAACTACCGGATCGAACGTATTCAAAGCATCTCAAACAATATTTGGAAACTTGTTTATGAGTGGATCATTTAGATTGATCTACAACAATGATGTTACAAATAACATGTTATTTGGTATGTTTGATGGTAGCTCTATATACGGTCCATATTATCAGTTATTTGGAAATCAATACTCTAATCTAAGTCAACGAGGTAGTGCTGAGTTTGTTTATGATACGAGAAATGGTGGTGATAGTGGATTTAACGTAGCTTCATATAATGGGTTTGCCTGGACACGTCGGTTTAGAGTATCAGACACTGGAATAGATGTCAATGGATCAGCCGCAATTACAGGCTCGTTATTATTTGATAATGGCACTAGTTTAGTACCTAATCTATACGGGTCCGGTGGATTAGATATTGTAGCTGAGCCAGCTGGATATGTAGAATTAATATCAAATAACACGCAATCCAGAATGTGGGTTGATGATGGTGGTGTTTATGTAGGAACCAATTGGGATACAAATCCATATCAATGGACATTTAGTGATACTGGATATTTTACCTTACCACAGGTAACATCTCTAACAACACAAGCAGGAATTTTAACCACCGGTGATTTGTTACTACAAGCTGATTCGACTCAAGGTTGGAGATTTTCGAGTGGTAGTGGGATACTATATGCACCTGGAGGAATTGAAGCTCCATCTTTTACGGGATCACTATTTGGTACTGCCAGTTGGTCTCAAAATGCTAATACCGCATCATATTCTTTAAATTCGTTAAGTGCATCATACGCAATGTCTGCGGATACTGCATCAAATATATTAGGTGGTTCTATTAATCACATACCATACTTTAAAACTAATACGACACTAGCTACTAGTTCAATATATCAATCAGGTTCTGGTACTGTCGTTATTAATCAGGATAATGCAACCTCTGCAAATCCAGAAGCATTGTATGTGTGGCAGCCTAGTACATCTTCCTTTAATGTAATAAGCGGTAAAGGTAATTTAGATAACTACTTACAACTCAACATACAAAATACCAATCAAGGTACTATAGCATCATCAGATGTAGTAGCAACGGCAAATAATGGTGATGAGACTACAAACTACATTGATATGGGTATCAACAGTGAAAATTATACCGGAGTATTAGGCGGTCCTAACGATGCTTATCTATACTCAACCGGTATACATTTACACATTGGTAATGCAACGCCAAATCAGTATGTAGGTTTCTTTGCCGGCGGTGATGATGTTGATGCTAATATGAAGATGATATTAGATGCTAATGATCAGCATCAAATAACAGGTTCGTTAGAGTTAACTGGCAGAGTTAAAGCTCCATCATTTACAGGTTCATTACTAGGTACTGCCAGTTATTCTACTGCTGCATTAACAGCATCACATGCACTTTATTCTGCAGATTCAAACTTATTAGATGGAAAGGATAGTAGCACATTTGCTACGACTGGATCTAATACGTTTATCGGTAATCAAACTGTAACGGGTAGCCTGTTTACTACCGGATCCAATACTTTAATTGGAATAACACAATTAACTGGGTCGCTTAACGTATCTGGCAGTCAAAAGATTAAAGGGTATGTAGAGTTTGATCCGGTAACAACAAACATAGACACATCAATATCCGCCTCTTACATATACGTTTCTGGCTCAACCAATGACTTATATTTTTCTCAAAACGGTAATGGATATACTAACACAACACGACTACGTTGGTTAGAAGGTAATTTGTATACTGGTTTATTGAATGGTGGTTTGATTACACAAGTTAATTCAAATACATATCAAATATCAAGTGGTAGTGGTATCATTGTTAATTTGAATGCAACTTATAATGACAATCCGTATCCAACTATACAATATCTAAACTGGGGTAATCTAACACACACCATCGATGCATTAAGCGGATCATATGATCAACAGTTTGTTTCTATTGACAATACCACAAACATATTCGCACAAGGAACTCCGTACCAAGATGGTCAATATAATACTTTAATTCCAATTGGTATTGTAATACATCAAAATAGATCTTCGATCAATGCAGTGCAAACGTTTCCTAGTGTTGCATATGGGTGGAAGCAGAGATCAAGTGATTTTGTAAGAGCGTTCGGTCCATTAAAAATATCCGGTTATACATTAGCAGCGAGCGGATCGTCAACCGGCAGTTTAGTATTATCTGGGGGGGTATCGTTTGTTGAAGGTAGAAATTACACCGTAGATCCGAATAATCCAAGCTACATAACAGAAGTAACCGGTATAACAACATCTAAAATTTATCGTTATCATCAATCTGGATCGGGTTGGGTTTATAATACAAATGCTGGCGCCGGATATCCGACAATCGATCCTACGCAATACTCAAACAACGGAACATTAACACCAGTAGCTGTAAATAACTGGACAATACAGCGAGTATTTTATTTTCCAAATAGTGCAACTAAAGCTCTCTACATATATTACGGAAATGCAGAATATGCTAACCAAGCAGCCGCATTAGCTGCAGTATCTACTGAAACATTCAACGAAGCTCCTAATACTGCGGCAAATGCTCTATATGTCGGTTATATGCTGCTTAGACATAACGCTGATTTTACAGTACCGGCATCATATGCATTCTATACAGTTGGGATGTTTAGAGGATCTGCAGCTAGTGCCACGGGCGGAGGCGGAGGTGGATCTACTTCGTTAACGGGATTAACTGATACTTCAATTATATCTCCAACTAATGGACAGCCATTAGTTTATAACTCATCAACACTTAAATGGCAAAATTCATCGACAGTTGTTGCTAACTTAACAGGTAATGCATCGACAGCTACAAGTGCATCTCATGCAACAACTGCATCATATTCAGAAACAGCTGTTTCAAGTAGTTATGCAGTTACCGCATCATATGCATTAAATGGAGGAAGTGGAGGCTCTGCATTTCCATATACCGGAAGTGCCATAATCACAGGAAGCTTAATTGTAACTGGTTCAGTAACTGCTACCGAAGGCTTTACCGGATCGCTGTTTGGAACTTCTACATCTGCAAGTTATTCAACAACTGCTAGTTATGCATTAACTGCACAAACCTTATTAGGAAGCGTCGTTTCGGCAGAAACAGCATCATATGCCACAAACTTTACGGTTGGTTCGACACTAAACATTGATGGAACTTTGTTTGATCGGGCAACTGTAAACTCAACAATTGTAGGATCAAATAACTTGTTCACACAAGCAACAGGATCGTATACAGCAGCATTTGGTAAATACACACTGCATAACGGATCGAATGCCCGAGCTGGCGAATTTAATACGGTATGGAATGGTACAACAGCTGTAAGTACAGAAACATCTACTACGGATATAGGTAATACTGCAGATATCACATTCGCATCATCAATCGTAACAGGTAACATACAAATTAATGCAGTAGCAGCTACATCTGGATGGACTGTTAAAATGCTTGTAACTTACATATAACATATTTATATTAAACCATTCTTGGATAGGGAAAAGAAATGGCAAATGAATTCATAATAAAGAACGGATATCGTTCACAAGGTAACAGTGAAGTTACCGGAAGTGTTATCATA
>Ga0315900_10004877_pt1 | contig 18691 bp, 10 predicted proteins | sample LakEriMetagenome_FD_203521 | JGI IMG/M metagenome (GOLD analysis project Ga0315900, IMG submission 203521) | Freshwater fungal communities from buoy surface, Lake Erie, Ohio, United States - Buoy 12 MA114 | ecosystem: Environmental > Aquatic > Freshwater > Lake > Lake biofilm | place: USA: Lake...
CAACCACAAACGACACCGTGACCAGCCAAAACCCCTATGTTCAGCAGCTGCAGCAGCAGGGCAAAGAGCCCAGCAAGGCTGCCGCTCCCCGTCGCACCTTCCCTTGCACCATCGGGACTCGGACCTTCCACACCGAGGAGCAATATCAGGAAGCCCTGCACGAGTTTCTGAACGGTTACTGATAAGCAACGCTAATCAGTCGGGGGCTTCACAAGCCCCCACCAGCTGCTAGGATTCACTCAAGTTCAACACCCGAACCAATGACCGACCTTCTCACCTTCTCCCACGGTAACGCCAAGCTTGGCAAGGGCACACTGATCTTTAGTCTGCCAGCTGGTAAAACCTGCCCTGGCGCTCTGTTCTGTTTGTCCTTTGCTGTTGTTACTGAAGACGGCAAACGTAAAGTTCAGGATGGCCCACAGACTCAATTCCGTTGCTTTGCTGCAACTAGCGAGGCACAATACGATGGCCCTTTCTATGCTCGTGCTCGCAACCTTGAAATGGTTGTGGAAGCGATGCAAGCCAACAATTTGGTAGGTTTAATTGATCGAAGCTTGCAGAATGCTCGCAAGAAGAACAGCAAGCTGGTGAGAATCCACGAGTCTGGTGATTTCTTCTCGGGTGCCTATCTGGATGCTTGGATTGAAGTAGCTAAGCTGAACCCTGATCTTAAGTTCTACTGCTACAGCAAGAATCTGCCACTGTTTGTAGGTTTGGAGCTTCCCTCCAACTTTTACTTTACTGCCAGCTATGGTGGTAAGTTTGACCACTACATTGATGCTGGTGTGTTCTCCCGCTACAGTAAAGTTGTGCACAACGATGAAGAAGCTGCAGCGCTTGGGTTAGAGGTTGATCACGACGATTCGCATTGTTTTGGTGACAAACCGTTTGCACTTCTCGTGCATTCAACCCAGCCTAAAGGTTCAACCTATGGCAAAGCAGTGTGGGCACGTCGCAAGGCTGGACAGTTTAGTGGTTACGCTAAAGAGCGCCAGGCTATTCTGACCGCTAAAGTGTAAAGATTAAGCTTTGCAACAAACCGGGTCTGACCCATAGCCAGGGTCTACCCGGTGCCCTATACTTAGATCACGGGGGCAGAGATCCCCCACACACCCCACGAGACAATGACCCGCAACGATCGCCTGACCCGCACCAGCATCCCCACCGTGGTTGCTGTGGCTGTTGCCAAGATCACCATCCGTCAGCCCCACATCGTTGGCCGCCACCGTGCACAATGGCTGTTTGACCTGGCCACCAATGAGAACGCCCTAGAGGCTGAACGCAAGCTGGGCCGTAAGGCACTGCAGGCTGCTGCTGACGCTGCAGGCCGCAATATCGCCACCAAGGCCAACGGCGACCCGATCACCAACCGTGTCTACAGCAAGGCCAGCACCCGTCGCTTGCGCCAGTGGAGCCAGGATCGCCCTAGCGCAGTTTGACAAGTGGCACACCGGGGCTTGACAGCAAGCCCTTTTTTTGTCTTTTTTTATTAACTATTTTATGGCAGGGGGCGTGGCGACCATTTCATCATCAGGCTTACCCCAGCCCTCTCTCGGTTGTGATCACATCCTAGCACGGCACCACCCCCCAACAGAGCCAAATTACAGACAGTATACAAATCGTCACACAGACAAATAGAGTCTACCTTCACTCTAGCACGCCGTCCGGCCCCCAGTCAAGTCCTAGAACCAGTTTGACCACTGGCACAAGACCACTAGACTCTGGCCAGGATCTATGGGACTATATAAAGGTCAAACAAAGGCAACCCCATGAATCCCTTTCTCACCAACGCACAAGTGGAAGAATTGAACACTATGGGTTACATTGAATTGACTGAAGAATTATTAAGCGTTATATTTAATACTACCAATGTAGTTTGGGAGAATGATATTCTGGTAGACAAGAATTATTATCAATAATATAAAATTATTAACAGTATTACAAATTATTAACCGTAATAGGTAATACTTAACCATACATTCCCCCACACACACGTAGGGGCACAATGTACATACATTTCACATTGTGACAATCCAAGGGCTGGCCACCAGCTGGCCCACACCACGCCAGCCCACCTGCTATACTGATCTCAGTTCAGCCAAAGGCCATGATCGCCAACCACGCCACTCCACAAGACTTCGCCCGTTGGGAAGCCAAGGCAAAGGCCATGACCCTGGCTGAGCTGATCTACAGTGCACAGGATGCACGCAAGGCCGAGCAGGCGATGCGAGGCTGGAACCCCATCGCCGAGGGCCGCTACAGCGATGAAGCAAGCACGTATGGTGACGAGATCAGGCGTCGCAGGGCCAGGGCCTGAGCTGGCACAGGGCCAGCTGGCCTGCTGGCACACTGGCCCACGCTAAACCCTAGTGGGCCAGTTCTAGAACTGCCACAGCTGTGCCACTTTCTAAGCTGTCACTCTGACCCCTTGCAAGCTGCAGCAGCGGCCTGCTAGTGTTCCCTACGTACACCGCACTACAGCGATGCAATCCGAAACCGTCACCCTGACCCTCACCGCCTGGGAGGCCGAGGCCCTGCGCCGTATGGCTTTTGATTCCAGCTCCTACTGGTTTGGCATCCTGCAGGAAGCTTTTCAAGACCCCGCCAACGGTCGTGACCGGGAGGCAATCGAGCGCCTGTGGCGTCAAAGCGGGGCCATGGCCCAGCGCCTGGGTGAGCTGATCGGCTGATCACCACCGGGGCCACAAGCTGGCCCCACCATGCTGTACACTGTAGAAGTCCCAAACGGAACCCACCATGGCAACCACCGAGACCCGCCTCACCGTTGAACAGGCCACCTACGCCGTGGAGAGGCTGCTGAGCTGGGCCGATAGCGAGGATGATCGCAAGCCGAGCACCTTTTCTATCTGGTGTTCCCTCACCGGAAACGGCGGCACACTATGGGCTTTTGACAGAGGCTACCTAGAGTGCGACATGCTCGCACAAGCCCTGCAGGCATGGGCCACCTACCCGAACGAGATCCGGGATTGGCTGGCTGACAACTGCATCTGAGCCCAGCCGGGGACCCTACGGGGTCCCCACCACCTGCTAAGATTCTCAAGTCCCAAACCAACCCAGACCAATGCCTTCTCCGATCCTGATCAGCCAGCACACCACCCGTGAGGGTCAGCTGCTGACCTACTACGCCGTTCCGGCTGCCGGAGGCGACTCGTGCCTTCGGCTCACCGGCTGGCAGGCCATGGCCGAGGTTCGCATGGCTGCCCTACGGGGTGCCATGGCCTGGCTGCAGCGCCGGCCTGGGAGGCAGGCTGACGTGCTAGCGGATGGCAGCATCCGATTCCAGCCCGGCGAGGCTGGCTGATCACCACCGGGGCCACCAGCTGGTGGCCCCATCTCTCCCTACACTGCACAAGCCAACCCACTAGAACGATGATCAGCACCATCAGCACACACACCGCCTACGATCGCCCGGAAGGGCTGCCCCCCTCTACCGGTAGGTGGGAGATGTGGTGGTGTCTTGCCTGTAACGCTGGCTACCGGGGCGACCGGCAAGCCAAGCGGCTGGCGCTCGCTCAGTATCGGCGAGCAGTCGAGCTGGAGATCGGCTCCCAACTGCTATTCGACGCCTGAGGCCAGCCGGGGCAAGCTTGACGGCTTGCCCCTTCACCCTCTACTATTGAACTCAAGCGGGCCGATCGGTGCCCGCACCGCTTAAGGACCATGACCCTGACTGAGCTTGTCTACGCTGGCATCCGCAAGCTCGACTCCCAGCAAGTCGAGCAGTACACCCGTTGGGGGTGGAGTGATGAGGCTATGGCCTGCCGTGGCTGGCAGCAGCAAGCCGATTGGGCCTGGGTTGCACAGTGGTGTGAGATGGAACGGGGACACTACATGTCGCCCGAACGGAAGGCGCTGCTGCAGCTGGCGAATACGGCACAAGGCTATGCCAATGCCCTAGAGCTGGCGTTCAACCTCTAAACCCAACCGGGGCAAGCTTGACGGCTTGCCCCACCATGCTGTACACTTAATCTCAAGCGGGCCGATCGGTGCCCGCACCGCTTAAGGACCATGCAAAGCTCTGACCTTTTCACTCCCTGCTCGGTAGGCGACCTGCGCCTCCCGCCTAAGTTCCAGACGATACTTCACGTGCTGTACGTAGATACAGCAGCAAACCAGCCCACACGGGGCTGGCTGTATCTGCCAGCTGGGTTGGTTCTGAGCTGGGCTTGTGAGCCCGAGCACGGCGAGGAAGTAGAACTGTGGGCATGTGGCCCGCTCAGCCTCACCCGGCCCATGACAGATGAGGAGCGTGAGGATTGGCGCTGCGATCAGTACGATCCCAGCGACTGGTGAGCCCAGCCGGGGACCCTACGGGGTCCCCCTTCCTACCTACACCCCACAAGCACAAGCACCATGTACGAAACCCTTAGGGAAGCCACAGAAGCCCGCATGAACGAGCAGGGCTGCATCCCCTATCAGGATGCTTTCAGTGAATCGATCAGCCACGGTGTCGGGCAAGAGTTTTTGGCCCTGTATGGCTCAGCCATAGGCTGGCCCAATGGGGTTGACGCCGGGGAGTGGCTGGTCTGGCTAGGTTACTGAATATGAACTTTAGGGCCAGCTCAGCCACGGCTGGCCCGCCCATCCTGTAGGATTATCTCAAGCGGGCCGATCGGTGCCCGCACTGCCTGAGGATCATGACTAAAGCCGTCACCGTCACCGCTCAGAACACCACGGTCACCCGTGTGGCCTACAGCGCCAGCTACATGCTGTCCCCCACGGAAGGCGGGCAGGTGTCCTTCCCCACGTGGGAGGAGCTGGATCAGTGGTTTGAGAGCTTCGGCTGCCACTGCACTTCTGTGGTGTTCCACTGACCCGCAGCGGGAGCCCTCCGGGGCTCCCCCTTTGATCAGCAATCCTGATCGATCAGCAGTCCTTATCAGTGGGCAGGGGCAGTATAAACGGCCCTTATGGGTCGCCCCGGCCCGTACCCGTGAAAAACGTCTAACTACCCTAAGCTATAACGTACCCAGAAAGCCAGAGAGATACTCAATCAACTCAAAAATTTTCCACCAATCTCCAAGCCCATCCAAGGTTTCCCCATATGCCCCTCCCAACCCGCACAACATATTCCGAGCAATTCACATATATCGCCCTTTGTCTTACCGAGTGTATCAAAATAATCTCGGAAAAAATTTTCAACAAAAAAAATTCCGAGAACCGTTTAGATCCTCGGAAAAAATAATTTATTTGAGTTTGTAGATTTAATGATTAGGATCAATAAATGTCCCAGTATGTTTCACTGGATCTAAAGGCTTTGCACCTCTCGCCTTTTGTTTTGGTGAACGATTTCTTGTAATTCCTGCTTGTACTCCCTTTTCATTTGGTTCACTCATTCCCTGGGATCTTGTATTCAATGATGCCCTACGATCTCCTACTGGTTGTGATACTAATGTAGTTCCAGGTCTTGCTGAAGATGATACTTTCTTTTTAATATCCTGCATTGCTTTACCTGCACCAATTCTATCAGTTGTTTCTCCAGTTTTAGTTGTATTCTGAATAAATGTATTTGGTTTATCTCCTGGGGTATAGGTTACTTGAATTGGATGTTTTTTGTGTGTGAATGTATGAGTTCCTGACTTTTCATCCTTTTTATAATCAATATCAGGATGCCTTGGATTGTTGATTGGTTCTGCGAATTTTCCAACTGATGCTCTTACTTTATTAACATCCGTTCCCTTCTTTCTTGCAAGACTTAATGGACTTTCTGTTCCAGCTCTCAATTTCTTTGATGCAGGTGGAATCCAAGCATCATCTAAAAGTTGAGTATGTTGCTTTGCTTCTTCTAGGAACTGAGCAAATGTTTTCATGCTTAACCTCTTTTGAATTGATATCGAGTAGTTTTATCTTGTCTAGTCATTTTAAGTTTATCACGATATAACTTCTCACGACTTGGAGAGTGTCTTCCAGTATTCATATCTGTTGGAACTCCACCAAAAGATTTTCCACCTACAGACCTAACATCCTTTGGAACATTTTTCACTGCCTTCATAAACTTTCTACCACTTGTCATCTTAGAGTCATCTTTGTTTGTATTGTAGATATCAACATCAGAAAATGGTTTTCTGTGGTTTCTTCCTAAGTGTTTTGTAATACTCTTAACAACTTGATGTTGATCTTTCTTTGGTGACTTAAACATTTGCATAGTACGAAGTCTTTCGTTTGCAAAGTGTCCAGAGTTTTTATGGGTTGTAACTTTCGTTTCCATTCCATCATTTTTGATGGATTTGGTTTCGGGAGTTTTTAAGTTTGCAGATCCTTTTGGAAGTCCATGCCTTCTGAGCATAGCTCTTCGTTGAGTTCTTTGTTGTGTTGGAGGAGTATTATCATATTCACCATAAGTTCTATTACGAGCCATAAACCCTCTAGTTGAAGATGGCCCTCTAGGGCTCAATGCCCTTCCAATTCTACGTTCAGACTCTACTAAAAATTCAGAGTACGTTTTCATGCTTGACCTCTCTTTGGATTTTCAACTCCTAGTCTTGCTCTTGCAGATCTACGATTTAATCTGAATCTCTTAGTCAGGTCCTTACCTGTCTTAACTGCACCTTTACCTTCTCTAGACTTTCTAAACTCTTTTTCTTGTGATGCCATACTTTTCATCACAAATCTTGGAACTGGCTGATCTCTCTTTGCATTTCGTGCAAATGATCTCCTCTGTGATGTTCTAGGTGATACTGTTGTAATTGATCTAAATCCAGCATCTTTCTTTAGACTATCATCAGTACTCTGTTTGAACTTTGGATTAACATTAGTGTTGTCTTGAATTCTTGGCTTAGATTTATTTGCGTCTCTTAGTCGATCCATTGTAAGTTTGTGGACTTCAGGAAACTTAGATTGATTAGATCTATTACCATGAATTGTTTCTCGTGCATCGTCATATCCAGTTGCAGTTCCGCCAGTCTTTTTGGCTAGCCTTTTTGCCATTGTTGATTTACCAGAGCCAGGCATTCCAGCCATCTTGATATCCAATGGTGCACTAGATTTGCCACTCTTTGCACCTGGCTTTGGTGTTCTACCTTGCTTTGATGCAACTTGTGATCTTCTAGAAGATTCTACAATAACTTCACCTAAGATTGAATTTACCCAGGCATCAGACATAGACTCACAAATTCCTGCAGCACTTTCATAGGAGTTTGCATAGCCTTCATTTACAAGATAATCTAGAATATACTCAATATCTTCTCTACGAAATCTCTTGATTGTATTTGATGCATTTACCTTTTTATTTGAGGGTCTATTCCAGTTTTTTGGTCCAGGTGCAATAACACTTTGTGGTTTATTAAGATTGTGAATCCTAACTCCTAGTTCGTGTGCTTTTTGTCTAATATGATCAATTTTACTATCATGTGCTCTTTTTCTAGCTTCTACATCACCTTGTTTCATTCTAAGTGAATGTATAATATTTCTAAGCTGATTATTCTTATTCTTTACGTCTTTTCTAATTCCAGGGCGAAATCTTGCTAATGGTCTTGATTTCTGAGACTTGATATCTGCCTGCAACTTTCTAGCTTTATCTGCAACCTTAGGAATACTTTTATCTGGCATTGATCTAAAATTTCTTTCCTTCCAATCTTGATCTTCATACATAGATTGATAGGCTTCTAATAGATTAGTCATTAGGTTAAAAAATTTTTAATTATTTATTTCGGCTATATACTGTAGTTTTAAATACACATATGTCAACATTTTCTTCGTTTACTACTGAGGTACAATATGACGATAAAACAGGTGAATATTTTATTACATTTCCAGATGAGCTGGTAGATGAAATGCAATGGCAAGAAGGTGATACTTTAGAATTTGAATATTTTGATCATCATGATACTCCAGGTATTCGCATACATAAAGTAGGAGATTAATTCTAATAATATGACTAATTGTAGTCCAAAGAAAGACCCAGTAAATAAAAAGCTTACATTTACATATCCAGAGTGCCCTCCACCAGAAGAAGGGCCACCAGCTCAGATTACGATAGAATTTCCATATATTGATCCATATTGGTACGAAGTCAGGCCACCTAGTTTAGCAAATAAAACTATTCAGAATGGAAGTAAACAGCAAAAGCTTCGTCGCACTGTAATTCAAGTTCCTGCTCTAGATGCAGAGAACGCTAACGGTGATAATGTAAACTTTGTTGACCAAGTATTTTATCAACCAGAATATGAAATTGTTGGTTCTGGTGATAATATCAAGAGTAAGCCAGTTTATGAACGATTCTGCAAGGCAGACAAAGTATATGATGAGCAATACTTTTACCATATTTTTGAGTGGCCTTTAACTCACACACTTCCTGCACGACCTGTGGGAGGTATTACTGTAACTACTCCCCCTGATGATGGAAATACAGAAACTACAGAATGCCCAGTCTATGCAACATCCAGTACCAGCGTTAGTGGTACATTCACACTCAATAGAGTGGACAGTCAAGTAATTGGCCTACCTGAAGGAAGCGTTGCTTACCATGGAGGTACACTCGATAATAAGATATTCTTCTACTATGAGAATACTTCCAATAAAGATATGATTGCTGTTGGTGATGTCATCAATGGCTGGACAGTCAACAAAGTAGTCAACTATAACTCTGAGCACTTTGATGAGAAGTCTTTGAGAACCACAGAATCTGTTAGAAGAAGAGTCTCTAAGGTTTCTGAGAAGAACAAGACTCCTGGGTTTATCTTTATTAACAAAAACGATGGAGCAGAGGATAGAATTATCAACATCGGAGACTTAGTAACTGGCTACGGTATTCAGAGTGATACCTACGTAGAGAGTATTCAGGGACTTAAGATCTTTCTTACTAAACCTCTGAAGTATAAAAACAAGAGAAAGGTTAGAAACGTCAAGTTTACTAATACTGGTCTTGCTAATAATATCTCAAACCAGATTCTTTGCTATGCTGAGATCAGTGGCGGTAGTGCTCCTTTTGTTAAAGACCAGTACTATTCCAAGTCTACCCCCTCAACTCCCCAGTATACAAGCACGATTTACCATGTTTTTGATGACAAAAAGAACAAAAACATACAACTGACCACAACAAAGGATATTAAAGTAGAAACTATCAATAAAAACGACGAAGGTGGTTCCAATGATAGTGAAAGTAGGAAGTATTACTTAGTCACTTTCCTAGACAATACTACAATTACCAGCAAAAATGATGTTCAGATTTCTATTACAGATGATCAAAGTGCATCTGGAGTGGAAAACTCTTTCATATTTGCTTCTAAAGTTGAATTTGTCAACACTAAAAGCTTCAAAGTATGGTTCAAAAGAGACAGTAATAAGGTCAATACCTTTGTTCGTGGCTGGTCAGTCACTAGAGTTCAAGGTCAAGCACTAATTCCAGTCAATAGAATTCAAGTTATTGCTGGTAGAGGCATCATTGATAGGTCTGCAGTCTGTGGTGTTTATGTTAGTAATGATAAAAAGTTCTATACTTACACTCCATTATTTTATTCTAGGGATGGATTCTGCGAATCTACTTACCTAGAAGACGATTTAGGTAAATTTACACTTGGTAATGTTGTCTTAAATGATGGTTCTAACTACATTCAGCAGAAGTTTTTATGTGTATCAGCTGCAAATGACACTGCATATCAACTAAACAACATCTTCTGGACTTATTTTAGTAGACCAGCAGAGATTAATGAGCTAAAAGGTTGGATAGATCGCCTAACTGCTTCTGATTTTCTTACGGTTCAGAAGGAAATCATTGAATCTGAGAAGCTAAAGCTTGGTAATAAGACTGTTTTAGCAGTTAAAGACTCTGAATGTGATAGTAATGTCACCCCAGACTACTCAAAAGTCTACTATCCACATAGTGAATTCAATACTTTTAATGAATATATCGCTCCGATACAAAATGATACTAAGTATGACCCATGCATTGACGTAAAAACACCTAAAACTTACAGTAAAGAAGAGTTAGACTCTATAGTTACCTCAAATCTTGGTGGTAGTTTTGACTTTTCTAGCATTAATTTGCCTGAAGAGATGTACAAACAAATAATCTCCAATGAAAATTCACTACAAAATACCCTACTGAAAGCAATTTCTACTATTGGTGCTTCTGTTCCAAAGCAAACTACCATTCCAAATCTACCTCCACTAATTGAAGGAGAGGACAAATCAAGCCAAGTCTATAAAACTGAAGCTGCATATCGTATTCCACCAAGGTTCAAGTCACTTGAATACATTATTGAAGACTTTAGCTTCGTTAGTGATTCAGGTCTTTTTCCAGATTCTGATGAAAACAATACTGAAATTCAAATTAAGTCTATTCCTAGATGGACTGGATCTGTAACTCCATCAAGTGCAACTGGTTGGCAAGCAAATATTAACACTGATAGTGAAGGTTTTATCACTACAGTAACAATTTCTGCAGTACCTTTCCCTGCTCCACCACTAGGTGGAAGTATTACTTCATGGGCAGCAGGACCAGCTCCTACTACATTCTGGCATGGAGATGATACTAACTATCAAGTTACCTTTAAGAAGATCTTAAACTTTAGAGTTAACGAGGTTAGTAAGAATCTTTCTAGTGCAGTCAAGAATAAAGGTAATCCATATATGGATGAACCTCCATATGCAAAGCTAACACAAGAGCTAAAATCAACTGATACTACAATTAAAGTTGATAGTACAAGCGAATTTATTTCTGCAGGATATTTGATTATTCCCAAATACATTGTAAAGAAAGAGATTAACCCAGAAACTAGAAATGAAACCCTATATCATTATTACCTGGGTGAAGAGATTATCTATTACAGAGATAAAACTGAGACAGAATTTTTACAATGTACCAGAGAGATGTTTGATACCACATCTGCTTTTGTGAAAACTGCAAACACTGGAGATATTGAAACCAATGTGAGATATATAATTAAGACTCTTGGATCTGTGAACTGGAAAGATTATGGTGCTCCAGATGGATATACAGTTGGAACAGTGTTTACTGCTACATCTGATGGATCAGGGGCTGTAGAAAGTGGAGAAGTATACTTGTTTGAAAGTACAATGACTCCTTTTGAAAACAGCAATTATTCCTACCATAGTTATGAAAAAAATAATTACTTGTCTCAATTCTGGCCAATTTCAATTCAGAACAAAAACGTATGACAAGACCCATAGCAGGATTAGGAAATCCAGATTCCATTTCATTCAGACCATGCTGTGTCTACCCCCCAAATATCGTCACTCCTATCGTGGCGACGGTATTTGCCAATGGCCGCCCCAGAGCCAAAGCAGGGGACGTTCTAACCCCTGCTCCAGGCTTTCCTGTATGCCCAGACACTACTTGTGTTCCTCTTGCCAGGGCTATCATTGCCCCCAGCAAGGTCTTTATTAATGGTCGGCCATCCGCACACGTAGGGGACTTGACAAATACCGTTTCTCCACGTACAATACTACCTGTACCCACCAACGTTTTCGTGAACTAACATGGCAAAAGCACCTAGTTTCAATAAGTCTAGCTACAGTCCTGGAAAGCCCAAAATGACTCGCCAGGGACGTTCAAAAAACACTCGACTTTCTGCTTCAAGTCGCAATGGACGCAAGAAAGCTTACCGAGGACAAGGTAAATAATAGTAAAACGGGGTCTTATGACCCCTTTTTTTGTCCATAAATACTACCGAAGGGATAGCAACCCCTTTAAAAGTTCTGTTAGACCCAGTTATTGGAGAAAACAGATGGCGATTCACCCAAATCCCGATAGGGATACCACATATATGAAGCAAATGTGGGGAACTACAAGATTAATTACAGATTATGCTCCTTTGCCAAAGAAAAAGAAGAAAATCTACTCTGTAGATTACTGTGAATACTTTGAAGATACATCTAAATAGTTTATAATTATAGTACTTTATTTAAATGTCAACTGTTTCACAAGAGTTAGGCAAAATTTCTAGGTCATTTAAGGACATTAGTTTAAATTTTGGACTAAATCCTGTGACTAAAGACCTTGTAGTATTAAAAAATGAAGAGGCAATTAAGCAATCAGTCAAAAATTTAGTATTGACTAAATTGGGAGAAAGACTGTTTAATCCTCTCATTGGAACTGATACCACCAGTTACCTATTTGAGTTAACTACTACATTCTCTGCAAATTCATTGATTGAAGAAATTGAAACTGTACTACTCAGCTATGAACCTAGAATAACACTTAATAATATTACAGTTAATGTAGAAGATGACTCTAATGAGTTTGAAGTAATTATAGATTATTTTATTGTTGGATTACCACCTATAGTACAAACCGTAGATTTTATCCTCGTAAGAGAAAGTTAATAAATGGAACTACCTACTATCTCTGCTTTAGAATTTAATCAAATCAGAGAATCCATTAAAAATTTTATCAGAAGTAAGACTGATTTCCAAGATTACGATTTTGAAGGATCTAACTTATCCATGTTAGTGGATATTTTAGCGTATAATAGCATGTATTCGTCATATAACATCAATATGGCGGCTAATGAACTTAACTTAGATACTGCAGTTCTTCGTGATAATGTAGTTTCACATGCAAAGAGATTAGGATATACACCAAATTCATATACTTCAGCAAAAGTAAATTATAATATTACAGTAAATAATGTTCAAAATTATCAATCAGTAAATATTAGTGCTGGGCCACTATTTTCAACAACTCAAAATAATAAAGTATATACATTTTTACTTAGAAATGCGCTGAATGTAAATACTCAAGGAAGTTCTTCAGTAACAGTTCAAAATATAGAGTTAGTCGAGGGCTCCGAATTTAGCATTAGATACACTGTAAATGATGCCAACGAAAACCAACGTTTTTTTGTCCCAAATAACTTTGTAGATGCAGATTCTATTAAAGTTTTTATAATTTCAGATCCATCAACAAATTTAGAAGTTGAATATCAACGAAAACTTGGTATTGTAGGTATAACTGCATCAGATAGAGTATTTTTTGTTGAAGAAGTTCAAGATCAAAAATACGAAATTATTTTTGGAGACGATATAATTGGAAGAAAACTACAAAACGGTGAAATTGTTATTATTAGATATATTGTGTCTAGTGGATCTGTCGCAAATCAGATTGCAACTTCACAATTAAAATTCATTGGTACTATAACTGGCGATTCCGCAGTTATATCTCCTACAAATATTGCAGTAACTGCACTCAGTGCAAAAACTGATGGTGGATCCGAGTTTGAATCAATCAAATCAATAAAATATAGAGCCCCTAGATATTATGCATCTCAGCAAAGAGCAGTAGTAAATAGTGACTATGAAAGCATCCTGCAAAATATTTACTCAAATGCAGATTTGATTAGGGTTATTGGCGGAGAAACTAAATCACCTCCAGAATTTGGTAAAGTTTTCATCTCAATCAAGCCAAAGATTGGCTCCACTATTTCAATTGTAGAAAAAACCAAAATTGTCAATGAATTGAAGAAATATGCAGTAGGTTCTGTAACTCCAGTTATAGAAGATGCTATTCCATTCTTCATTGACTTATACATTGATGTCATTTATGATCAGAGTAAAACAAATAAAGATAAATTAACTCTTATCAATTTAACAAGACAAATTATATCAGATTATAATTTAGATGATGAGTTTAAAAATTTCAATGGTCTATTTTCATCATCTAAATTAATTTGTCTTATTAGAGATATCGAACCAGCAGTTAAGTTTGTCGTTGTAAAGCCAATATTTAGAAGAATCGTTCAGTTATTTGAAAATGTACGCTATAGGTATACCTTAGATTACTATACTAGACTAAAAAATAATATTGATAGTAAGTATACTTTAATCAGTGATCCATTCTGCGTTAAGGGGTATAATACTCCGCTATTTTTAGTTGGATTTTCCAATAATTTTTCTGGTTGTGAAAAAGATGGAACAGTATACTTAATGACCGAAAAGGGAAGAGTCGTAGCAATTGTAGGAACTATAGATTATGAACTTGGATTAGTAGAATTTTCCCTAACTGCATGTCAGACCTCCCCGATAAATATCTATGTTATTCCAGATAATCCAGATATAACCACAGGAGCCGACACATATCCAGTAGTTACTCCAATTAAAGTGGATTATATTGATATAGGATCTTCTACTGGATCCCAAACTAGTACTGTTCAGCCATTACCAACTCCAGATACTTTAGTTCCACCTACAACGCCAATTGGTGATCCATTAGGAATTCCTCCAGTTTCTAATGTTCCTGGAACTACAACTAACAATCCAGATGGAAGTGTTACAGTAGTTGGTGATGATGGAACTGCGACAACAACAAATCCAGATGGTAGCCAAACTATAGAGCAACCAACAGATCCAGTAGATCCTTGCATTGCACTATATAATAAAATTCAAGCTCAAAACTACATGGATAATGATACCAAGCAAAAGCTTGCAGAATATGGATGTCCACCACCAGATCCAACTATTGAAGACTTTACTCCAGTTACCCCAGATATCTGCTCATGAACAGTCTAAAGGAAAAAATTGTAAATATTTCTTCACTGATTGAAAAGCAGTTACCAAACTTTGTTTCCCAAGATAATCCAAAATTCATTTCATTTTTAAATTCATATTATGAATCTCAGGAAACCAAGTATAATTCGTTAGATTTAGTTACTAACTTAATTAATTATTATAATATTGGAAGTTATACTCTAGCTAGTTTAACACAATATACAAATTTACAATCTCATTTAACAGATAGTTCTGATATTATCACCGTAATATCCACTAAAGGATTTCCCGACAAAAATGGGTATCTTTCAATTGATGGAGAAATAATTTTTTACAAGGAAAAAACCGCAACTCAATTTATTGACTGTGTTCGTGGAACTTCTGCGTTTGTGTTTGAAAGTGTTCCATATAATCAGGTAGTATATAAACAAGGTTCTGTCGCTGTTTCTCATGCTGGTGGATCTCAAGTAGTTAATATTGCATATTATTTTACTCAGGAATTTTTAAAGAGAATAAAATCTGAAATTTCTCCAATCCTACCAGAAGTATTAGCAAAAGATCTAAATTTAATCACATTTTTAAAAAATATAAAATCTTTTTATTCCGCTAAAGGAAGTGAAGAATCTCATAAAATTTTATTCAGAATTTTATTTAACGATAAGAAGGTAAAGATACGTCTCACGCCTAGAGGTTCTGGTGCGGTCATTGATATTTTAAATTACACAGGAAAAATTGATACATTTACTTTAATTTCTGGCGGCAATAATTATTATTACGAATTAGACAATGGCAACTTGGTTGCCGAACCATTAATTGAAATTATTGGTTCTGGTATTGGTAAAAAAATGCCAGGTGAAGTTGTTGTGCCAGTTTCAGCTCAAATGAAAGTAACTCAGATGAATTCATCTGGTGCTATTACTCAGGTCTCAGTTATAAATGAAGGAGAAAATTATATTGGTCCAATTAGTGCAAGAATAAGACCAAGAACATTTATTCAAGATCAACAAATTTATAATGTAGATTCAAATGGAGTCACTACCGGAACTGCAAAAGTAGATACCTGGGATTCTGGCACAAATGAACTAATTTTGTATGATGTTATTGGATATTTTAAAATTGATGACAAAATTATTGGAGAAGGTGGGGAAAATCCAAGAGCATTTATTTCAAAAGCATATCCAGTAACAGATATCAACAAAGAAGGAAATCCTGCTATTGAGATTATTTCTGAAAATCCTACTATAGAATATCCAAAAAATTATGTATTTAAACCATCTTCTGCAGTATTTTACGAAAAAATAGCTGTACGTTGTGAGTTGATATCTAATTATAGTCCAATATCAAATTTAGATGGTATAAATTTAATTGAATTGGTGCAATCTAAAGATTCTGCTAATAATATTCCAGGTACATCATTAGTAGTTTCTGAAATTTCAAAAATAAGTGATGTTTTATATGAGTTTGAATTACAAAAATCACTAAAGTATAAAAATTTATATCTTCCATCATCAACAAAAGTTACTTCTACTACTAATAATATTACATCATCATCAAATTCTACTATTTCAGTAGAATCAACTTTCAATTTTCCAAAGACTAATGGGAAATTGTTTGTAAATAATACAATAATAAACTACCAAAGTAAAAATAATACTCAATTTTTAAATTGTACTTTAGTGGGAAATGGAACTGTTAGTGTAGTATCTGGCAGTGATATCCATCTATATGGTAGAAATTGTTTAACTTCTGGAGAACTTACATATTTTATTAAAGGTTATGTTAATGGAGATAGAAATTCTACTCCAGTTCTATTACGATTACATGCACTACCATCAGCTCCAATTATTGAAGATGGGGGTAGACTGTACTCAAATGATGTATATGAGTTAGAAGTTCCATCGTTAAAATTTAATAAAACTATATTAAAATCTAGTCAATATAATAGTGGAAAAATAGATAGTGTAATTATAGAAAACGCAGGAACTAACTATAAAGTAAATGATAAATTAATTATAAGCAATGTGGGAAATATTGGTAGTGGATTTTCTGCACAAATTTCTAGCATTGTTGGAAAGCAATTAACTTTAGTTAATTTTAGTGAAATTAATGAGCAAAATTGTATAGTATTTACGACTAGTGAAAATCATGGTTTATTAGTTGGAGACAAGGTAAAGTTTAATGCTAATTTAGGAAATCAAACAGTTTTCAGTGTAATATCAACTACTAAATTTGCAGTAGAAAATTTAACAAATTTGACAACATTATCATTGGAAAACATATCGTATATTACTAATTCACTTACCGCATTAGGTCCTATTAATACCATTAATATTTCAAATTATGGAAAAAATTATTCTAAATTGCCGGAAGTAATCGGAATAAATTCTCAATTTGGCACTGGAGCACTTATTCAACTAAATTCGTCTGAGGTAGGAAAGCTTACGAAGTTTACATATGATTCGGTTGGCAATGAACTAATTGGTAATAAAAATACTAAGTATCAGTTAAAAATTCCAAACAGTGCCAAACTTATTAATAATTTTGAATTGGACTCTATTGAAGTTTTAGATGGTGGCAACAATTATAATTCTTCATTGGATAAAATAACTGTAAATGGTGTAATAGATTTAAACTATGAGTTTGAGATAATAGCTGATTCTGGAATTATTAGAAAAGTTAATGTTTTAAAAAGTAAATATAATTTAACTTCATTTCCTACAATTGGTGTCCAAAGCCAATTTGGTTTTGGGGCAACTTTTAATTCAAAATTAAAAAGAAAACAGCTCAATCAGGGTGATATTTTAACATTTGGAACTCCCACATCTAATGTTAAAGCCGAAGTTGTAAAATTTGATTCGCAATCATCTACATTAGAGTACTATGTGATATCTGGAACTATCTCAAATGGGGATGCGATTTATGACCCACTTGGGGTGTTATATGGAAATATTCAAAGTATTAGTAATGCTTCAGTTTATTGCAAAAGATCTCCTTATATTAAATACACACCAAAATTTTTAGATAATCTTGGTTTTGTTAGCGATTCAAGTCAAAAAATTATTGATAGTGATTATACTCAAGATTGGTCATATACAATAACATCAAATAGAAATACTTCCGAATGGAAAAATCAAGTACTTGATAATACTCATGTATCTGGATTTAAGGTATTTGGAAAACATAGAATTGAAAACAAACGAGAATTTTTTGAGACAAAAGAAGAAGTATTTAATAGTTCAGTTATTTTTAAGTCTACATTAAATAATTTAATTGATTTAACTGTAAATTTACCGAAGTCCAATTTATTAAAAATTGCAGTATTTGATGCATCATCATTTTTAGTATCTGATATTGTTTATGGCAGTTTTAGTAAATCATTTGGTATTATTACAGCAATTAATGAAAATTATATCACGATTAATGTAATTAGTGATGTAGAGTTTGAATTGGGAGAGTATATATTTAAAGTACCCTTAGAATTTATTAATCAAAATGCCAGTGAAACTAATTATGGTATTTCTTTTTGTAATGGTGTATATCAACTTCCATATGAATCATATTATTTAACTGAGTCAGATTATATTCCAAGGTTTACAGTATCTTCCAGTGATAATATTATATTACAAAGGATTCAAAGTCCGTTTCAAATTTTAACAACTACTTTATTTTCAAATCAAGTAACATTAACTGCGAATTCAAGTCCAGTAGTTCCATCGTCTAAAGAACAACTTATAATTTCAATTAATGGTGTTGTACAAGCACAAACAGCGTTTACTCTCAGTGGAAATATTTTAACGTTTAATTCAATTACATTATCAGAAGCTGATAATCTTAATGTTTTATACCATCCAAATTTAAAAGCTTTAACATTTACAGGAGCTGGTGCTAATTATACTATAAATTACACTCCATCAACAACATGTAATTTGATGATATTTGTTAATGGAGTGTATCAAACTCATTTATCTCCATTAGCCAATTATTCTTTAAGCGGAAATCAGTTAATCTTTAGCAATTTAATTAATAATCCTTTTGTAAATTTAGTAGGATGGTATATTGATGAAAATGTAACTTGTTCAATTGTAGATATAGGGGATATTAATACCCGCAAAATTATTGATGTAAAGCCAATAAATTTACAAAAATTAACCGAATACCTTGAAGCCAATTCAAGTAAATCTCCAAAATCAACATACGAAATAACAAAAAATTTACTTGATGGTAC
>Ga0315900_10004878_pt1 | contig 18689 bp, 11 predicted proteins | sample LakEriMetagenome_FD_203521 | JGI IMG/M metagenome (GOLD analysis project Ga0315900, IMG submission 203521) | Freshwater fungal communities from buoy surface, Lake Erie, Ohio, United States - Buoy 12 MA114 | ecosystem: Environmental > Aquatic > Freshwater > Lake > Lake biofilm | place: USA: Lake...
AAGGGTGGTGCTGAAGATGCGGGTCTTGTTGGGGCCGTATTCGTTGGTCCAGGCGACCACCGCGTTGGACTCAACCGGCTTGGCGTCGGGAGGCTGCGGCTGGCCTTTTTTGACCTTGGGCATCGCGAACTGCCTGCCGCTCGCCAGGGGTTGTCCGCCCAGGATCTGGATGTTGTTGTACAGCTCCTCCTTGATCGTCGTCCAGTTTTCCAGTCCCTGGGTGATCGGATGACCGCCGCTGGTGTAGGTGACATCGATCGGCTCCTGCGGGCCGTGGCCGGTGGACTGCAGGCCGATCATTTCATACCAGCCGGCGTTGTCAGCCCCCGCCTTCACCGGCTCGCGAAAATTGCCCCAGCGGTAACTGTGCATCGCGCAATGCAGGTTCAAGGCCGGTTTGCCCGCCTTGTGCGCGTCCAGGATGTTGGCCACATAGGCCGGGTCGGTGACGTCGGCGGAACACTCATCATGGATGATGACGTCAAAATCCCTGGCCCAGTCCTTGGACTTGTAGATTTCGAAGGTGGCCTTCGTGCTTTTGTCTGGGTTGTAGGCCACGTCGACCACGGCGTTCAGACGCGCCTCAATCCCCTCCTTCAGGGCGGTGGTCTGCTTGTCATACTCATGGCAGCAGCCTCCGGCGACCAGCAGGACACGCAGCGGCCTGGGGGCGTCATTGTCAGCAGCCCGGGCAAGAAAAACGGCGGCGGCGGCGAGCGCAAGAAGTGGAGCAAGGGCTTTTTTCATGGGGTTGGTTGGATTACCTGAAAGGGAACGACGAGTCGAGGGCAAAACATTCGGGGATGCGCCCGGCCTTCCGAAGATTCTCACGGCGGATGAATCGGAGCTTGTTCATTCGGCCCGCTGTGGCTAAATCCTGCCTCCATGTCTCTTCCCTTTTATCATCATCTGCACATTCTTGGCCTTGTCTGCGTTTTTATCGGCTTTGGCGCCCTGCTCTCCCAGGAATCCTCCCGCACGGCCATGAAATGGCATGGCATCGGTCTGCTGATCAGTCTGGTTTCAGGCTTTGGCATGCTGGCCAAGATGGGCATTTCCAATGCCATGCCGACCTGGGCCTGGATCAAGATCGCCCTCTGGCTGGTCCTGGGGTTCCTGCCAGTTCTGGCACGGCGCAGGCTGCTCAAGCCCGGCCTGGTGGTGTTGCTCGCCGCCATCATCGGCGTTGGCATGGGCTGCCTGGGCTACATGAAGCCGGTCCTGTAATCCAGTCACCAATCGCCGCCCCCTTCCCCTTTCCAAGACATTTCTCCCCGCAACTCCCCGCCGCCGTGACCTCCCAACGCATGTATCTCAGCATCTGGCTTGGCATCCTCATGGGCAGCACCAGCTGCTCCTCCACAAACGACAAACCCACCGCCGACGAACTCGCACAAGCCCGCAAGGCTCTTCCTGCCGAGGATGCGGCCCTTGAGGACAATCCGCTGACCAGACGCCTGAACAAGCCCTCCACCATGCCCACGGCGCCGCCCGCCGGAGCCAGGCTGAGCTACTCCTCCGTCAATATCAAGGAGCCCGTGGTCGCCATGACCTTCGACGACGGCCCCCACCCCTCCCTGACCCCGAAGCTGCTCGACATCCTGAAGGAGCGTAACATCAAATGCACCTTCTTCCTGATCGGCCAGAACGTGAAGGCCTATCCAAACATCGTTCGCCGCATGCTCGCGGAAGGACATGAAATCGGCGCCCACACCTACACGCACTGCAGCCTCACCAGCCGCAGCGACGATCAAATCCGCTCGGAACTGAAAAAGAGCGAGGAGGTCCTCATGGCCGCCGCCAGCTACCGCCCCCAGCTCATCCGCCCCCCGTATGGCGCCATCAACACGCGCATCAAGCAGATGATGTTCTCCGAGTTCGGCTACAGCACCATCATGTGGTCCGTGGATCCCCAGGACTGGCGCCGCCCGGGGGTGTCCGTGGTCACCAGCCGCCTCGTCAACGGCGCCCGTCCAGGGTCCATCATGCTTGCCCATGACATTCATCCCCCCACCCTCCAGGCGATGCCGGCGATGTTCGACCAGCTCCTGGCCAAGGGTTACCAGTTCGTCACGGTCAGCCAGCTCATGAACATGGAAAAGGCCGCCATGCCCGTCGGGGTCGTCATCCGGCCCGCCGTACCCATCAGCGACAAAGACCCGACGCCCATCCCGCAGTGAAGTCCGCGCCCTCGCGGCGCCCCCAGTACTCCGCTCCTCCCGAATGATCGGCGACACCTACTTCCACCTGCGTTCCCAGCTCAACACCCGGCTGCAGGCCCTAGGCGGCGTGCTGCGCGACCTGGGTTCTGATGCAGAATCCCAGGCGATCGTCGAAAACCTCACCGCCAGCCTCAAGGAACCCTTTGTCTTCGTGGTCGTGGGCGAGGTGAACGTCGGCAAATCCACCTTCCTCAACGCCCTCTTCGGCCAGGATTTCTCCCGCACCGGCGTCATGCCGACGACGGACAAGATCCTCTTTTTCAAACATGGTCCGCAGCACGTGGTGGCCCCCATCACGCCCACTCTCGACGAAGTCCAGGTGCCCGCCGATTTTTTGCGCGACTTCCACATCGTTGACACCCCCGGAACCAACAGCATTGAAAACGAGCATCAGGAGATCACCGAACGCTTCGTCCCCATCTCCGATCTCGTCATCTTTGTCTTCAGCGCCATGAACCCCTGGGGGGCCAGCGCCTGGCAGTTCCTCGACAAGGTTCACAAGCATTGGATGCGCAATGTGATCTTCGTCCTTCAGCAGTGCGACCTGCGCACGCCCGAGGAGATGAACGTGATCATCGACTACATGAGCCAGCTCGTGCGCCAGCGTTACGGGCGTGATTTCCCCATCTTTCCGGTCTCAGCCAAAAAGGCCTACCTGGCCCGCAGCAGCGGCATTGATCGTGAGAGCCTGATGCGCCAGAGCGGCTTTGACGTCCTCGAGAGCCACGTTTCCCAACTCGTCGCCCAAAACTCCTCGCGCCTTAACAAACTTCTTGGCTCCATCCGTATCGCCAGGCAGCTGCTGAACTCGTTGAATGACAGGATCGCCTCCCGCGCCGCCCAGGCACGGCGCGCCGTGGAAATTGTCCGTGAGCTTCACAGCGAGAGAGAGCTGCAGGTGGACCGCACACTCAAGAAAATCCTGCCTGCGCTGGATGCCACAGGCCGCGATTACCAGGAATCCTGCCTTCGTGTCGCGACCCTGGCCGAAGATGTCCTGGCCACACGCCAGGCTTTTTCCAGGAATGCAGAGGAGGATGCAGGCGAAAACGGAGCGGAACAACGCATCTCCACCCTCGGAGAAAAACCCATGGTGGTGCCTGACAACAAGGCTCAAAGCCTGGAACATCGATTGTTTCAGGAGCTTCAAAACCGCTCGGGGGACCGCTGGAGGCAGGTCGGAATCATTCTTGAAGAGGACAGCCTTCAATACGACCGCTTCCTGCATGTTCAGGGACGAGGCAGCCTCTTCCCTCCCGATGATGAGCCTCCCGCGAATTCCGATCCGGAAATCCGCCGGCTTTTCAGCGCTCATGTGGATTCCACGGTGAGACGCTTTGTTCTCAGCCTGAAACTTGATGAGGCGATCGAACCCGGCTTGATCGCCGCACGACGCCGGGCACGCTGGGTTCCCTGGCTCTGCGCCCCGGCAGCCCTCGGCACGGCCGCCGCCGGTTATCAGGAAGGCATGCTGGGCGCTGGCATTGCACTGGCCGGCGGCCTCCTGCTCGTCGGCGCAGCCTTCCTGATCACCCAGGCGGCGCTCGACAAGGCCCGCAGCACCCTCATTGACCGCCTGGAAGACTCCGCCCAGGCCTTGCGTGACATGCTCATCAAACAAGTTCGAACGGACGTGGAGGCCTTGTTTGGCCGCTTCCTCGAAATTCTGGACCCCGCCAGCGAAGTCGCGGCTGAACAGGAGCAGCAGATGCTGTCACAAACCGGCAGGTTAAAGGGCCTGCTGCAGGAATTTGACCATCTCGAACGCGAGATCGGCGCAGCCAGATCGTGAGCCTGCACACGGCCGAATGCCACGCTTCAGAAAAGGCTGTCCAAACCCCAGGCCACCAGAAGCCCGGTGACACCCACCAGGGTCTCGGTCACCGTCCAGGTGCGAAGCGTCTGCGCCACTGACATGCCCAGCGTCTCCTTCACAATCCAAAATCCGGCATCATTGAGGTGGGATAGAAAGAGTGAGCCGCAGCCAATGCCCACGACCACAAGTTCCGGATTCACTTCAGGATGCCCCAGAACCACCGGCGCCACCAACCCGCTCGCCGTCGTGATCGCCACCGTGGCCGATCCTGTCGCCACCCGCACCAGAGCCGCGCAAAGCCAGCCAAAAATCATCGGCGGAAGATGGGCCTCCGTCGCCATCGCCCCGATGGCTGTCGCCGCCCCGCTGGCCTCAAGCACCCCCTTGAAGCCACCGCCCCCACCAACCACAAGAAGCGTCATGCCAACGGCTGCGATGGCCTTCTCCCCCATTTTCAAGGCTTCACTTCGCGTGAATCGGAAGGCAATGCCCGCAAAGATCACGGAAATGCCCAGAGCCAGTGTCGGATTGCCAATCACCGCCGCCACCTGCCTGACCGGGTGCGTCTTGTCTTCATAGAGCAACTCCGCCATCGTCTGGGTCAGCAGCAGCAGGATGGGCACGGTCAAAACGGACACCGTGACGGCCAGTGAAGGCTGTGGCCTGGCTGCGATGGCAGGATCAACCGGTGGAGGCTCAGGCGCATCGACCTTCACACGCTTCATCGCCCAATGGGCAAATATGGGCCCAGAAACAGCAGCCACGGGAACTGCGGCCAGCAATCCCCACAGAATGACCTTGCCCAGGTCCGCATGCAGCGCCTGCAGGGCGACCACGGGGCCGGGATGCGGAGGCATCACCCCATGCATGATCGAAAGCACCGCCAGCAGCGGAATAGCCAGCTTCAAGAACGGTTCCTTCGTCTCCCGCGCGAGTGTGAGCAGAATCGGAACCAGCATCACCAACCCCACGGCAAACCATGTCGTCAGCCCAATCAACAGACCTAGCACCATCAAACACCAATGCACCCGCTTGGGTCCGAACAAACCTATCAAAGCCTTCGCCAGAACGTCAGCGCCTCCGGAAGCCGCCAGCAAGCCCCCCAGGATTGTTCCCAGGCCAAGAATGCCGGCGATCCCTCCCAGGGTGCCGCCCATTCCCTTTTCAAAAGCCGACATCATCGCGAGCGGATCCATGCCTGACCCCAGCCCCATGACCATTGCCGCCAACAACAGCGCCAGAAAGGCGTTCATCCGCAGCCAGGCAATGAGAGCGATAAGAACGGCAACAGAAGCAACCGAGAGGATGAGCAGTTGGATTTGGTCAGGAGTCACGGGTCAAAAAAACGCAGAAAGTGTTTCACGGGTCAAGCCCTCTCATGCTTTCACGAAAACAAAGCACGCCCGGCGCAGCCACCATGAAGACTTCCAGGATGAACACTGCATGCCAAATGCTTCCCCGCCCAGCTGAACAATCGAGCAAGATGTGCAAGTTCAGTCCGGCCGGAAACTGCTGAGGTGGCCCGTCGCCGGATCAATCATGAAGACGACAAAGTTGGCAGGAAGAATGGAGGCGGCGGCTTGCTTTTGTGGCACGAGGGAGATCGTCCACTTTCGCCCCTCGGCGAGATCCGTCGAACCGTCGGGCCGGAAGCGAAAAGCCACATATTCCCTGAGGCCTTTCTGCGTATGCACCGACATGACGGGAAGCTTCCAAATGGATGTGAGCTCATCATTCAGGCTGAACTGAACGGACAACGGAAGCCTGTCCTCAACCCCGTCGGCAATCATCTGAAGCTCGGCAGCTTCCCGGCTTATCGCCGGATTGGCCTGGTCGTTGATCCTGAACAACTGCACACCATGCCCGGAATCCTCCTCATGGAGTGCGCCACCCCCGGTTCTATAAAAGCGCACCTCGACATCCCTGTTGTGGGTGCCTGCAAGACCTCTCGCCTCTGTCAGACGTTCCCGGATCATCTCAGCGGCATGGCTCATCCGCATGGCATTGAGCACATCCAGCACCGAAGGAACAGCCAACGACACCAGGAGCATGACAACCCCGGAAACAACGATCAACTCCACCAGGCTGTAGGCAGCGAGCGCTTTTTGACGAAGGTCTGGTCGTGCAATGATCATGGGGTCTTGAATGCCTGACTGTCCCAACGGGCGTTGCGGAGGGTGACGATATCAGTAAATACACGGTAGTTCAGCCGACGTGCCCGGAGGTGCTTCGTCAAACGTCCCAGATCTTGTTCATAAAGCTCAGGATTGAGAAAATCCGCCCCGGACTCCTGCTGCAGATCTACCTCTGAATGCCCGGTCATTTCCGCCCAGCGCGCCGCACTTTCTTCATCCAGCGCCACCAGGGTGAAGCGCAGCTGGGGAGGCAGCAGATGCAAGGTTCCCTGGTTGACATCCCCCGCCTTGTCAACGGACACCGGTTCCAACGCTGGAGTGGAATTATCGCTGTCCCGGGAGTTGTACCGATAGGCAGGAGCGATCCACCAAGGATTTCTGCCATCACCAGCCACCATGCCTGAGGGAACCTGCGGCATCACCAGCATCATGACCACGTTGTCAGCTATGATTCGCGAACAAACACCGATGCCTTCACGCTGCCAGGAGCCGGGCCTGGCATACACGGCGTTTCCTGGAATCCGCTCGTCAACCCTCTCCGCGGGCGGTCGGTATTCCATCAGACGATAACGATGACGCATCCTGGTCACGCCCGTCGGCAAAAAATCTGGCCGGCTGCCCTCATCTCCAAGAAACTGGAGATAATAACCCCTGGCGTTAAGGAGAGCTGGCATTCCGCGAAACAGCCGACTTTGCCCAAGCATGGCCTGAAAGAAAACAGCATGCCCTGGATGCAGGCCCCTCGAACTCCCCGGGGCCACAGCGTCACGCGCACTCCCGGCAATGAAATGCAGCTCCGACTGCCGCACGTAAGCGGAAGGAGCCACCATCCCCTCGGAAGGCGGGACATTTGACCCAGTCTCCTTGTAAAAATAGTCCAGGTAGGTGTTAAGCGTCGCCTGGCTCAGGTTGCGTGTAATGACCTCGAAAGCCGTCCTCGCCTCACGAAATTGTTCAACTCGTGACCTGGTGGCCTTCCATGAACGCTGCATTCCCTCAACAACCCCGAAAGCGACCAGCAGCAGGATGGACAAGACCACGAGGGAAACAAGCATTTCGACCAGGGAAAACCCGTGACACGCCAGGCAGAATGATCGTGACCTTTTCATATTCCACATCGCACCAGCAATGAGCAAAACCTGCGTACGGAGACAGGCGATGTTCTATCCAGATTAATGTGCGGATTGCTGACAGCCGTGATCAGCACGGTCACGCGGCGCAGGTAAGGGTCAGAAGCCTCGCTTTGATTGGCGCCGGAAGTGACGGCAGGAAGGATCACATCCAACGGATGAACCTTCACCTGTGCCACATAGGAAAACCAACCGTTTTCCCCGGCAGCAGACTCCGGCACCTCCACCCCCTGATCGTCAAAATAAAACCTTTTCCCATCATACTGCCGCCTCAAATAATCCTGGCCGCCTTCCGTTGAAAAGCTTGCCAGGCTCATCCGTCCCACCAAAATTCGATGAATCTGGCTTTCCACCGTCTTTGCACCAGCTTCTCGGACATTTGACATCCCGAACGGAATCAACCCGAGAATGGTCGTGACGGCCAGGGCCATGATGCTTGTAGCCAGAGTAACCTCAACAAGTGAAAAACCCTTGGCCAGGGGATGAACAATGAGTTTGATAATCTGACTTTTCATATGCGACAGCCTGCATTGACAAAATGCCCTTTCAATTAGCTTAGAAACCAAACCTCCTGGTTTCCAAGACACGATACTGATAGTATGCATCCAACGAATCTTCATTCATTGAATCGGTGAAGTCGGGCATGGATTTTCGAGATGGATCCAAATACCTTTCCACCAGGATGGAACCCCGATACTCCCCGGTCACACGATCATCATCACCCATCTGGTCAGCCGGAGACGTCCTGGACTTTTTCAAGGTCTGCGCCACACAATGAACACGGAAGGTGTTTGACCGGGTGGTTAGTCGAGGATAAAGGCCAGCGTAGGGTCGTTCACGCACATTATCACCAGTGAGGCGGTGATCCTGCCAAAATCTGCTCATTGATTCACGCGTGACATCCAGAGTCATGCCTTTTGGGACAAGGTAAACTGAGCAGATCTCGCTTGGGTGAACAAAAGCCTGGCCTGAAGAAAACCGCCTGTCGAATTGCTCCAAGGTTTTTTCAATATCCACATCGCGATGCCAGTCCTTACCCTGAGCCTTTGTCCAAAAGCTATCCCTACTGATGGTTGGATGCTTCTTGTAGTCTTCGCCTTCACTGGCAGGGACGGCAGCAAACTGCACACCTGCAAGAACGGCATGCATGCCTGATGCACGCCGAACATGGGTGAAGGGAAACATCTGGTAGTTCATGTTGACCTTTCCGGCCGTGGAAAGTGGACCGGAAATCGCATACGGCTCAACCACGGGCATCCAGAAAAACTCCAGAAACAAATGATCCGGCGGCTCGACCCCGCCCCCATCCACCCCGGAACCAAAGTGATCTTTCTGCGGCCGGAATAAGAGTGTCCGCCAAGGGACACCCGCCAGGACACCTGTTGGGAGTGATCCAAACATAACAGGAGAAGAAACCATGCGGTTTGGAGAAAAGAACTTTTTACCCACGGATCGCGCCCCAAGGTTAAAGTAAGCAACCTCACCCCTTACACTAAGAGATCTAATGATATTACCCTCGTCAGGTTTATTGATATAAGGGCCGTCTGGCTGCCAGACGACATTGTCAAAGTCTCCGTACCTTTGCGCCATTTTTGCGGAGTCGGCATTTCGTGGCATGTCAGGCTTCCACAAGCGATGATAATCGGACGACAACGATACCAACTGATTGTCAAGTTCAGTATTCGCTCCATAATCGAATCCCGGGTGAGTCGTGGCTGCCGGAGCTCTGAAATTGTGGGCCAGCCTGCGTTTTCCATAATAACGATGCGGTGCCCAGGCTTTAGCTGGAACCAACGGAAGAGCTGCGGTCAAGCGATAATCTCCATGAGCAATCTGAACACTTTGAACGACATCACAGCCTTGGTCATCCTCAGCTTTCTCCAGAGCAGCCAAGCTGTTCCCCGAACCCAACAGAGGCATAAATGTAGGAGAAACCCCGGGATCGGGATAGTCATAGCCATAAATGCAGGCCCCTTTTGCTGGAAGGCTCCCAAAGCTAAAAATGTCATTGCAATGGTAAAAACGTCCTCTCACAAAATCACCAGTAAAATTGGGACTGCCTTTGTCTATGTTTGACACTGTAAATCCCAGCGCACCTTTGGAGTAAAAGGTCCAGAATGCTACAGGTTCCGGATTGTTTTTTGTTAAGGCAGCTTTTTTATCTGATTTTGTACTGTTTCTAACCAAGGTCGGCGCTTTTAAATCTCCAGCAAAAATTGGCACATGCAATGTTTGAACCAACTGCGCCGGGACCTCCATGCTGGAAACCTTACGGCCATGATGCCCGCTCCAAATTTCGATCTGAATCGGGTTTTCATGAGTGCTACCGGAAAGAGACATGGGTTTACGGCCATCCACGCCAACTTTCACGTCAATGAAGTTGCTCACCAGGTCATGGTTAACCGCACAAATTTTTTCACTCGCAACTCCCTCGGAAGGCTTGATTATCCAATCATTTCCTCCCCATCCGTTATCTGCTGGCATTGGAAATCGCTCAGGCAGAAACCGCTCTCCAATCAACGAAGTAATTCCTAGTCCATGTCCTCCAATGGTTATATTGTTGGCGTTTCGAATATCATCCTTCCCGGTCCACATAAACTCCTCATCATTGGGAAACAGGTGCTGGTCATTCAGTTTTAATTTTCTTAGACCCGTCACGCGAATGGTGAGTTCAGGCTGTATTTGTGGAAATCCGGCTGCTGGAACGAAAAATTCCAATATGATCCTCGCCTGAACTCGACGAAAACCGGGACTCAATGGCTTGTCCGATTCCAATTGGTGATTCCAATTAAATTTTTGGTACCCCGGATGCATTTTATCAGGTCCATAAGGATAGCCATTTGTTAAAGAATACTTTTCAAGATCAGCTTGGGTTGGCAATGAAGAATTAGGATCCGGTGATGGGTTGGGCGGAAAATTAGAATACCAACGGTCATAAGTCACCTCTCTCTCACTATTCCCAGGCTCCATCAATTTCACAGGATCTTTTCTAAAGGCACATCCCCCGCCAGGGCTGCCTAAAAAATCGTAAATAGATGGGTTTGGATTTTCATCGTCTTTTGTGTTGTCAGCGCAACAAATGAAATGAAGTCCCACTTCTGAAATGGTGGGAAATCGACCAATACCCTGCACTTCGATATTCTCAGTTTTCCATCGTGAAGGCGTTGTTTGACCGTGTCCAGGGTAACCTTTTCCTTCAGCAAGTCCGTTTTCAGCATTTGGGTTTTTGGGATCATTCAGGTAGTTTAAAGGATCTGTAAAGGTTTTGAAATCAGTTTTGCGAACAGTTCCTGGCGCATAGCCTAGCATCATGGTCATCCCACTGACCGCAGTACGATCTGAATCCTTGACCAGGTTGCCATCACACAAATTTGTGCCTCGAACGTAATCAAATATTTCCACCAGAATTTGACGGAGGTCATCGCCATACTTCTTTGCAAAGCTATTCGTTGGGTCTCCAGAGAAACCAGGAATAGGTCGGGAAAGGATCCTGTCCAGGTATTGGAGCAAAGCTGCATTTTCTAAATTATCGACATCTTCATGCAGTGAGTCCGCCCATCCTCGCTGAAAAATGTAAGGCCGACTGCCAGATGCGTGCTGCAAAGTTGAACAATGAACCATCAGCTGATCGTAGGCCGTGCGGAATTCATTCCCCCGATAGCTCACGGGCCAGATGGCAACCTTGGGGAGTCCAAAAGGATTTGTTTCAGGCGACCTGCTGACCGCTGACAAGAAGAAGTCCGCTTTTTGAATCAGGTCTGAAGATAACGCTTCGCCATCAAGCAGGTTGATTTTTCTGTCTTCAGAGAGAAGAAGCTCATCCACACTTGCAAACAATCGCTCTTTTCTGGAAGCTGTGAGCGCCACGGCCGCAGTGTTAGGATCACGATAAGCCTTCGTGCCCGCCATGCTTCCCCCAGGAGCGATCTTGGGCAAGATTTGATAAAGGGACTCCTTTTGGGAGACGCCCATCTTTTGTCCTGGAAAAAGCACTGGACTAAGCGCTGTTGTAGCCGGGTGACCCGGATAACGCTGAAATTCTCCATTCAGGGGCTGGAACCGCGCATAGTCTCCATCCTGGCTGTGGGTAAAAGTTGGCACGGCCCAGGGAGTCGGCTCAGATGCAGTGTTGATGTTGATCTTGCAGGATTCATCATCCGCCCAGAAGGCGATTCTGCCTACCATGGGATTGTCTCGAGTCGCGCTTTTTTCCCCAACAAACACTCCCGCCTCATTCAATGCACCTATGGAGCCATCCTTTAAAAGATATAACCACTCTACAGGCATTGGCACGCGCTGATTCTCGCCTCCCTTTAAAACAACTCCATCCACATGACTGCCATCCACCGTCTTGTTTTTATAACTAAATCCACCGACAGATAGACTGCTGTTATCTGACATGGCTCGGGGGTCGATGATCGGAAAGTGCAGCATTGGCCTTCCCTCCACCCCCATTCGCGCCACCGGAGAATTGAGGTCCGTGTATCTATTCACCATCTGCCGCCAGTTTTTCGGCGCAACATCAGACATTAGTTGGGCCTCCACTCCATCTGGATTGTTCAGCACCATCGTTCTGCTCGAATAAAGTTTGTATGCCACTTCGGCAAAACCCTCGGCAGAATGCCTGCGCACCAAGCCCGGCTGAGACACCCATGCTTGCCCACCTTTTGTCTTCTTGTTTTGAGTCGTAGCTTTTCTCAGCTGTGAAATCACCAGGTTGGCGGCCGTTTCGGAAAGGAGACGGGCCTCCTGACCGTCGGAGTGTATGCGTGCAACCTTCAGCTCTGACTCGGAAACCGAAAACATGGCCACGGCCATCAGGACGAGCAGGGCCATGAGTGCTAGCACCACCACAAGGGCTATGCCACGGGCGCCAAAGCCCTGAGAAAAGATTTTTTTCATAGAACAGGCAACTGCAGTTTCACGACTTCGGGCGCTCAAACTGTTTCACCGGCTGAGCTTCAGGAGATCCCTTGTTCACATCGGACCCACCAACCTCCCACGAGGATCCCCTCCCCTGCTCTTTGCCGGGCACACCAGCGCCTTTGTCCTTCACCCAAAGAATGGCGGATCTTAAAACCTCCCCAGCTGATCCGAGTCCTAGGGAGTTTCGAATGTTTGCCTTATGAACATCCACCGTGCGAGGGCTTAGTCCAAGCTTGTCTGCTATGGATTGAGAATCCATGCCTTGACCAATCATTTCGAAAATTTCAAGCTGACGAAGGCTCAGCATTTGTCCGGGCCCCGACCTGCGAGCCTGCCCTTGACGCATGCCATTTCCGACAATCATGCTTTGGATCATCTCCGAACTGTAGGCGATACCACCTGCTGCCACCTGTCTCACGGCCATGAGAAGCCGGTCCACCGGCTCGGTTTTTCTGACGTAACCCATGATACCAGCCTGCATGCAACGTTTCGCAAGATGACGTTCATCCTCCAGTGAGAACACCAGGATTGGGACGCCTGGAAGCTGCCGCTGGATGTCGGCGAGAAATTCCAGCGCATCCTGAGCACCCTGTGCCGGATCCACCAGCAGAACCCCCGGAGGCTCCTCCTGCCTGATGATCTCCAAGGCCATTTCGAAGTTTTCAGCAACGCCTGAGATCTGAATCTCAGACTGATGACCCACCGCCCTGCAAACACCGGCAAGGACAACAGGATGGGCGTCAAGAACGAAGAGTTTTGAATGCATGCTTGGACAATTCTGGATTCTCATGCACATCACACTGGACACCCCATGGCAGGCGGGTTCTTCATGAGAAACAGGCATTTGGAAATGCCCCCGCCGCTGGCATCATCGTCAACTGAATCGTAAAATGACATGCGCCATTCTTCTCATCACAAGCATGCGTTTGTCATGTCGGCAAAAATACCGACACTCCACCGCTTGGTCGCAGATTCACACTTCCTTTCCCTCATCAGCCCAAGCCTTCCTTGAAGGCTGCCGAACCTGCCAACATGCAAGGCATCGACAGCGCAGACCACCGCTTCGAGGCACCTTCAGCTGCGATTCAGCGTCCAGCCAGGTCGCCGCCACGAGGTTCCTTCTGGCTGACCGAACAGAAGTGTTCGACATTGATGGAATGAGGGATATTTTTTTGCGATCATGTCCCCCGCCATCGCTCCAGCCATCACCGCCCAGATTGAGTCTCTTTGCGCCATCATTGCCGCCGACCCTGAAATCCAATCCGCCCGTGAAGCGGCTGAAGCCTTTCTAGCCGACGATCAGGCCGTCGCCCTGTATCGTGAAGTCATGAGCCTTGGGCGCAGCCTGGAGCAACGCCATCGCAGTGGCGTTGAGCTCGAAGCCGCGGATCTCGCGCGTTTTCAAGATCTTCAGGACCAGGCCGATCAGCACGAGGGCATTCAAAGTTTCATGACAGCCCAGGATGCCCTTCAGACCGTTGCCAATACTGTTAACAGCTTCATTTCCAAGACATTGGAAAAGGGCAGCGTGCCAGCCCTGGACGAAGTCATGGGAGGGGGCGGCTGCTGCGGTGGTGGCGGCTGTGGATGTCACTGATTTCTCAAATGCCCGAAGACGCCCCCATCTTCGAAGCCCGGGGAGTGCGTAAGGTTTACCACACGGGCGAACTGGACGTCGTCGCGCTTCAGGGAATTGATCTGGATTTCAAGGCAGGGGAGCTCGTGGTCCTGCTTGGAGCCTCAGGCAGCGGCAAATCCACCCTTCTCAACATTCTTGGCGGCCTGGACGTTGCCACAACTGGCCGCCTTAGCTACAAAGGATGGGAGCTGAGTGAGGGTGATGAGCGGACTTTGACCTTGTTCAGGCGCAACTGCGTGGGGTTTGTCTTTCAGTTTTATAACCTCATTCCCAGCCTGACCGCCCGTGAAAATGTAGCACTGATCACTGACATCGCCCGTGATCCGATGCACCCCGAGGAGGCACTGGCCATGGTCAACCTCGAACACCGCCTGGATCACTTCCCCAGCCAGCTCAGTGGTGGAGAACAGCAGCGGGTCGCCATTGCACGGGCGATCGCCAAGCGTCCAGAAGTCCTTCTCTGTGACGAACCTACGGGAGCCCTGGACGTCCACACGGGCATCACTGTTCTTGAGGCGGTTGAGCGAATCAACCGTGAATTAGGCACCCTCGTCGTAATCATTACTCATAATGCTGATATCGCAGGCATGGCAGACCGAGTGCTGTATCTTAAGGATGGTCAGATCATTAAGGAGCATCACAACACGAAACGTCTGTCGGCAAACAGCCTTCACTGGTAGAGTCCGCCTCTGCCCCCCTGCTTTTTGATCGCCTGCTGACGAAATTGGTTCTTTACTGCCCCCATACCCTTGGGTTAAGAATCAAAGTTAATTTCGTTCTCAAAAACTATCAAAGCTTTCTCGTGCTCCCTTGACAGTTCCACGGGAAATCTTCTGCCCTTATCAACGCCATGACATCTCTTACGCTTCCGCATTGCGTTCGCTCTCTGTTTTCAACATGTCTTCTGACGTTTGCCATGGCTGTTCCCGCCATGGCTCAGTTCAGCACCAGCGCATGGACTGGTGACGCATCAGCCAATGTGTCCACTGCCACCAATCTCTGGGCCTACAATCTTGGCTCAGCAAGCAGTGCCACAGTTAACGGGGTCACATTCACCGGTATTGCTGGAGGCAGTCCGGCAGTTGCTGGAAAGTTTTCCATCAGCTTCCCCACTGGTTTTGTACCGGACACCAACAACATCACCTCCCTGGGAGGACTGGGAAGTGCTGTTTTAGCCTCGAGTTTTGTTTATGATGCCAACCCAGCCACCCTGACCCTTCAGGGGCTGACTGACGGCCAGGTTTATGAACTGAACGTTTACACCGTGGGATGGGAAGCAGCGGGAAACAGGTTCGCCACCTGGTCGAGTGGCGGTGATTCAGCCAACTTGGATGTCGACCAATTCGGCGACAACAATGGCAATCTTGTGAAATACCAATTCACCGCCAGCGGCTCGACTCGCACCATCACCATCAGCCCGCTTACATCTGCCACCTGGCACTTTTACGGCATCGCGCTGAATGCTGTTCGGCCTGAAATATCCGTTGAACAGCCTGTCAGCACGTCTCTGACCGACGGCAGTTCAACCATCGCCTTTGGCAATGTTCGAAAGGCTACCGCCAGCACTGCCAAGACAGTGACCATCCGCAATGACGGCAATGAGGACCTGAGCATCTCCAACGTGACCATCGACGGAACAAACTCCGGAGATTTCTCCACCGATCTGACGAGCCTCAGCGGTGTAGTGACTCCCGGCAACACCACCACATTTACAGTTTCCTTCACTCCGCTGACGTCAGGGGCCAGAAGCGCCGTGATGCACATCCTCAGTGACGATGCTGATGAAGCCTCCTTCGACATCAACCTCAGCGGCACAGGCACCATCCCTGTGATTTCGGTCAAGGGCAACAACGCAACCATTGCAAACGGTGACGCAACTCCTGACGCTGCGGATCACACCGAGTTCGGCAGCACCCCGGTTGCCGGCGGCAGCGTGACCCGCACCTTCACGATCAGCAACACTGGGACCGCCCAGCTTCTGCTTACTGGGACAGCCCCTAATTTCGTCACAATCACCGGCTCCTCAGACTTCACCGTCACCTCCCAGCCTACAACCCCGGTGGCGGCAACCAATGGAACCACCACCTTCCAGGTCACCTTTAATCCGAGCAGTTCTGGCGATGCCAGCGCCGTGGTCAGCATCGACAATGACGACGACAGCGCGGATCCTTACAGTTTCACCATCCAGGGCACGGGCACCGAACCTCCCACGGTGGCGTCACCAACCAGTGATTCGCTGACACCGTCCACGGCCACCCTGGGCGGCGATGTCACGGATGACGGTTCCAGCACCATCACCGTGCGCGGCGTGGTTTATTCCAAGAGCAGCCTGAACGCCGATCCCGAAATTGGCGGAGCCAGTGTCATCAACGCCACCGCAGCAGGAACCACGGGTGTGTTCACGGTTGATGTCAGCAGCCTGACGGAGGCCACCCAGTACAGTTTCAAAGCCTACGCCACCAACGCCCTGGGCACGAGCTACACGACGGTCGCAACCTTCACCACGCCGGGCATTCCTGAAATCGGCTTGGAGCAACCGGTGAGCACCAACCTCATCGACGGCATTTCCAGTGTCGGCTTTGGCAGCGTGAAAAAGGGCCTGAGCAGCGCCGCCAAAACCTTCACCATCCGAAACAACGGAACGGCGGACCTCAACATCTCAGGTGTCAGCGTTGATGGCACGGACGCCACGGACTTCGGCCTGGATTTGACGCTTCTCAGCGGCGTGATCCCCCCGGGGGACACCACCACGTTCACCATCACCTTCAATCCCTCGTCTGCAGGTACGCTCAGCGCAGACCTTCATGTCGAAAGTGACGATGATGACGAGACCTCCTTCGATGTCGCGCTGGGCGGCACCGGCACAGTTCCTGAAATCGCCGTCAGCGGCAACGGCGTCGAAATCGCAAGCGGAGATCTTGATCCAGGCACCGGCGATGACACTGACTTTGGCAATGTCTCCCTGACGGGCTCGGGTTCACGGATCTTCGCTATCACCAACACCGGTGACGCTGAACTGGAACTGACAGGGGTTCCTGTCGTCGAGATCATCGGCACCAACGCCTCTGAATTCAGCGTCGTCTCCACGCCAAACAGTCCGCTGGATCCGCTCACAGGGCTCTCCACCTTTGAAATCGAGTTCGCTCCAACCAGCACCGGGCTCAAGGAGGCCCGTGTTGTCATCGGCAGCGATGATGAAAGCGAACCCTTGTACGAGTTCGCCATTGAAGGCACGGCCGTGGAACCAAGCGTCTTCAGCTACTCTGCCGAGCATTACAACGTCAAGCAGGGCAGCACCTCGGTGAAGCTGACCCTCAACAGGACCGGAGGGACCAACCCGACAAGCATCCGTCTTGCCACAGTGGACGGCTTTCATATGGAAAACTTCAGGCACATTTATGAGGGTGGGCAGGCCGGGGTCGATTACATCGCGCAGAACACTCTCATCAACTTTGACCAGGATGAAACCAGCAAGGACATCACCATCTCTCTGATTCCGAAAACCGGAGACCAACCCAACTACATCTTCTGGGCCGTGCTCAGCGATGTTGCCTCAGGCAACTCAATCACAGCATCCTCGGCTGGCGTTCGTATTTATCACTACGTTGATCCTGCCGTGACCATTCTGACGCCAGGAGCGGCTACCACGGCGGTTTCAAGCATATCCCCTTATCAAATCTCCGGTTTTGTGAGGGACTATGAGCTCTTTGGCATCGATCACGTCGAAGTGGTGGTGAACGGCGCCCCGCCAGTCAATGCAGTTATCGGCTCCGGCACCTCAGTTGTTTCATGGACCTTGAACATCACGCCCACCGAGTCCGGCAGCAACACCATCACGGTGAAGGCCATTGACAACGAGGGTTTTGAGAGCGCCGAAGTCACCCGCACATTCACCTTTACCAGGCGCTACGGGCTTAGCGTTTCAAGGTCGACAGTTCTTGGTGGAACTGTTGCGGTCACAGCAACTCCTTCCACTTCCATGAGCACGCTTACTGCGGCAACCCTGGTGAACGCCAACCCGAAGCAGTACTCCGTGCTTCCCGGCACGACGATCAAGCTGACGGCCACACCCAAGGCTGGATATGTCTTCAGTCATTGGTCGAACCCGCCTGCCGGGTTTACTGAATCCGGCGCAACTCTGAACTTTGTCATGCCCGGCACAGATGTCAGCGGTCTGACCGCGCATTTCGTGACCAACCCCTTCGCCACTCCGGCCGGCCAGGGCAATGTGTTCTATGGGCTTGTCCGACCCGCTGATAACGCAGACATCAGCAATGACAGCGTCGGTTTCATCACAGGAACGATGACGGCCACCACAGGCGCCTTTTCGGGCAAAATCCTAGTCGGCGGGCTCACACAGGCCTTTGCTGCAAACTTCTACGGCAACGGCAGCAGCCTGTTCACCGTCGGAACATCCAAGCTCTCAGCCCTTGCTTTTGGCAGTGGTTACAGCCTGACCCTCACTTTCAGTGGCGGAGCGGTTCAGGCCAGCCTTGAAAAGGCAGGCGTTACCAGCACGGGCAGCCTGCAGAGAATCATCTACAGCACCACCAACAAGGTCCCGGTCAGCCTTCTCAATGTGGCTGTTCCTGCAACCGGCCCAGTCAACCAGGGCTTCTTCACAGTGGCGCTTGCCTCCATAAGTCAGCCGGTGGCCATGGACAGCACCACCTATCCCCAGGGTGATGGTTACCACACCATCACCCTCACGAACCTCGGCATCGCGAACCTGACCGGCACCCTGGCCGACGGCACCAACTTTACTGCCAGCAGCGGCCTGGTGGCCGGCAACAACTCCCCTGTCTTTGCCCAGTTGGTCAC
>Ga0315900_10004881_pt1 | contig 18683 bp, 16 predicted proteins | sample LakEriMetagenome_FD_203521 | JGI IMG/M metagenome (GOLD analysis project Ga0315900, IMG submission 203521) | Freshwater fungal communities from buoy surface, Lake Erie, Ohio, United States - Buoy 12 MA114 | ecosystem: Environmental > Aquatic > Freshwater > Lake > Lake biofilm | place: USA: Lake...
TGTACCGGTGGCACCGGATGATACCGCCGAAACCCTGGCGCGTAAAGTGCTGAAACTCGAACACGAGCATTTTCCCCGCGTCATCCAGTCGCTGCTCTTAACCCAACCGGTCCAATGAAAGGCATACTGACACTGGTCCTCGCACTCTTTTTCCTGTCCTCCGCGGGCCAGGAATTCATGCTCAGCGGAACCGTACTCGATTCCTCCCGGAGGTTCATCCTCCCGTCAGTAAAAGTGACCAGCACCTCGGGCGCGGTCACCTATACCGACTCCTCGGGCGTCTACCACCTCCTGGTGACATCAAACGATTCAGTCAATTTCACCTACCGCAACAAGGCCACCATGTGGTACCCCGTGAATTCGATCAAGAACACCCGCGCATTCGACATCTCCCTGCAGGTCACCCTTTACGATGGCTATAAAACCCTGAGGGAAGTGATCCTGATCGGCAAATCATACCAGCAGGATTCCATGGAAAACCGCCAGAAATACGCTAAGATCTTCGACGGGTTCCCCGGCGGCTTCCGGCTCAATTCAGGCGGCAACTCCACCTATGGCGGCGCCGGCCTGGACCCCAACGAGATCATCAACCTGTTCCGTTTTCGCCGCAACCGCAACCTGAAGAACCTGCAAAACCGTCTCCTCCAGGAAGAAGCCGATAAATTCATCGACTATCGCTTCAATAAGGACCTCGTTAAACAGATCACCGGCTTCCAGGGCAGCAACCTGGAACGGTTCATGAAGATCTGGCGACCCGATTATGAATTTACGGCCATGACCTCCGACCTGGAGTTCCACACCTGGATCCTCGAAGCCTCAAGAGCTTACACCCGGGGCGAAATGCCCTGGATCTTCAAAGAATAATGTTTTCATTACATTTAAAAAAAACTTACATGAAAGCATTGCTTGCCATATTGGCCCTTACATGCCTTCTTCAGGCGGGGGCGCAAACTTCCAAAACAGTATTGACAAAAGCACCGGCCGCTGCAGGTGGATTTTCCGAAGAAAGGCTGAAACGGATCGACCAGAACCTGCAAAGCTGGGTCGATGCCAGGCAAATGAATGGCTGCGTGGGCTTCATCTCCCGCAATGGCAAGATCGTCTACCAGAAAGCTTTCGGCTACGATAACATCGACAAGAAAACCCCGATGCGGACCGACCATATCTTCCGCATTGCGTCACAGACCAAGGCGATCACCAGCGTGGCCGTGATGATGCTGTATGAAGAAGGCAGTATCTCGCTCAACGATCCCGTTTCCAAATTCATTCCCGAATTCAAGAACCCCAAAGTGCTCGACAAATTCAATATGGCCGACACCTCCTGGACCACGATACCCGCTAAACGGGAAGTGACCATCAAAGACCTGCTTACCCACACTTCGGGCATCGGCTACGCACAGATCGGTTCCAAAGAATCCAATGCCATGTACCACAAGAATGGCATCAATGGCGGCATCGCCACGCCTTACTACAAACTGGATGAGGTTATGAAAAAACTGGGGGCCCTCCCACTCCTCCACCAGCCCGGGGAAAAATGGACCTATGGCCTGAACAATGATGTACTCGGTCGCGTGGTTGAAGTGGCCTCGGGCATGCGCTTCGATCAATTCCTGCGCAGCAGGCTCTTCGAACCCCTGGGCATGAAGGATACTTATTTCTATTTGCCTGCCGATAAAAAAGCACGACTGGTCAGCCTCTACACCACGGACTCCACAGGCCTCAAAATGATGCCCGAAACCGTCACCATCGTGGGAAAATCATACCGCGATTACCCCAATATGGATGGCCAGTTCTTCTCGGGCGGAGCCGGACTTTCAGCAACCATTTACGACTACGCGATCTTTCTGCAGATGCTCCTGAATGGCGGAACATACAATGGCAAACAAATTCTTTCCCGCGCGACGGTACGGATGATGACATCGAACAATATCGGCCCCGCGGTCTGGAATGGCGACCAGTTCGGCCTCGGATTCGGATTGACGTCGCGTGAAGAAAGTGCAGGCACTCCCCTCAGCGAAGGCTCCTTCGAGTGGGGCGGCATGTTCGCCACCACCTACTGGGTGGATCCGAAGGAAGGACTGGTAGCCCTGTTCTTCCGCAACATCTGGCCAACCAGCTTCGATGGCGGCGGTAAATTCAAAACCCTCACCTATCAGGCCCTGGCCGATTGATACAACCAAGACAAAAACCTTGCATACAAGAATATTCCTGTTCACCGCCATCCTCACCATTTCGGTTATTCATTGCTGTTATGGCCAGAGTTACCACCGGAAAGCGATGGTGATCGACACGCACAATGATTTCATCAGCAAAACCATTGAGAACGGATTCATATTCGACCAGAACCTGAAAGGCAAAACGCATTCGGACCTGGCCAGGATGAAAAAAGGCGGTGTCGATATCCAGATCTTCTCCATCTTCGGCGATGGCACCAAAGGCTATGCCCATGCCAACCAGGAAATCGACAGCCTGCAAGCCGTTACGGCCAGGAACCCCCAAAAAATGATGCTGGTGAAAACATCGGCGGACCTGCGACAGGCCTTGAAGGAAAAAAAACTTGGGGTGATGATGGGTATGGAAGGTGGACATATGATCGAAGGTGACCTCTCCAAACTGCAGGCCCTCTACGATCGCGGTGTCCGATATATGACGCTTACCTGGAACAACAGCAACCCCTGGGCCAGTTCGGCTGCAGATGAGTCTGGCAATAAAATAGCCCAGGAAAAGCGCGGTCTTAGTGAATTGGGCATCGAAGTGGTCAAAAAAATGAACGAACTGGGTATGATGGTGGATCTCTCCCATGTGGGGGAACAAACCTTCCTTGACGCGATCGCCGTATCCACCAAGCCCGTGATCGCTTCGCACAGCTGCGCCTACAGCCTGGCGCCCGTATTCAGGAATCTGAAAGACTACCAGCTCTCCGCACTCAAGCAAAACAACGGCGTGGTCTGCATCAATTTCTATTCAGGGTTCCTCGACAGCGCCCTTGGCAGCCGGAACCGCAAATTCATGGCCAACCACAAGAACGAGATCGATTCGCTGAAAAAGACCGGCCTCACCACCGTGTATATTCTCAATGAGCTTTTCGACAAATACCCGGGTGAATTCGAAGAGCCGCCGCTCAGCCTGCTGATCGATCATATTGACTATATTGTCAAACGCATCGGTATCGACCACGTGGGATTGGGCTCGGATTTCGACGGCATCACATCGGCCCCCAAAGAATTAAAGGGCGTGGAGGATTTTCCGAAGATCTCAAAAGCATTGCGTAAAAGAGGGTATTCGAAAACCGATATCCGGAAAATTCTGGGCGGCAATGTTCTACGGGTCTTCGAAGCGAATGAGAAACCCGCGAACAGGGATCCCCTGCTGAATTAATCAGAACATACTCATGGAACACAGGAAGCAGAAAATCGCACCGGTATCAACATTTATTTCGAGGCTGGCACGCTATGCCATATTTGCATTCGGGCTGGTCGCATTCTCTGTCGGCATCGGGACCATAGGGTATCACCACCTCGCTACCCTGAACTGGATCGACAGTTTTCATATGGCCTGCATGATCCTCACCGGGATGGGTCCCGTTGCAGAAATGCCATCGGATACAGCTAAATTATTTTCATCTTTTTACGCACTCTACAGCGGTGTGGCATTCCTGTCCATCACCGCGGTTTTCTTTGCTCCCATTATACACCGGATCTTACATATCCTGCAAATTGACCCGGAATAGCCATCATATGCCAGCAGCAACCCTTCAACCCAACCCGCCGATCAGGTTATTGTCACTCGATTTCCTTAGAGGATTCATCATGGTCATGCTTGCACTGGAAGCATCAGGTCTATATGAACATATCGACGAGCTCACCAGGGGCTCAGCCATCAATCCCATCGTACAGCAACTATTCCACCACCCCTGGAACGGTCTCAGGTTCTGGGACCTGATCCAACCAGGCTTCATGTTCATCGCAGGCACGGCCATGGCTTTTTCGCTCGACAAGCAGTTCAAGCATGGTGTTCCCTGGAAAGATGCTTTCATCAAAGTACTGAAACGCTCGGGTTGGCTTTTCTTCTGGGGTGTGTTGAACTATGCCGTTGCTAAAGACGGAAGCCTGTCGTTCAAACTATGGAACGTACTCACCCAGCTTTCATTCACCACCCTGGTGGCATTCCTGGTGTTTCAATGGAGCAACAGGAACCAGGTCCTCTTCTGTGTATTCATCCTCCTGTTAACTGAAGCGCTTTATCGCTTCACAGGCGTGCCGGGGTTCGACAAACCGTTCACTGACCAGCAGAATTTTGGGAACTATGTGGACCTGTTACTTATGAACCAGATCAGCTCTGGCGGATGGGTGGCGATCAATTGCATTCCCACTTCTGTGCACACCATCGCCGGCGCCGTAGCTGGCAGGATCCTGCTCAATAAACAACCCGTGAAGTGGATCATCATAGCAGGCCTGATCTCTTTGGCAGCAGGTTATGGGCTCGATCTCGCAGGCATCACCCCCATCATCAAAAGGATATCAACAAGCTCATTCACGCTGGCATCGCTGGGTTGGTGCCTGCTTGGACTCGCGCTGGTCTATTGGTGGATCGATGTCCGTAAACACACCCGGCATCTCAAATTCTTCACCATCGTGGGCATGAACTCGTTGTTCATTTATATCTTCTTTGAGATCGTAGGCAGCCGCTGGTTCAACGAATATGTTGGACATATCACTAACGGCCTGATGGAAATGGCTTCCCTGCCCCATGGATTCATGATGATCACTACATCGCTTTGTATTTTTGCGCTCGAATGGTATTTCTGCTATTTTCTCTACAAAAAGAAAATATTCTTTCGGGCCTGAACATAACAGATAAATTTATTCCCATGCGCATTTTACATGTCCTATCGATCGTGATCGTCTGCCAACTCATCGTATCCTGCCAGGCAAATCCTCAGGAAGAAAAATGGAAACAACAGGCAAAGCAGGTTACCATCATCAGGGACGAATATGGCATCCCCCATATCTATGGCAAAACTGACGCGGACTGCGTATTTGGACTCATGTACGCACAATGCGAAGATGATTTCAAAAGGGTGGAATACAATTACCTGACCATGTTGGGCAGAACAGCGGAGGCCCGTGGGGTATCTGATTTGTACGAAGACCTGCTGCTCAGGTTAACCGTTGATTCCGCAGATGCGAAAAAAGATTACCAAACCGCCCCCGAATGGCTGAAAAAACTCCTGAACGCGCATGCAGATGGCATCAATTACTACCTGTATAAACACCCGGAAGTCAAACCCGACGTACTCACCCGCTTCGAGCCCTGGTTCCCGCTCATGTACACAGACGGAAGTATCTCGGCCCTTCAAACCGGCGGCCTCGAAGCCAATGATGTCAAATCATTTTACGAATCTAAAAGTCTGGCTAAACTTCCCACACAGAAATTGGTCCATGAAGACAAGCTGATCGGCTCCAACGGCTTCGCGATCTCGCCTTCCAAAAGCAGTACCGGAAACGCCCTGTTCTATATCAATCCGCATGTGACTTTTTACTTCCGTCCGGAAGTTCACTTGCAAAGTGAAGAGGGCCTCCACGTTTACGGCGCAGTCACCTGGGGTCAATTTTTTATTTACCAGGGATTCAATGAGTTCTGCGGATTCATGCATACCTCCAGCAATGCTGACGTAGCGGACCTGTATGCCGAGACCATCACAAAAGGAGAAGACGGAAAACATTATTACCGTTACAATGACTCCCTCAAACCCGTTACCGAGAAAAAAATCAGCATCAGCTACAAGGAAGGGAATGCCTTGAAAACAAGATCATTCACCACCTACGCCACCCACCATGGCCCGGTTCTGGCTATGTACAATGGCAAGTGGCTCAGCCTGAAAACAAGCAACCGATCCATAAGAGGACTGGTACAGTCATGGGAAAGAACAAAGGCAAATAGTTTTGAATCGTTCAGGAAGAATTTTGCGATCGCTGCAAATCCATCTAATAACACCGTCTATGCCGATGCAGCGGGAAACATCGCCTATTGGCACGGAAACTATATGCCTAAAAGAGATTCAACTTTCAACTGGAACGATCCGGTTGACGGAAGCAGTTCTAAAACAGAATGGACCGGAATGCACACCCCCAACGAGATCGTGCATATCATCAATCCAGCCAACGGCTGGATCCAAAACACCAACAATACTCCTTACTCCGTCTCCGGCCCTGCCAGTCCATTGAGAAAAAACTATCCGGCCTATATGGCGCCAGATGGCGAAAATTTCCGGGGCCTTCAGGCTGTAAAACTCCTGAGCAATAAAAACATGTTCAGCCTGGATGACCTGATCGCGGTGGGTTATGATCCCCATCTTGCCGCCTTCGACACATCACTGCCTGCACTGTTTTCGGCATATGAACGCATCCGGGAAACAGACACTGCTCTTTTTCGCAAGCTTGCCGACCCCATGACCGTATTGAAAAACTGGGACCGAAACAGCGGCACATCTTCAGTAGCAACCACCCTGGCTATTCACTGGGCAGAAAAAATGAATGTGATTTTGCGCTCGGAGGACCCTGAGTTATTCTCAGATTATACCACTAAATACGGAACCCTGCTCCGCAATGTCCCCGCAGTTAAACTGGTTACTGCCTTACAGGAAGTAGTCGATAAACTGAAAGGGCATTTTGGGAAATGGGAGGTTGCATGGGGCGATGTGAACCGCATTCAACGTATCGTAAGTTCCATCGCACCCACACATGCTGATTCGGCGGCCAGTTTACCCGTGGGCAGGGCCTCATCTACCTGGGGACAACTTCCATCATACAACAGCCAGTACTTTAATGGAACGGCTAAGCGTTACGGTACGGGTGGGAACAGTTTTGTATGTGCAGTGGAATTTGGTAAGAAAATCAGGGCAAGGGCTATCCTGGCAGGTGGGCAATCGGGCGATCCATCATCGCCGCATTTCTTCGACCAGGCAAGCATGTACGCAGAGGGCCAGTTCAGGGATGTTCATTTTTACAAGGAAGATGTGCTGAAGTTTGCCAGGAACACCTACCACCCGGGAGAATAAGCACGCATTTTTTTCTCAGTCAATAAAGATTTATATTCATCAACAAGCCTTTGCGTTATGAAAAAATCGATGCTGTTCTTTCTCCTGATCCTGGCGGCCGCACAAACACCTGCACAGGAGTTGGGGGTTCAGATCTATAGTTTCCGGAACCAGTTGAAAACGGATCTTCCCGGTACGCTGCAGAAGATCAAGGACATGGGACTTACCAACCTCGAAGGCGAATTCAGCTATTATGGATTGTCCATTGCGGAATTCAAGCAGTTGCTCGACAGGAAGAAGATGAAAATGGTGACCATTGCAGCCACCTATGAAAAACTCCAGACGGATCTGTATACCATTATGGGCGACGCAAAAATCCTGGGCGCTAAGTATGTGGTCTGCCATTGGATCCCCCATGAGAACAACGAGTTTACCATCGACCATGCGCGCAAAGCAGTGGAAGTATTCAATGAAGCCGGAAAGAAGCTCCGCGAGAAAGGGATAACGCTCTGCTACCATCCGCATGGTTACGAATTCAGGCCCTATGAGTCAGGAACCCTGTTTGATTACATCGTTACAAAATCAAATCCGCAATACCTGGCTTTTGAAATGGATGTGTTTTGGGTAAAACATCCGGGTCAGGATCCAGTTGAACTACTGAAGAAATATGCCGGACGCTTTGAACTCATGCACCTGAAAGACAGGAAACCCGGGACTCCGGGTAACCAAAATGGCAAGGCCGATGTGGAGACAAACGTGGTGTTGGGCCAGGGAGACGTAGGCATTGCCGCAGTAATGAAAGTAGCCAGGAAATATGGCGTCAAATACGCTTTCATAGAAGACGAATCCTCCCGGTCCCTGGAACAGGTTCCCCAAAGTCTCAGCTTTCTAAGAAGCCTCAAGAAATAGTATGGTTTTAAAATTCATGACAGCATGTATGCTGTTGCTGACCATGGCATCCGCATGCAATCAGGGATCCGCTGTGCCGGAGAGTATAACAAAAAACGCCGGGTCTTCGGCAACCCTTGTTATCCCGGAATTGCTGGGCCAGGAAAAGATCAGCCAGCTGCAAAAGCTGATGCCCATTGCGGACAGTATGATACAACATTTTGCAGACAGCTTGCATGTCCCTGGTTTTACCTATGGCATCGTAGCTGATGGCAAACTCATACATACCTACTATAAAGGCTATACAGATATTGCCCGGAAAACGCCGGTGTCGCCAAGCTCTGCATTCCGCATTGCTTCGATGACGAAAAGCTTCACCTGCATGGCCATCCTGATCCTGCGTGACCAGGGGAAACTGAGCCTCGACGAACCAGCGTCAAAGTATATTCCAGAGATGGCGGATTTAAAATACCTGACGGCAGACGCACCCGCCATCACCATCCGGGACCTGATGATCCATAGGGCGGGATTCCCGGAAGACAACCCCTTTGGAGATCGTCAACTGGGTAACTCGGACGAACAATTATTAAAGCTGATAAAAGAAGGGCCATCGTTTTCAAACATCCCCGGCATCAGCTACGAATACAGCAATCTCGGATTTGCACTTTTGGGCACCATCATCAAAAATGTATCGGGGCAACCTTATCAGCAATTTATGATGGAGAATATCTTCAAGCCCCTTGGGATGAACCATACTTATTGGGACTACACCAAAGTACCGGCAAAAGACCTGGCCCATGGTTACCGATGGATCAATAACAACTGGCAGGAAGAGGAACCGGAGTCCGACGGCTCATGGGGTTCAATGGGCGGGCTGATCACCACTATTGAAGACTTTTCCAAATACATGAACCTGCATCTTGCTGCCTGGCCGCCAAGAAACGATCCCGAACAAGGCCCGTTAAAAAGAAGTTCGGTGCGGGAAATGCACCAGGCATCAAACTACGACAATCTCAACAAGAGCTATGTCTTCCCCAACGGCCGTTCCTGCCCGCTTGTAACCAGTTACGGCTACGGATTAGGCATCACACGCGACTGCGATAACAGGTTGTATGTCTCCCATGGCGGTGGCCTTCCCGGCTTTGGATCCTATTGGCGCATTATGCCCCAGTACGGACTTGGTATTGTGGTGTTCGGCAACAAGACCTACAATTCCTTCGCAAGCACCACGATGCCGATATTGGATACCTTGCTGGCTTTGACCGGCACAAAACCGCCCCCGCTGCAACCATCCAAAATTCTTGAGCAACGAAGGAATGAATTGTTGCAGTTGCTGCCTGATTGGAAAGACGCTGAACGCTCCCCCATCTTCGCGGAAAATTTTTTTCCCGATAACCCTATTGATACGCTACAGGAAAAGTCAAGGCTGGTTTTTGAAAAAGCAGGGAAGATCAAAACCATCACCGCCATGGTCCCACTTAATCAATTACGTGGGCATTTCGATCTAATAGGCGAGAAAGCGGGGGTTAGAATATTTTTCACACTGAGCCCTGAAACTGACCCAAAAATACAGGCCCTTAAGATATCGGAATTGAAGGTTCAGTAAGATTGATGAAATGAATATAGATGCTGAGCAACTGCCCGCTTAGTATGAAAGCAGCTCATCGATCTTCTGTGAAAGCCTCGCTTTTGCCAAAAAATTATTCTCCAGTTCAATACTGAACGGTACTGGCGTATCCAGCGAGGCACAACGCATAACCGGAGCATCCAGGTGTTCGAAACAGTGCTCGCTGATCCAGGCCGCCAATTCCCCGCCAATGCCTCCAATGAGCGTGTCTTCATGCAATACCAGCACGCGGCCAGTCCGGTTCACTGCATCACGTATAGCCTGGTAGTCGAGCGGGAGCAGTGTACGCAGGTCCAGAATATCGGTTGAGACCTCGGGATGCTCCGAAGCCCAGTCCTCCGCCCAGATCACCCCTGCGCCATAGGTGATAATGCTGAGGTCGTCCCCCCTGCTCACCTGCCTCGCCTTTCCGATCTCTACTTCGTAATACGACGAAGGAACGGGGCCGTTGGTGCTCCTGTAAAGGCCCTTATGTTCAAAATACATAACGGGATTGCGATCATTGATGGCCGCGATCATCAGACCTTTTGCGTCAAATGGCGTTGAGGGATAAACCACTTTTAACCCGGGTGTATGGACGAACCAGGCCTCATTACTTTGCGAATGGAAGGGCCCGGCGCCAACGCCGGCACCGGTTGGCATCCGTATCACCACATCAGCATGCTGTCCCCAGCGATAATGAATTTTTGCAAGGTTATTGATGATCTGGTTGAATCCAACAGAAACAAAATCCGCAAACTGCATTTCAATGACGGACTTAAATCCTTCGAGACTGAGGCCCAGCCCTGCCCCGATGATCGCACTTTCACATAGCGGCGTATTCCTCACCCTGGCTTTACCGAATTTCTCAACAAAGCCCTCGGTAATTTTGAAGGCCCCGCCATACTCGGCAATATCCTGCCCCATCAACACCAGTTCGCTGTGCTTCTCCATACTCTGGTAAAGCCCTTCGCTGATGGCGTCCACAAGACGCGTTTCCTTCAGTTCCGCATAACGGAGGTCCTCGTGCTCCATCACTTCCACATCACGTGGCGCAACAGGCGCATATACATCACGCAGCTCTTCACTGCTATCTGCTACAAGCGGGGGAACAGAAAATCCGGTCGATAACTCCTCATCAATATAATGGCGCATCTCTTCGCGCATCGAGTTTATCCTCTCCCTGCTGATGATGTTCTGAGCAACGAGATATTGTTCAAAATTGACAAGCGGATCACGTGCGGCCCATTGCTCAAACAACTCCTTGGGAACATATTTTGTTCCGCTGGCTTCTTCATGGCCCCGCATCCTGAAGGTCATGCATTCGATCAGGTAGGGCTTCTGGTTCCTGATGCAATATTCACGCACTCCCTTCACCGTATCGTACACGTCCAGCAGGTTGTTGCCATCGATCTGCACACCCTCCATGCCATAACCCCTGGCACGGTCGACCAGGCTTTCGCATTTATACTGTTCGTTAACTGGGGTACTGAGGCCATACCCGTTGTTCTCAATGATAAAGATGACGGGCAGATCCCATACTGCCGCCACGTTCAAAGCTTCATGGAAATCCCCTTCCGATGTCCCCCCATCGCCGGTAAATGCCAGCGAAACCTTTCCCTCATCGCGCAGTTTATGGGCAAGCGCAACACCATCGGCAATAGCGAGCTGGGGACCCAGGTGTGAGATCATGCCGCAAATATGGTGTTCTCGGGTACCGAAGTGAAAACTTCGTTCCCGGCCTTTGGAATAACCCTGCTTTCGCCCCTGCCACTGCAGGAACAATTTATGCAGGGGCATGTTGCGCGTGGTGAACACACCGAGGTTCCTATGCAGGGGCATCACCCATTCATCTTCCTCAAGAGCAAGTGTAGCACCAACAGAAATAGCCTCCTGTCCAATGCCGCTGAACCATTTGGAGATCTTTCCCTGCCGGAGCAGGACGAGCATTTTCTCCTCGATCATCCGGGGTTTCAGGATCGCCTGGTAGAAATGCAGGAGCTGGTCATCGGACAATGCTTTCCTGTGGAACTGCATCATGCCTAATCTTTTTTACCCACTGAATAGAGTATCGATGACACAACAGATAAAAGAATGCTGAATAACAGGGCCCACCAGAATCCATCCACCTTGAAACCATCGAGGAAATAATCACCCACCAAAATGATCGCTGCATTGATCACCAGCAGGAACAAACCGAGGGTAATGATGGTGATGGGCAAAGTCAGGATGACGAGTAAGGGTTTTACGATGGCATTCAGTACGGCCAGCACAAGCGCCAGCAATAGGGCCGTTGTGAACTGGTCTATATGAACGCCGTCCAGTAAGTAGGCAAGTCCGAATGCGACCAGCGCGGAGATGACGATCCTGATGAGAAAATTCATGGCAAGTAGTTTTGTTGAAGATAGTCAAATAAGGTTCTCACTTCACAGGTATCGGCGACACCGTTCCATCGTAAGAAATGGTCTCCCTGCGGTTGGAACTTACCACCAGCGATGCCGTCCCGTTTTCCATCACGGACAGGTTACATACCTGGATGTCTGAATTGTCTTCAGGCTTTATAGTGATGTTCCAGCCTTTCTTACCGGCCGACTTTTCATATTTGTATTTCTCCGAAGTAAAACGGATTCCGCCTTCAGAACCAATCGTAGCCTGGGTAGCACGGCCAAAATAGGGAAGATCAGCCGTCACTTTATTATTATTGACGGTCAGATTGAAAAAGGTTTCTGTAAGGAACCGCGGTCTGCCTCCCTGGGGATTAACCTGTCGTGCTACAAAGGTAAACGACTGGTCATCCAGCAACTTATTCAATTGCTCACTCGTTACCGAGGTAGTTGTGGCAGATTTCTGAGAAGAACATGCTGAAAAAACGAGCAAAACGATGACAAAACTGAGTACATTTTTCATATCAGTGGGTTTCATACAACAATGAGTTCGTAAAATGAATCAGGTTGAAGGTACTTATTTGCCAATTCCTGCAAATGAGCCGGCGTCACATTTTTGATAGCATCTACGGATGAATAAAAATAATCCTGCGGCAATTCATTCAGCACAACATTCTTCCATCTGCCTATGATATGAAACGGACCATCCAGGTCACCGAGGATGGTGCCGATCAGGTAGTTTTTCACCAGGAGGAGCTCCTCTTCCGATACCGGCTCCCGCCTCAGTAGCTCCATCTCATGGTATACTTCCTTCACCGTCTCCTCGCAAACATCCTTGCCAGCTTCCGTGCTGATCATGATGGCGCTTTCCGCGATATGGTTCTGGAAATAACTGTGGATGCCGTAGGTATAGCCCTTGTCTTCCCTGATATTGCTCATCAGCCTCGAACCAAAAAATCCGCCAAACAGGGTATTCAGCACCTGCATGGGCGCAAAATCGGGGTGCTTGCGGGTAACGAAAGGTCTGGCGATACGAATGGCTCCCTGCACACCTGCGGGATCATTTGATATGCGATATTTTTTTTCAGCAGCTGCATGGATGGGATGCACCAGCGAAGCAGTGGTTTGCTGCACGGGCAGTTTGCCGAAATGAGCATTCAATTGCTGGTAAAGGTCTGCCGGAAGTATACCTGCCACAAAAATCACCAGTTTACCATGCAGGTAAAATTGCTTGTGAAAATCAACCAGCTGTTCGCGGTTCAGTACCTCATACGTTTGAAGCGTAGAGTACTTTCCGTAAGGATGATCTGCTCCATACAAATATTCATCGATGAGCCGATTGGCCACGAAATCACATTTCTTCAGGTTCACCTCCAGCTTCTGTCTCATGTTCTGCTTGAAGATGTCCAGCTCATGTTCCGGGAAAACGGGATCGGTGATCAGTTCAGATACTACGGGCAGGAGTTCCGACAGATGACGGGTCAGCGTGTGGAGGCTGATCACGGCGGTTTCGTTGTAGCAATGCCTGTTCAGGTATGATCCGTAAAAATCAAAATGCTCGCTGATCTCGAAAGCTGTTTTGCCGCTGGTCCCGTTCTTGATCAAATGATTGGTGGCGGCAGCAATGCCATTGGCCTTCTCATAAGAATTACCCGCGAAAAACACCCACTCCAGCTGCATCACTTCTTCCGCGCCACCTGAAACTGTGTAGACCTCGATACCGTTGTCGAGCACCAACTTCTCATAGGGCTTCAAACTGAGGTTAAACTCCACCGCGTCCTTGATCTTGGGGGCCTGTTTCCTGTTGAGTCCCTTTATCGTTACTGTCTTATCCTTGATCATACATTCATTTACTCTGCCATATAATACAGCGTGTTGCTGTTTTTGTCATCAAATAATCTCCGGCTTTCAGCCAGGATATCGTCTGCCGATACCTCCTGGTACCTGGCCAGTTCCGTATTCATCAACGACGCATCACCGAGGAACTCGTAGTATGCCAGACTATTGGCGCGGTTCATCAGGGTCATATCTTCAAAAGCCATGAGGCTCTCGGTTTTGTTCTTGACTTTCTGTAATTCCTTCTCATCGATCTTTTTCTCTTTCAGGTCTGTCAGGATCGCGTCGATGGCCCTTTCTGCCTCGTGGATATCCACGCCCTTCACCAGTTTACCTTCAATAGCGAGGAGACCGCGGTCCACCGTACCAAAATGATAGCATTCAATGTTGCTGAACAGTTTTTTCTCTTTCACGAGGGCCTGGTAAAGCCTCGATGAAGTACTGCCGCCCAGGATATCTGTAATGAGGTCGGCCACATAATAGCCGTGTTCCAGGCGCGAGGGCATATGCCAGCATTTGTACAGGGCGTCGAGGGGAACATTTCTTTTCACCGTTTTCTTCCGCGCCTCGGTCTGCAAAGGCTCCGGCTGAATGCTCCTGACATAGCGCTCACCTGGATCAATATCCCCGAACCATTTTTCCGCCAGCTTTCTCACCTCTTCCACTTCCACGTTGCCGGCTACGGCCATGATGGCGTTGGAGGGCCTGTAATGCTTGAAGAAAAAATCCTTCACATCAGAGAGTTTGGCTTCTTCTATATGTTTCAATTCTTTCCCGATGGTCATCCAGCGGTAAGGGTGACTGGTATAGGCCATCTCCCTGATCAGTTGCCAGGCATCGCCATATGGCTTGTTCAGGTAGTGCTCCTTGAACTCCTCACAGACCACTTTGCGCTGCACGTCGAGGCTTTTTTCCGAGAATGCAAGGCTCAGCATACGGTCGCTTTCCAGCCAGAACGCGGTTTCAATATTCTCCAGCGGAAGCTGGCAATAGTAGTTGGTCAGGTCATTGGTCGTGTACGCGTTATTTTCGCCGCCCGCCACCTGCAGGGGCTCGTCGTAATCCGGGATATTGATCGAGCCACCGAACATCAGGTGTTCGAACAGGTGCGCAAACCCGGTTCTTTCAGGATCTTCATCTCTTGCGCCCACATCGTACAAAATATCCAACACCACCATGGGTGTACTCACATCACGGTGAACGATCACGGTCAGACCGTTCGCCAGTGTAAAACGTTCAAACTGAATCATACTGCAAATATCATTAAAACAAACTGGTAAATTATCCCTTCAGGATACTTCTTGGTTTCAGAAAAATCTCAAAAGGCTCCCCGTTCCTCAGGATAAGGAGGCGTAGCCTGACACCCGTATTTTGCAACATATTTTTATATTGCTGTATATTATTGGTATAGTTGTTATTCACTCCAACGATAACATCTCCAGACTTGAGACCAGCCTTATCCCCAGGGGATCCCTCGGCCACGTCTTCCACTACGATCTTGCCATTTACATAATAGATCCCTAAGCCTGTATACGAGTAATCGAAAGGATCACGATAATGACTGTTGGGCAGGATATGGATCTCCCTTTTGGCGTAGTTGAGGGTTACATTAAAGCGCCTCAGCAAGTCATTGCCGATCAGGCCGCCGAGGAAAGGATACGATGTCACGTTGTAAACGTCTTCAAAAACAAAAGTGGGTACTCTCCTGAATTTATATGGCCCGATGCTGACTTCCTTGACTGAGGTCAGTTCCATCTTCATCTTGCCGCCCAATCCTTCAGCCTGTGTCACTACCGGAGCCGGCTTTCGCTTCCGCATCACGGCAGAATCCGTAACATAATCTTTTGACAGCAGGAAACAGAGTCCCGCGCCCGTGTCAAAATAAAACTTATGTGTCATGGGCCTGTCGTCACGGAACTTCAGCGACTGTATTGGAATGGTGCCCAGAAAGGGCCGCAGGATCTCGCCGCCTTTCTTATACCGGAATTCGCCCTTACTGTACACTTCCATACGGGAGCTGTCGTAATCCAATCGTACGATGTAGCGGTTGAAAAAGCTGAATCCCACGATCCCGTCGATCTTCATGCCATAGACGCTGCTCAGGATCTCGTAATCGTTGACATGAAAATTGAGGCTGTCCGTTTGCAAACCCGTGATCTTAAGGCTTGCGTTATTGAGGAATTTCACGTTCCTCACGCCGCCGATCCCCCGGATAGTGCGCTCGGAGGGCACGAGAGGAATATTGAGTTCAATGCAGGTTGTTGAGTCGAGCGAAATGCCCCCGCCACCCGTATCCAGGATAAAATTCAGGGAATCGGGATAATCATTAACGGTGGCGGTGAGAATGACCACCCCCCCGCTCAGGGTCCTGAATGGCACGATGGTGAGCAGTTTGGCATCTGGCTCGGAGAATTGCTCCTGGGCCCTGATCTGCATGGCCAGCGATAAAAAGAGCAAAATCATATATCCCTTTCGTTTTCCCATAATCCTTCCGGCGTTCTTCATGTTCAATTTAGCGAATAAATCTTCAATCTTTCTAACGCTCAACAGAATTGCAGCAGCTATAAAAACCTTATTACCTTTGCTCACTTATGGCAGACAATAACGCTGGACAGCTGGCTTCTCTTTATCAGAAAGCCTTGAATTTTGAGTTTCTTTCCGTAGAGGAAGGTGTGTTTTTGTACCATCACGCGCCGTTGGCGGACCTGATGTATGTGGGCGATGAACTGCGTAAGAAACAGGTACCTCACGGTCGTGTCACCTGGCAGATCGACCGGAATGTGAACACCACGAATGTCTGCATCGCCAATTGCAAATTCTGCAATTTCTACCGTATCCCCGGGCATGCCGAGGCCTATATCACGGATATGCCCACTTACCGTAAAAAGATCGAAGAAACCTTCAAATATGGGGGCGACCAGCTATTACTTCAGGGCGGCCACCATCCGGACCTCGGGCTGGACTTCTACGTTAATTTGTTCAGGCAGCTGAAGCAGGAGTATCCAAATCTTAAACTGCACACCCTCGGTCCACCCGAGGTAGCGCACATTACCAAGCTGGAGAAGAGCACGCACCATGAGGTGTTGAAGGCCCTGAAAGAGGCAGGCATGGATTCCCTGCCAGGTGCGGGCGCGGAGATTTTGATCGACCGCGTCCGTCGTTTGATCAGCAAGGGCAAATGTGGCGCGCAGGAGTGGCTGGACATCATGCACGAGGCGCATAAGCTGGATATCACCACTTCGGCCACCATGATGTTTGGGCATGTGGAGACCGTGGAGGAGAGATTCGAGCACCTGGTGCGTATACGGGAAGTGCAAAGCAGGAAACCAGCGCATGCCAAGGGCTTCCTGGCCTTTATCCCCTGGACCTTCCAGGATGTAGACACTTTACTGACCAAGATCCGAGGGGTTCAGAATCTGACCACGCCCGAAGAATATATCCGGATGATCTCGCTGAGCAGGATCATGCTGCCAAACGTACTCAACATACAAGCCAGCTGGCTGACGGTCGGCCGCCAGATCGCGCAGATCTGCCTGCATGCAGGGGCGAATGATTTCGGATCCATCATGATCGAGGAAAATGTAGTGAGTGCGGCTGGTGCACCTCATCGATTCACTTACAAAACCATTCAGGAAGCGATCGCCGAAGCCGGTTTCAAACCCCAGCTACGCACTCAGCAGTATGATTGGAGGGATATTCCTGCAGCGATCCAGGAGCAGGTGATTGATTATTAGGTCTGAAATAAAAATAATCTTTTTATTTCCAACTTAATGTTTAATCCATATTTCCCGTTGGAAATTTTATGGACTCATACAGAGAGTAGGCTACACCCCGTTGTCCTGTCGTCCAGAACCTTCATCTCTTAGAAACTTTACCAAGTACGAAACTATTCTGTGTAAAACTATAACAAGAAGCTTGAAATACACATATACAGATTGATCCTGTTCCATCATACCCGTGCTTCGAAACAATTATAAGCCCTAATAACGACATATCACAAGGTTAGCAAGAGCCATGCCTTTCTCATACAAATACAATTCTTGAAGAATATTCTCATAACGACTTCCAGAGCATCAACAACTTAATTGCCCCAACAACCACTCAAGAGACAAGGTTACTCGAAAGAATAGCATCTACTCCTTCATTATAATAATTTTCTCCTATGTGTCAGAAACTCTATCAGAGCAGATTTCATGTGAAATAAAGGGTGCTTTCTTTTCTCCATGCACAAATACCTCAATACAAAATAAATCGATCGAACGTGTTAGTATTTTTCTAAATAATAAAAATAAAATCACGTTTCCCGAGGAGATAACTACTCGGAATATTAATCTGTCATTATAAGAATAGAATAAAATAAACTGAAATCAAAATGAGATCTTGTAAAGTCGCAATAAGCACGGCCCTATTCATAGTCATTATTTCCTCGATAGCATGTAAAAAGCACTCTTTAGAAGACAATCAATATGAGCCTACTTCAATAATGCCATCAAAAATTCTATTAAAGAATCTAGGTAACTCGAAATTCTCTAGCCTAATAAATGTTATTGATACGAATAAGATAGTTCTTTTCACTCAGCACGGTGCAGAATATGGAATTGCCCAAATAAAAACAGAAAGATTTGAATTTGTAAACAAAACTTATGGATATAGATGTATTGCCCTTAAGCTGGTAAATACTATACCAATTGATTTTGAAATTCTATAGGTTTTCACAAACGTCGAAGTTCCAAAGAACACAAGGATTAATTTCCTTACGAATATACTCATGAAAATAAATAATCGAGGAATTAGTCTGCCAACTTTATCGCAAAATTTCAGTGCAATTCTATACAACCGATTGTATTCTAAGACAACAGCATTTTCAGGAAACTCAGAAGATATTCACCCCTCAAACCTTCAGATAGATAATAGATCAACAGGTAATTTA
>Ga0315900_10004882_pt1 | contig 18681 bp, 11 predicted proteins | sample LakEriMetagenome_FD_203521 | JGI IMG/M metagenome (GOLD analysis project Ga0315900, IMG submission 203521) | Freshwater fungal communities from buoy surface, Lake Erie, Ohio, United States - Buoy 12 MA114 | ecosystem: Environmental > Aquatic > Freshwater > Lake > Lake biofilm | place: USA: Lake...
CGGCATCCTGACGCGCCACCATGTCGAGGTTGATGTTCGCCGCGATGCTCTCCAGCGGAATGGGCGGTGCGCTCACGAAGGCGCGGGCGCCCTGCAGCCCCATTTCCTCGGCATCGAAGAACACCAGCACGACGTCATGCTGCGGGGGCGTGCGCATGAGCCGTTCCGCCACCGTGAGCAGCGCCACACAGCCACTCGCGTCGTCGTCGGCCCCGTTGAAGATCTCCCCGTTGCGCACGCCGAGGTGATCGTAGTGCGCGCTGAGTACCAGGGCGCGCCCCGAGCCGGAGCGTCCGGGAATGCGGGCCACGAGGTTCACGCCGGCCATGCTGTCGGCCGCGGCGGCGCCACGGGCGCGAAAGCGGAAGGGGTGTTCGAAGCTTGCCCCAACGGGACGCACCCCGATGGCGGTGAGCTGCTGCACGAGGTACGCGCGCGCCCTGGCGCTGCCGGGCGTACCGGTGCGGCGCCCCTCCATACTGTCGGCCGCCAGAACGGACAGGCGGTGCATGATGGCAGACGTGACGGAATCGCTGGGCGGCGGGAAGGGCTGCCCGGCGAGTGGCGCCGGGGCGAGTGGCGCGGCAGCGAGGGCGGCTGCCAGCAGGAAGGAACAGGACGCGCGGAACGACACGGCAACGGGGGTGGGATGGTGAGGGCGCGGGGTCATTGAATCCATACCCCACTTTGCCCCGTGAGTCGCGCCCGCACCACAATGCCGGTGGGCGTGGTACTCACGGTCATGATCTGCACGTCGCGCACACTGCTGCCCATGACCACACCCGGGGCGAGCGTGCCATTCAGTTTGGTGAGCAACTCCGCACGCGCCGAATCGAGCTGCGCCCCCAGGGGCACCCGGCCACCGCCGGTGGCGCGCCGTACGGCAAAGGCCACAAGCGGCGCGGCCAGGGTGGCCTTCACGCGCGACAGTGCTCCACGGCTCTGCAGCGTCCAGTCCAGATCATCGAGACGCAGCTCGCGCGTGGCGGCATCCCATCGAGGTCGCGAGACGAGTCCGAGACGGCCGCGCAACGCGCCCGACACCGCGAGGTCCACGAGCACGGTATCGCCCTGACCGCGCACGAACACACTGTCCACCCGCACACTCTCGTTGCGGGTATCCTCGGTGAGCAAGACCGTGGCCCGGCGCGCCAGCTCCGCGAAGGGCAATTCCACGGTCACCGGAACAGAGAACTCCGCCGGCGCCGTGCCGAGTGCCAGAGGCGGGAGCGGACGCGCGCGCACCATGGGCTTGCCACCGGCCACCACGCGCGGACGTGCGTACAGGACCAACGTGGTGGTGATGTTCAGGTCCGCCCCCATGAACGGGGTGACCCGCACCGCTTCGGGCTCGAGTTGCAGCCAGAGACTGGATGCCGTGTCGAGCGCGGTGGGCTCGAGAAAGCTGCGCCAGAGCGAGTCTGCCAGCGGCCGGAAATCGGCCACGAGCGGAATGGTACTGTCAGCCTGAGCGGCAAAGACACTCAGCTGTCGATCGACGATTCCCTGCAGCGTGTTCGACGCGTCCACACCGAACGCCGTGACCAGACACGGATCCTGCAGCGTGGCCGCGAGCCGGCTGTCCTGCGCGCCAATGCGCCAGTCACGTCGCCAGTAGAGTGCCGTACTCATGGACAGGGTGGCGCGGCGCATCGCTTCCGGCGCGTACCCGCAGCTGGCCACGCGCGCCCCGCCCATCACGCCGAGGCGCGCGCGAAACGCCAGATCGGTGTCGATGAGCAGCCGGTTGCCATTGCCACGGACGCGCAGGGGCTCCCGCCGGTACACGTACTGATGACACACCAACCCGCCGGCGTTGGCGCAGCGCGCGGCGGTGAGTGAGTCGCGCGCCGGAAAGAGCGAGTCGAGCGATGGCACGAGCGCCCGCAACACGTACGTGACCTTTACCGGCACCACCGCCAGTTCCCCGCCCCCCGCGGCCCCCGCCGAGGGAGCGGGAGCGGGCACCGTGCGCACGGCGACAGGGCTGGCCGGGAGTGATTGCGGTGAGGCGGCGCCGGAGGGCGGCGCAGCGGCGCGTGCGCAGGCGCCCGCGAGCACGAGCGAGGCCAACGCCAGACAGCGTGTGCGATTGCCGCGCCGGCTCATGGGCACTGCCACCGCACGGCGTCACGCGATTGGGACACGGCGAGGGCTACCAGCGCCGTTCCGCCCCGGTCCAGTCGAGAAACGCCCCCGTCCGATCGAGCGGGAGGCGATCGACCTGCATGAGCAGCCCGAGCGCGGCATCGTTGATGGGCACCTTGAAGGCCGGACCATCGGGAGTCGTGGCGTAGTTGCCCGGGTTGCCGATCAGCACGGCGATGCGCTCCTCGGCCAGGTCGTGGGCGAGTGTGCGCATGTACATGTGCAACGCCGCCGCGCTGGTGCACGTGGCGTAGTCGGCCCCTTGCGACTTGCCCTCGAGGGAGCCCAGCCAGGTGCTCACGGCGAGCACGCGCGCGCGGTCGCCGCGCGCCAGCCAGGGCAGCAGCGTGCGCACCAGCAGCAGCGGCGCCACGGCATGACGGCGCAGATGCTCGGTGAGTCCGCTGCCGGTGAGCGTCTGCAGATGCTCATCGCGCTCGGTGCTGGCGAGCGTCTCGTGCGGCCCGGGTTCCGCCGGGCCGATGACCACGAGGTCCAGCGAATCGGTCAGTCCCTCCAGCACCGGCACCACATCGGCCACGCTCGACGCGTCGGCCGGATCGAGTGGCAGCAGTTCCAGCCCGCCAAACTCCGCACGCAGGTCGGCCAGAATGGGGACGCGCGCGGGATTGCGGCAGCAGGCATATACGCGATCGCCGCGAATGAGACTCTGGCGCACGAACTCGACGCCCAGTGGCCGCGAGGCACCGGTCACGAGCGTGCGGCGCGGACTGGCCGCGTTCATGCCCCCTCCCGGGTGCGACGGGCGAGGACATCGGCCACGGCCCGCACCGAGACTTCGATCTCCACGGGCCGGTTGGCGTGGGCGAAATCGTCGCGCTGCTGATGCAGCTCCACGAGCATGCCGGGATCCTTGAGGACGTGTCCGGTGAGCACCGCCACCACGCGATCGCCCGAGCGGATCACCCCGCTGCGGACCAGCTGTCGGACGCCGGCCACACTGGCGGCACTGGCCGGTTCACACCCGACGCCGGCCGCATCCACCTGCACCTTGGCGTCGATGATCTCCTCGTCGGTCACGCTGAGCACGAGGCCATTGGTATCGCGAATGGCCCGCACGGCCCGATCCCAGCTGGCCGGATCGCCAATGCGAATGGCGGTGGCGATGGTCTCGGCCTGCACGCGGAGGCGCTCCCGGAAGCTGTCGCGAAACGCCGTGGCAAAGGGCGCCGCGCCGGCGGCCTGCACGCTTACCAGACGCGGCATCCGGTGGATGAGTCCCAGCGCATGCGCTTCGCGCAGCGCCTTGCCGAAGGCCGCCGTGTTGCCAAGGTTGCCGGCGGGGAGCACAAGGAAGTCGGGGACGTGCCAGTCCATCTGCTGCAGCAACTCCAGCACGATGGTCTTCTGCCCCTCCACCCGCCACGGATTGATGGAGTTCAGGAGGTAGATGCCCAACTCGCGCGACGCATCCTGCACGAGACGCAGGCAGTCGTCGAAGTCCCCGCGCACCAGCAGGGTAGTGGCGCCGTAGGCGAGCGTCTGCGCCATCTTGCCGAGAGCCACCTTGCCGGCCGGTACGAACACCAACCCGGGAATCCCGGCCTGGGCCGCGTAGCTCGCCAGCGAGGCGCTCGTGTTGCCCGTACTGGCACACGCCACGGCCGTGGCCCCCGTGCGCACGGCCTGCGTGGTGCCCACGGTCATGCCGCGATCCTTGAACGAGCCGGTGGGATTGTACCCCTCGTGCTTGAGCAGCAGGCCATCACATCCGGCCCAGGCGCTCACGCGCGCCCGGGAGAGCAGCGGCGTATTGCCTTCGGGATGGCTGGTGATGGCCGCACCGGCCGCGGGCATGACCACCTGCTCGAAGCGCCAGACCCCGGAGGGGTGTCCCGACGGGCGCGCACAGCAGTGCTGCGCGAAGGCATGCTGCAAGGCCGCCGGTGCGGCGGGCGCGCCCATGCTGTCCAGCGGCGCCCGATGAATGATGGCAAGCAGGCCGCCGCAGTGCGGACAGGCGGGACTGGCGTCGAGTTCGTGCCAGTCGGCCCCGCACGCGTCGCAGCGCTGCACGCTGTGCTGCCCGGGCGCTTCGTGCGCGCCCAGAAAGATCGAGTCGTTCGCCGCCATCGTCAGGCCGGGGTAAGCTGGAGGATGTCGTTGAGCACCCCGGCGGCGGTCACCGCAGGACCTGCCCCGGGGCCGGTGATCACGAGGGGATGCTCGCGATAACGCATCGTGGTGAACACGATCTGATTGTCGGTGCCGCGCAGTCCGGCCAGCGGATGTGACGGGGGGACCGCCTGCAACCCCACCTGCACCCTGGTGCGTGTTGCCCGCAGCACGTAGCGGAGCACACGCCCCTGCCGCGTGGCCGCGGCCTGCCGCGCGGCCCACGCCGCGTCCTGATCAGCCAGCGTGGCCTTGAAGCGGGCCACCGGCATGGCGCGGAAGGCCTCGGGCACGAGGCTCTCCACGGTGACATCGGACAGATCACCGGCAAAACCGATGAGCCTCGCGAGAATGAGCGCCTTGCGCGCCACGTCCATGCCGCTCAGGTCGTCGCGCGGATCGGGTTCGGTGTAGCCGCGGGCCATGGCGTCGCGCAGCGCCTCGCTGAAGGGGCGCCCCTTGCCAATCTCCGTGAGCAGGAAGCCAAGGGTGCCGCTGGTGCACCCTTCGATGCGCAGCACCTTGTCGCCGGTCTCCACGAGCTTGGCGTAGCTGTCCATGACGGGCAGCCCGGCGCCCACGGTGGTTTCGTGCAGGATGCGGGCACCGTGCTGGGTGGCCAGCGCCCGCAGCGCCTCCATCTCCACGCGGGATGCGGAGAGCGGCTTCTTGTTGGCCAGCACCACGTCCCATTCGGCCGTGATGGCCTTCCGGATGGCCGGTAACGTCTGATCGGCGGTCAGGTCCACCAGCACGGGACGCGACAGCGCGTGCCGCGCAATCTGCGACACCGCCTCGGGGGCGGTGGCCTTGGTGGCGCCGGGGATGGCCATGAGCGATGCCCCCTGTTCCTTCAGCGTCACCGCGTTGAGCAGCTGCCTGGCCGAGAGGCCATCGGCGTTGAAGAGGTACCCGCTGCGATCGATGAGTCCCACAATGGTGGGCTTCACGCGACGGCGCGTGCGCGGCAGGATGCGCAGCAGCTCGCGACCGATCTGTCCGACTCCCAGCAGCACCACATCGAGGCGATCGTCATGGCGTACGCCGCCGCCGCCAATCTTGTCGAGCTGGAACTCGTCGTGCACCGCGCGCGCCGCCTGTTCGGCGTCCTTTTCGGTGATGACGACGGAGATGTTGAGCTCACTCGACCCCTGGGCAATGGCCACGATGTTCACACGGGCACCGGAGAGCGACGAGAACATGCGCGAGGCAATGCCCGGTGAGCCCGCCATGCCAAGGCCGACGACGGCCAGCGTGGCCATTCCGCCCTGCACCTCCACGCCCTCGAGTTCGCGACGCGCCACTTCGAGCGCGAAGGCGTCCTCCAGTGCGGTGCGGGCCTGCGCCCCACGTTCTGCCGGCACGCACAACGAGATGCTGTGCTCGGAGCTGGCCTGCGTAATGAGGGTCACGCTGATGCCCGCCTGCTGGAGCGCCGCGAAGGTGCGCGCCGCAATACCCGGCACGCCGAGCATGCCGTTGCCGGTGACGGTTACGAGGGCCTGGCCGCGCACGATGCTGAGCGCCTTCACCGGATAGCGCTGCAACGTGTGCCGCGTGCTGATTTCGGTGCCGGGGGCGTCCGGCTCGGCAAACGGGCGCACGAACACCGGCACCTGAATGCGCGCCAGCGGAATGAGGGCGCGCGGGTGCAGCACCTTGGCGCCGTAGTAGGCCAGCTCGGCCGCCTCACGCACGTTGAGCTGCGGCACGATACGGGCACTCGGTACGAGGCGCGGGTCGGTAGTCATCAGCCCGGGCACATCCTTCCAGAGCGTGATGCGCTGTGCCTTGAGGGCCCGCCCGAGGACGGTGGCCGTGAGGTCGCTGCCCCCGCGCCCCAGCGTGACGAGGGCGCCGTCGGGACTCGCCCCCACGAAGCCCGGCACCACGGGCATGACGCGCCGGCGCAGCAGCGGGGCCAGGCGGTCGCGCACCCGCCGGTCGGTTGCGGCCAGATCGGGGAAGGCGTTGCCGAAGACGCCGTCGGTGACGATGAGCTCCGCCGCCTCGACATACTGGGCCTTGGCGCGTCGGGCCTGCATCCCGGCCACCACCAGCCGTGCGGACAGCTGCTCCCCCCGCGCCACGAGAAAGTCCCGGGTGCGCGGGGTAAGCTCGCGCAGGCTGGCGACGCCGTGCGCGAGGGTCCGCAGCTCGGCGAACGCCTCCTCCAGCTCCTTCACCAGCGCGGCGCGGGCGCGCCGGGTGGGAATGATGCCCTCCGCCACGGCGACATGCCGGGCCTCGAGACGGTCCACCGCAGCATCGGCTGCCCGGAAGTCGCCGGTACGGGCAGACTCGGCCATGGCCAGCAGGGCGTCCGTTACCCCCGCCAGCGCCGACACGACGGTGACCACGGGGGAGGGGCGCGGCGTCAGAATAAGGTCGATGGCGTGCCGGACCGCAGCGGCATCGGCCAGCGACGCCCCGCCGAACTTGAAGACATCGACAGCCTTTCTCCGGCCGGAGGAGGCGACACGAGACGAACGGGAGGGAGGCGCGGGGCGTGCTGGCATGGGCTCGGAGAAGACGGGATGCCCTGTGTCACGGGTTCGTTCCGACACTAGCCGCGCCCGGTGTGCCTGTCCACACCCTGCGTACAGGGCATACTATTCCGGTGCAGGGGTGCTAAACTGCACAGGCCCCGTTTTCAGAAACAAAGACTACCGCTCATGACACTCCTCGTCGACGCGCCCCAGATTCCCTTCGTGCAGACACCGGGCACCCTCCCCGGTCGCCTTGCCGGCCTGGCCCAGCTCGCTCAGAACCTCGCCTGGAGCTGGAACCGCGACGCCCGCTCGCTGTTCAAGTCCATCGACGAGTCGCTGTGGAACCGGACCCGCCACAATCCGATCCGGCTGCTGCAGCTGGTCCAGCCCGGCCGATTGGACGAGCTCGCGACCGACCCGGTGTTCTGCGCCCGCTACGACCGCGCCATGCAGTGGCTGGCGGCCGAGCGTTCGGACGAGCACACGTGGTACGCCCGAACGTTCCCCGAACTCCGGGGCAGGCCGGTGGCGTACTTCTGTGCCGAATTCGGTATCCACAATTCGGTCCCCATCTATTCCGGTGGGTTGGGGGTGCTGGCCGGCGACCACCTCAAGACGGCGTCGGATCTTGGCGTCCCGCTCGTGGCCGTGGGCATTCTCTACCGCAACGGGTACTTCGACCAGCGCATCCGGGTGGATGGCTGGCAGGAGGACAGCGACGCGCGCATCGAGTTCGACGGGGTGCCGCTGGTACCGCTCCCCGGCCGCGACGGCGCGCGCCACCTGGTCACCGTCAACACGTTCGGACGCGACATTCACATTCGCGTGTGGAAGATGCAGGTGGGACGCGTGCCGGTGTACCTGCTCGATTCAGACCTCGAGGTGAATCATCCCGAGGACCGGCCCCTGCTCTCCAAGCTGTATTCCGGAGGACCGGCCATGCGCCTCCGTCAGGAATGGCTGCTGGGGGTGGGCGGCGTGCGCGCGCTCCGTGCCCTGGGCATCGACCCGGCGGCGTGGCACGCCAACGAAGGCCATGCAGCCTTCATGATGGTCGAGCGCGTGCGTGAGCTGTGTGCGGGTGGCACGGCGTACCGGGAGGCGGTCAAGCAGGTGCGCAATGCGAGCGTGTTCACCACGCACACCCCGGTGCCGGCGGGGCACGACCACTTCTCGGTGGACGAAGTGCGGCAGTGCGCCAACGAGTATTGGACCGAGATGGGGATCGACGCCGAGACGTTCCTGCGCATCGGCTTCCACCCGGAATCCGGATCGGGCGTGTACCACATGACGGCGGCGAGCGTGCGGCTGTCGCGGCGGGTCAACGCGGTGTCGCGCCGTCACGGGATCGTGACGCGCGAGATGAGCCGCTCGCTTTGGCCCAACCGCGACACGGAGTCGATTCCCGTGGGGCACGTGACCAACGGTGTGCACCTGGCCACGTGGATGGCGACCCCGATCATGAAGATGCTCGATGAGCATCTCGGGCCGGCGTGGGGACACAGCAACGATCCGGCGCTGTGGGAGCAGGTGCTCACGCTCGACGACGAAACGCTCTGGTATACGCACTCGCGCCTCAAGAACACGCTGATGCGCATGGTGCGGGAAGAGGCGCGGCGAGCCTTTGCAGCGCGGCAGATGGAAACCACGCAGCTCGTGGGCGCCGGCACGCTGCTCGACCCCAACACGCTCACCATCGGCTTTGCGCGGCGCTTCGCCACGTACAAGCGCGCCAACCTCATCTTCCGTGACGTCGAGCGACTGCGGCGCCTCGTGACCAATACGCAGCGGCCGGTGCAGATCGTCTTCGCCGGCAAGGCGCACCCGGCCGACACTCCGGGCAAGCAGGTGCTGCAGAACGTGTACCAGTTCACGCGTGACCCGCAGTTCGAGGGGCGTGTGGCGTTCGTGGAGGATTACGGCATGCACCTGGCCCACCTGCTGGTGCAGGGCGTGGACCTGTGGATGAACCTGCCGCGGGTGCCGCTCGAGGCGTCGGGAACCAGCGGCATGAAGGCCGCGCTCAACGGCGTGCCGCAGCTCTCCACCGTGGACGGCTGGTGGGAGGAGGGCTTCGAGGGGAACAACGGCTGGGCCATCGAGCCCGACGTGGACGACGACAGCGGCATGAACACGGCCAATCGTCTCTACGAACTGCTCGAACAGGACGTGGTCCCGCGCTTTTACGATCGCGACAAGAACGAGCTGCCCCGGCGTTGGCTCACGATGATGAAGCACGCCATTCGTGTGGGCGGCCAGCAGTTCACGGCGCGGCGCATGGTGGAGCAGTACGCGCGCGCCTACTACGCCCCCGCCATCCTTGGGGATTCCCTCCCCGACGATCCGCCACTCGCCTGACCCGGCGTCGTGACGACCGAGACCGTGGCCTGATGTGCGTTCCCGCGTCGATTCACCACCAGTTCCGGGAATCGGCGCGGGATTCTGCTAGAATAGATCGATGACCTCCCCCATGAAGCCCACGCCCAGTTGGGGCTCGCCACTGGTGCGCGCTCCGGAATCGGGAGCGCCCACCATCGTGCACCTCACGGCGGAGTACAGCCCCTTCGCCCGCTCCGGCGGCCTGGCCGAGGCGGTCATGGGACTGGCCAATGTCCAGGTGCAGGGCGGCGCGAATGTCGTGGTCTTCCTGCCGCTCTACCGCACCGTGCGCGATTTCGCGCCCGATCTCGCGCCGCTTGGCCGCCCCCTTGCCGTCGACCTCGGCTTCCGCCGCGAGGAGGTGCGCTTCTTCCGCGAGGTCCACGCGCCCAAGGGGCCCAAGGTGGTGTTCGTCGACATTCCGTCCGCCTTCTCGCGGAGCGGATTGTACGGCGAAGGCGGACGCGACTACGCCGACAATGCCCGCCGCTTCGCGCTCTACTCGCGCGCGGTGCTCGACGCCATTCCCCGGCTCGTTGCGGGACCCGTGCTCGTGCACGCGCACGACTGGCACGCCTCGCTCGCCCTGCTCTACCTGCGCCACTATGCGGAGTTGCGGGAGCGATTTGCCGGCACGCCCACGGTGCTCACCGTGCACAACGGCGGCTATCAGGGGCACTTCCCCCCGACTGCGCTCAACGACTGCGGCATTCCTCCGGAGCTGTTCACCTTCCGCCACGCCGAATGGTACGGCCAGGTGAACTTCCTCAAGGCGGGGCTCACGCACGCGGACATGGTGGTGACGGTCAGCCCCAACCACGCCACGGAACTGCGCACGGCCGACGGTGGCTTCGGCCTGCACGAGGTCTTCCTGTGGCTGGGCAACCGCTTCACCGGCATCGTGAACGGGATCGATCAGGCCGTATGGAATCCGGCAGCCGATGACCAGATCACGGCGCCGTACAGCGATGTCGATCCGACGGACAAGGCGCGCTGCAAGGCGGCGCTGCAGCGCAGTTTCGGGCTGCCGCAGCGCAAGCGCACGCCGCTCTTCGGCTTCACGGGACGCATGGTGAAGCAGAAGGGACTCGACCTGATGCTCAACTCGCACCTCGTGTGGACGCTGGATGCCCAGTTCGTGTTCCTCGGAGCCGGCGAACCGCGATACGAACAGGCGCTCACTGCCCTCGCGCGCGCCCGTCCGCGCCACGTGGGGGTGCAACTCGACTTCACCGACCGGCTCGAGCACCGACTCATGGCGGGTGCCGACATGTTCCTCATGCCGTCGCAGTACGAACCGTGCGGCCTCACGCAGTTGCGGGCCCAGCGCTACGGGGCACTGCCCATTGGCCGACGTGTCGGGGGCATTGCCGACACCGTCGAGGATGATGCCACCGGGTTCCTCTTCGACGCGTTCGAACCCGCGGCCTTCGATCGGGCCATCTCGCGGGCGCTCGCGCGCTTCCACGATCCGGCCGCGTGGCGTCCGCGCATGCAGGCGGCCATGCGCCGCGACTTCAGCTGGCAACGCTCGGCCGAGCGCTACGCCGAGGTCTATCGTCGCGCCACCGACCTCGCGCGTCACCGCGCATGAGCGAGGCCGCGCACCACCTCATCGTGCACCAGCACCTCTACCAGCCGCCGCGTGAAGATCCGTGGCTGGAACTGGTGCCGGGCGAACCGTCGGCCGCTCCCGACCACGACTGGAACAGCCGCATCAATCGCGAGTGCTACGCGCGGCTCGGGCGTGCCGAGGCGTTTCGTCGTGATCCGCGTGCCGTAGCCCGTGATGCCGACGCCCGCTCCGGGCTGGCCCGCGTGGTGAATCTCTATGCGTGGTGCTCGTTCGATGCGGGGGCCACGCTGTGCGAATGGCTCGACAGCGAGGCCCCCGACACCATGCAGGCCATGATCGCCGGCGATGCCGCGAGCGTGCAACGCTGGGGCCACGGCAATGCCATGGCGGCACCGTACCACCATGTCATCCTGCCCCTCGCCTCGCCACGGGACCGGCTGACGGAAATCCGCTGGGGTATTCGCGACTTCCGGCGGCGCTTCGGCCGTGAGCCGGAGGGGATGTGGCTGCCGGAGTGTGCGGCCGATGAGGCCACGCTGGAAGCGGTGGCCGCCGAAGGCATCGCCTTCACGATTCTGGCGCCGTATCAGCTGCACGGGCATCAGGGGGAGGGCATGCCGGTCCGTTGGCGCGCCACCACCGGACGCGGCGCGTCCGGGCGTGCACTCACCATTGTGCCGTACGACGGCTCATTGGCCGGTGACGTGGCGTTTGGCGGCCTGCTGCGCAATGCGTATGCGCTCGCGGAACGCTTCATGCCCTATCGCGGTCAGACGCTGGAGGCGCCGCGCGGCACGACGCTCGCCACCGACGGCGAGACGTTCGGGCATCATCACAAGTCGGGCGACTCGGTGCTGCTGGAAGCGCTGGCGCTCATTTCGCGACAGTCGGGCACCCGGCTCACCAACGCCGCCACCCTGGTGGCCAACCACGCGCCGATACACGACGTGCAGCTCGTCTCCCCGTCGGCGTGGAGCTGCGCGCATGGCGTGGAGCGCTGGCGCAGCAACTGCGGCTGTCGTCTGGACGGCGGCAAGCCGCCGCTGCAGCAGTGGCGCGGGCCCCTGCGCGCCGCGCTCGAGCAGTTGGCCGCCCAGATGCATGCCGTATTCGAGCACGAGGGCGCGACGCTGTTCGTCGACGATCCGTGGAGCGTGCGCGACCGGTACGGCACTGTGGTGGCCGCCGACGGCCCCCTGCTGGAGACCTTCGCCAAACAGGTCATGCGCGCCGGGGCGACCGCGGCGGAGGTGCGGCGCGGTCGTGAACTGCTGGAACTGCAGCGTGCGGCGCTGCGACTGTTCACCTCGTGTGCCTGGTTCTTCGACGAGGTGGATCGCATCGAGGTGCGTCAGGTCCTGCGCTATGCCGCGCGCTGCCTCGAGCTGAGTGGCGCCGCGGCGCGACTCACCCCGGAGTTCGTGCAGTGGCTGGCCCCCGCCACCAACGGCCGTCCCGACGCGCCGAGTGCCGGCGATGTGTTCGTGCGGGAGGCGCTCCCGCACCGCGATCCCACGCTGTGCGTGGCCGCCGGGGCCATGGCCGCGGCCAGCGCCACCGTGTCCGGTGCCCCATCACGTGTGGGAACGTTCGACGTGCAGGTGACTGCTGGGGAACCGGAGTGGCAGGTGCGCACCACGCACCGGCGTACCGGTGCCACCGCGTCCTTTCGCGGCACGGTCGAAGGCGAGGGCCCCTCGCTGGTCGTCCGGCTGTTCAACGCCGACGTGCCGAACGAGGCACCGGAGGAGGTGCGTCCACACGAGTTCCCCGAACCGTTGGCGCGTGCGGTGCTCACCCTGCGCACCGACAGCGATCACGCCCTGCTGGCGCCGTTGTAACCGCCCGGCGACACGCAGGCTGCGGCGCACGGCAGCGCCACGCGCGGCGGCGAATCAGTTGAGCGCGGCCCAGTGAATATGCAGACCGGCAAAGAGCTGCCGGTCGAACGCCGGCGTCCACAGCGCCGGCCGTTGGTTCAGCAGATTGTTGCCGCCCACGGACAAGGTGGCGGTGGGAGTGATGCGCAACCGCCACTGGGCATCCACCGAAAGCAGGGCGCCCTGGCGGCCGATGACCCCGGGCGCCGTGGAGAACGGCCCGGTGATGGGGGCGCCGGCGGGGATCCCCACGAGCGGCGCCCCGCCGGTGTAGCGCACCGAGACATCGCCGGCGAGCCCCTGCAGCACCCCGAACTCGCGCGACGCACGGAAGCGCGCCGTATGGCTGGCCCGACGATTGAGGGGGAGCCCGCTGGACAGGTTGCGCGCCCGCAGGTAGTCGTACCCCACGCTGAACTCGGCCCCCAGCAGATTCACCCGCGCGTTGGTCTCGATACCCTGGGTGCGCGCGCGGGCCACGTTCACGTTGGCGTAGGTCTGGAAGCCGGCGGCGTTGTCACCACGATAGCTCCAATCGACGAGATCCTTCACGTCGTTGCGGTAGGCTTCCACATCCAGCGACCAGCGCCGCGACGGCGCCCACGTCCCGCCGGCACTGCCGCTCACCGAGCTTTCGGGACGCAGATCGGGATTGCCCACGATCTCGTACCCCCCTGCCGGGTTGAAGAACGTGTAGCGAATCTCCTTGAAGCCGGGCGCCCGGAAGCCGCGCGCCACATTGCTGCGAAAGCGCAGGGCCGGGGTGGCCTGCCACGCCAGCCCCACCGACGGATTGGCCGTGCTCCCCCACAAGGTGCTCGCGGTGTACCGCGCGCCGGCGGTGAGCAGCACGTTGCCCATCGTCCATGAATCGCGCACGAACACTTCGCTGATGTTTTCCCGCGCGCTGTCACCATCGACCTTGTCGGGAGCCACCAGCGTGCGCCGCGAATGCTGCACCCCGAGGTCGAGGGCATGACGCCCGACCACCGTGGTATACGCCACCAGGTACCGCTGCTGCCGCTCCTGCTGCTCCACCGAATCGGCAGAGCCGCGAATGGGCAGCAGCCCGCGGGCCTGACGGTACTGGTAGCGGAAGCGCTGCTGGAACGACCGCACGCGCAGGTGGCCGCCCAGCGCCGGGCCCTGGGCCTCGGCGAATCCCTGCGCGCCGCGATTGTCGATGAAGCCGTTGAAGCTGGCATCGAGCGGAAACCGCTGGCGTTCCTGGGAGCCCTGCACGTCGAGCCGCGCGGTCCACTGCGAGCCGAGTGCCACACGCACATCGCTGCGCACGTCGAAGATGCGGTTGAACGTGGAGCCGGCCGCATTGTAGCCGGTCACCCGATCGCTCTGTCGCCAGCCACCGTTCACGCGATAGCCGACCCGCCCCGACGTGTTGCTGATGCCGAGCGAGGCCTCCTCGCGCCCGAGTTCTCCCTGTCGCGCCACGCCGTCCACCGTGAGCGTGCGCGTGGGGGCGGCCTGCACGATGTTGATCACGCCGCCCAGTGCGTCGCTGCCAAACTCCACGCTGCTGGGGCCCTTCGTGACTTCGATCCGCTCGGCGGCAATGGTGCTGAGCCGCCCGATGTCGCGGCTTTCCACGAGCGAGCCCGCCACCGGCTCACCATCCACCAGCACGAGCACGCGCGAATCGTCGAAGCCGCGAATGGAGATGCTCGTCTTGCTGGGGGGCGCCGGCAGTTCCTGCATGCCGGGCAGTTGCCGCAGCAGTTGGTTGGCCGACACGGCCGCCACCGCATCGATTTCCCGGCGATCGACCACCGTGACGCTGCGTGGTGATTCGCTGGCACGGATGACCCGCTGGCCCATGGTGGTGGTGAAGACCGGCAGGACCGTGGCCAGCGGCTCGAGCGCGATACGCCATTCACCCACCAGGCGCTCCGGGGTGACCACCAGGCGCTGCTCACGGTAGCCGAGCATCCGCACGAGCAGCGTGTCGCCCGCGCGCGAGGGCGCGGTGAATCGCCCTTCGCCGTCGCTGCGCAGCCGTACGTTCCCACGCAGCTGACGCACCTCCGCCGACGCAACCGGGGCACCGTCGGCGCGCGAGACGACCACGCCGCGGACCTGGGCCGCAGCCGGCAGCGCGGCCAGCCCCAGTCCCACCGCCGCGACGGCGACCGCCCGCAGCACCTGCCCCCCGCCAAACCGACTCACCGAGCGAAACTCAACGGATGCGCGCGTAGCGGATGGTCGGGAATCCGGCGGCTCCCGTGGCGCTGTAGTAGTCGATGAGCTGGAACTTCCAGACCCGCGTGCCGACCTTGGCGAAGTACGTATTGAATGCCGGGTGCAGACGCTGCTGCCCCGTGAGGTCGTAGCGGAACGGAGCGCGAGGATCGAGGATCGAGTTGGGGATGGGGCCCAGCAGCTGCGACAGGAAGGGCACGTACTGCGGCGCGTCGTTGGCCACCGTCACGGCCGCAAAGGTTGGCGACGCGCCACCCGGGTTGGTGCCCACGTTGCACGCCGTGTTCACGGTGATGGCCAGGCGCGTCGGGTCCGGGTTGAACTGGAAATCCCAGTTGCAGCCGTTGGGCGTGACGACACTGTTGGTGGAGAGGCTGATCGCCCGCGTGGTCGTTCCGGGCACGACGACCAGTCGCTGCACGGCCCCAAGCGCCGTCCCCGTCTGCAGCCGCGACTCGAACACCACCGAGTCGGTGGCGCGCGTGCGGTTGAACCCGATGGCGGCGTTGCGGAACACCGCGAACTGCCCGTTGGCCAGGCGGATCTTCCAGAACTGGCCCGCGTTGGCCACGGGAACACCACCCAGCACGATATGCCCCTGCGGATTGTCGGCCAGGCGATCGGTCACGAACAGGCTGTCGGCTGGCACCTGCGCGTCACGCAGCGCGTCAAACGCCGCGAGCGTGTTGGCCGGAGTGAATGCCAGCACCTGCGGCGCGGTGGCGTTCTGATTGTTGGCCAGCGTGAAGCCCAGCACCGTCTTGCTGGCACCGGTGGCGGGAGAGGCCAGCCGTACCTCGAACCGGCGGAGCGCCAGGTCCCAATCGGTGCTGCGCGGCACCAGCCCACCGGTGGCAAAGCTGAAGTACACCAGCGTGTCGTTGCTGCTGGCGTTGAGCGGCGCGGTCGTGACCACTTCGTTGAGGGCCGGCTCGCGACCAAGACTGCCCGGGCCGGTGAGGTCGGCTTCGCCTTCGCAGGCGGTAAGTGTGGCCAAGGCCGCCAGCGTGGCAACGGTATGGCGCGCCCGTCGGCGGCGGGATTGCGCCGTCCCGGCAAGAGTCGGCGGCGTCGGAATCGTTCGGGAAAGCAGCATGACCGATCCTAGCAACGCGGTCATGCGGGGGGCATTCGTAATTGTCCGAGGGGCAACCTCGGGTATTCCCCTCCCCCCTAACATTGAGCGCATGTCCCCCACTCCTCCTGCCCGGCCCGTGGTCGTCATCACCGGCGCCAGCTCCGGCATTGGCGCGGCGCTGGCATCCCGTCTGGCACCCACCCACCACCTCGTGCTGGTGGCCCGACGCGCCGAGCCGCTCCGCGCCCTCGCCGGCACGCTGGGCTCCCCGGACGTGGTCACCGTCGCGGCCGACGTGACCGTACGGCAGCAGGTCGACGACATCGTCGACACCACCCTTGCCCGCTTCAGCCGCCTCGACGTCTGGGTGAACAACGTCGGGCGTGGCATCACGCGCGCGCCATCGGCACTCACCGATGCCGACATCGACGACATGATGCGGGTCAACGTGAAGAGCGCGCTCTACGGCATGCAGGCGGTGCTCCCGCACTTCCGTCTCGTGGGACGCGGCCACGTCATCAACGTGTCGTCCATGCTGGGGCGGGTGCCCACGGCCACCTTCCGTTCGGCCTACAGCGCCTCGAAGCACTTCCTCAACGCGCTCACCACCAACATGCGCGCCGAAGTGCAGGAGACGCACCCGGAGATTCAGTTTTCGCTGGTGAGCCCGGGCGTGGTGCGCACCGCCTTCGGCAGCAACGCCCTGCACGGCGGCCCCGACTCGCACACGCTCCCCAATTCGCAAAGCGCCGACGAAGTGGCCGCAGTGATCGTGCAGGTCATGACCGATCGACGACCGGATGTCTATACCCGCCCGGGTATGGCGGAGATGGTCGGCAGCTACCTGCGCGGGCTGGCCACCGATCCCTGATCGCGGCAGCGGCGACGGCGGCGACGGCCGCTTACGCGCCGGAACGCGGTGCTGGCGGGATAAACGGAAGCGTGAGAATGAAGGTGGTACTCGGAAGGGGGCCAGTATCCTCGACGATGAGATCTCCGCCCAGGAGTCGGGCCAGCTGCCGGGAAATGCTGAGCCCAAGCCCCGACCCGGGCTGAGGCCTCTCCCCAACCAGCGCGCTCTTGCGCCAGAACGGCTCGAAGCAATGCTCCCGATCCGCGGGGGCCAGCCCGTCCCCTTCGTCCTGGACGGTTACCCGCACGTGGGCCAGCGACGGGGCGTCAGGCCGCTCCAGCGCAACATGCACGACGCCGCGGTGGGCGTACTTGATGGCATTCGTGATGAGGTTCACGACAATCCGCGTCACCTTGCCGGGGTCGGTCTGCAGGACCACCGCGCCCGGCGCGGGCGTGAACACCACATCCATTCCCGCCTGCTCCGCGAGCGGACGCGTCATGGCAATGGCTTCCTTCAGCACTTCGCCAAGGTTCACCCGTTCCAGTCGGACCTGGTCCACGCCTGAATCGATACGTGCCTGCGCCAGCAGATCGTCGATGAGCGACATGAGATGCCGGCCCGACGAGTGCATGCGGTTCAGCCGATGCTGTGAGGCGTCGGTGCTTCCGTCCTGGGCACCGCGGGCGATCACCTCCGCGTAGTTCATCACGGCGCTGATGGGTGACCGGAGTTCATGACTTACGTTCGCCACGAATTCGGCCTTGTCGCGGTTGGCTTTCTCGGCGCGTTCCCGCGCCTCCCGCTCGGCCACCTTGAGATGCGCGCGCATGATGGCTTGCGCACACATGATGCCGAGGGTGGTCACGAAGGCCCGTTCATCCTCGTCGAAGACGGGCACATGGGGCCACGTCAGCCCCAGGACCCCACGCAGTTCACCATTCGCCCACACCGGCACCACGGCGGCAGCCTGGCCTCCGGCGCGACGCAAACTTGCCCCCCATTCCGGGAACTGCCGTTCCGCTTCGTCGACATCGAAGAACAGGGGCTCGCCGGTACGGGCAACCTGAGCGAAGGGCAACGGGGAATCGAGCGTTCGCCACTCCAGCATGTCACTCACCTCGGTGTCCACCCCGACGGAGTGTACCACGTGCAGACGAGCGGCTGGGCCGGGACGTGCTGGCGGCTGTCCGGGGAGCGGGGGAAAGTGGCCCAACGTGACCACGACGGCGCCGGTTGCCCCCAACGCCGTGAGCGCCTGCCGCTCGATGAGGTTGGCAGCGATCTCCGGCGTCAACGCATCAGTGAGCGATCCACTCAGGGTGGACAGCGCGCGCAACCGCAAGCTTGCAGCGGACACTTGCCCGTCACGGCCGGTGGCGCGGGGAACAACCGGTTCCACCATATCTCGTACCGTTGGGCGATTGGACGGCGGATCGTGCCGCAGCTGCGCACGGGACCGCCACCTTGAGTGGCGTTGGTGCCTATCCTGAGACGCTAACGGCACTCCGGTGCAATAGCGAGCGGTTCATCCCGTCAGGGAATCGACTGTCCCCGTGCCGACGGATTGCTCCCGGGCGTGAGCCGCGCCGCCGAGACGGCCTTCACCGGCCGCTCGAAGGTGTCGAGCGGCGGACCGAGCGTTGGCTCGCACACGCCTTCGGCGGTCTCGCGGATGAGCTGGTCCACCACAGCGCGAAGGTCCCCGGTACGCGCGTACGTGGCCAACTGCCGCTGTGCGCTCGACCCCTCCTCCATGATGCGGAAGGCATACTCGACCTCCTTGCGGGTGCCGAGCTCGTCGAGCACGTCATCCAGAAACCATTCGATGAGCTCGCGAATGAGCACCGGCGCCTCGAGCTCCGTCTTCTTGCCGAAGTCGATGAGTTTGCCTCCCAGCCCATACCGCACGGCGCGCCACT